>LKGT01010080.1_pt1 | contig 12670 bp, 12 predicted proteins | sample 503861 | NCBI WGS metagenome assembly LKGT01 (sample SAMN04113194, study PRJNA297058) | marine sediment metagenome | biome: marine benthic biome; feature: marine benthic feature; material: marine sediment; isolation source: sediment sample collected at the water-sediment interface from the South......
CGGCATCTGCGCCTCGGTCAGGGACTCAAGCGCCGCGGTTGTACCGAAGGCATCATGGCCGATGCTTACGAGGCCTTGGTGGCGGCCGTTTTTCTCGATCGGGGGCTCGTTTCCGTAACCAGGTTTCTGAACCGACATTTACTCTCTCTGTTCAATCCCGATGTATCTCTGGATCCGAAGTCTGAACTTCAAACTGTTCTCCAGACCGCCCTCAGGATACCTCCGCGTTACCGTCTCCTCCAGTCCTGGGGTCCTCCTCACGCCCGTCAGTTCGAGGTGGAAGTGGAGGTCAGAGGAGAGAAGCTCGGCAGAGGAAAAGGGGGGAGCCGACGTGAGGCCGAGCGGGCAGCAGCTCGCCGTGCCCTTAGCCATCTACGGCTAAACCACAACATTTTGGGTCCTTCCTCCGGATGACCCCATGATTTTGCGGATTTCCCTTGACATCGGGAGAAGCTTATGTTAGCCTGCCGACAATTTGTAAGGATTTGCCCGAAGTTCCGTGTCTAACTCTATGCGTCTAAAGCTTTTTTTCTTGCCGTCTATTGACATTTGACGTCGAACTTTGGACCTCGGACCTTTAGGAGGCCCATGCACCTCAGCAATCTGACCCTGTTTGGTTTCAAGTCCTTTATCGACCGGCTGAGCATCGATTTTCAGTCAGGCGTGACAGCCCTTGTCGGGCCCAACGGCTGCGGCAAAAGTAACATCCTCGACGCTATCCGCTGGGTGTTGGGGGAACAGAGTTCGAAGTCCCTCCGGGGAGACTGCATGGAGGATATGATCTTCGCGGGGAACACGCACCGTAAAGCGGTGGGGATGGCCGAAGTCTCGCTCACCCTCTCGAATGTCGAAGGCCAGCTGGCGGTCCCGTACGACGAAGTGACTATCACCCGCCGCGTCTACCGATCCGGCGAGAGCGAGTATCTCCTCAATCAAAATCCCTGCCGCCTCAAAGACATCACGCGCCTCTTCCTCGATACCGGGCTTGGCCGCGAGCCTTACGCCCTGATCGAGCAAGGGAGCATCGGATCCCTCTTAAACTCGAGACCGGATGACCGCCGGGCCCTCTTGGAGGAAGCGGCGGGGATCATGTCGTACAAAGTCAACCGAAACACCGCCCTCCGCCGGCTCGAGGCAGCGGAACAAAATCTGTTGAGGGTCAAGGACGTCCTCCAGGAGATCGAACGGCAGCGAACCTCTCTCCACCGACAGGCGAAAAAAGCGGAACGATACCAGCGCATGACACTCAGGCTGAAGGGGATTCAGGCCTTCCTCCTCCTCAAGGAAGACCGTCGCCTCGGGGAGGAGCTCGACCATGTCATCGACCAGGAAAAGCAGCTCGCCGAGGCCCAGGAATCCTGCCAGCTCCGAGTCTCAACAGAAGAGACCTCCCTGGAGGCCGGTCGCCTGCACGACCTCGACCTGGAGAAGCGAATCACCGCGGCCCAGGAACGGCTGTATACCCTGCGAGGGAAACGGGAGCGTGCGGAGGCGGAAGTGCGGTCCCACGAGACCATGCTTCACGACCTGAGACAGCGAGGAGAAGAGCATCGGGAGGCGCTTAAAGCGGTCGGGGAGCGGGTCCATCGTCTCCTTCAGGATTTCGAGGCCGACACGAAGTTGCGAGCTCTAACGGAGGAGAAACTTGATGCGGCTTCCCGGCAGCTCCGGGATCTCCATGATGCCCTGACCAGTCTGGATGCGGAACTCCGTCAGGGCGAAGAGGCAGTGGAGGGGCGGAAGGCGGAAATCCTGGCGCTCACCGAGCAACTGGTGAGCCACCGCAACCATGCGACCTCTCTCACGGAACGGCACCGGCTCCTCCATCAGGAGCGGGAGACCCATGAACGGCAGCTTACCGCGTCCCGGGCAGAAGCGGAAACCGTAACCGCTCGCGAGCGAGGATTGACCAGCCATCTGCACGAGCTCGAGGGCCGGATTGAGATTTTGACCAGGGAGCGGGAAGCACTTTCTCAGGAACTCACCCGCCTCCAGGTCCGTCAGGACGCGCTGGGCGAGCGGCGCGCGGCCCTCCGCGAGGAACTGAGTGGACTCGAGGGCCGCCTCGACTCACTACGCGAGCTTGAGGCAAGCCTTGCAGGGCTGAGCGAAGGGCAGCAGTTCCTCCTCAAGGGGAAGGCAGCAGGGGTGCCAGTCTGCCAGGTGATTGAAGGGCCCCTCTCCAGGTTGGTTCGGGTTGAAGCCGCATGGGAGAAGGCCCTGGAAGCCCTCCTGGGCGATCTCCAGCAGGGGCTCCTCACCCCGAACGCCACCGACGCCCTTTCTCTCCTCCGCTATCTTGAGGAGGAGGGGACTGGCTGCGCCACTTTGCTGCCCCGCCAGGGGGAATGGCTTGCCATCAGTGCAGAGGCATCCCGGCTTGAAGAGGCGTTGGGAGCGGTGGAAGCCTCTCTCGACCCCGAAGCGGCCCAGCGGGTCGTCGGACCGGCCCTGCGCCTCGTGAAGGCGGCGGACGAACTCCAACCCCTGCTCCGCGCCCTCTTGGGGGACGCCGTGATCGTCCAGGACCTCCCCACGGCTCTCACCCTCCTCCGGAAGCTTCCGTGCCCTGCCCGCGTGGCCACGGTATCTGGGGCGGTGCTGAGTTCGCGAGGCCCCATACAGGGCGGAAACACCATCACCTTAGGCCTGCTCAGCCGCCGGAGGGAACTCGAGGAGTTTCCTGCCGCCATCACCCGGGCGACCGAAGAGCTTCAGGCGGTAGAAGGCGAATGGGAAGGCGTCCAGAAGACACTCTCCGACCGCCGCCTGGCCCTGAGCACGCAGGAACAAGCCCTCAAAGACGCCGACGAGGGTCGCCGCGACGTCGAGCGATCTCTCGCCGAGGTGCACGCGGTGGCCTCGCGACTCGGAAGCCAAACAGAATTCTTGACTTCTGAGCTGGTACGCCTTGAAGAGGAACTCAGCGATCTCGGGAAGACGCTACAGGGTGTCCGCACGAACCTGGAGGACTGGGGCCGGCAGGAGGAAACGCTCAAGAGAGAAACCGCTGAGCGCGACCGACAGGTCACCCTCCTTCGTACCCAACAGCAGGGACTTCAGCAGGACGTAGCGGAGGTCCGGATCCGATCAACGTCCCTCCAAGAACGGAAAGAGGCCTTGGGCCGCTCGATGGAGCGCCTGGAGGCTGATCTGGCGAGGGAACGCACACGCGAGGTCGAGATCCGCCAAGAGGAGGAAGAGGCCCGGTCCCGGGAGGCCAGGCTCACCCAAGAGATCGGCACTCTCCAGGATTCCCTCGGGACCCTAGGTCGGCAGGAGACCCACGAGGCCCAGGACCTCCAGCAACTTCAGGGGGAAAGGGATCAGCACAGGCACACCCTCCTCGCCCATGAAGAGGCTCTGAAGGTCGTGAGAAAAGATCTCACCAACCTCCAGCAGCAGCTGGCCTCGATCGCCACAAGGCGGACAGCCTTCAGCACGGAGCGTTCGATGCTTCAGAAACGCATGCAGGAGGAAGCATCCGAGGGGGATGTACTCCAGGAGCTTCTCCAAGGGGGAGATCCCCCGCAGGATCCGGAGGTGCTCGAGCAAGAAGTAGAAGAGCTCCGACAAAAGATGACGACGATGGGCCCCATCAATATGGCCGCCCTCGAAGAATACGAAGCCCTCTCGGAACGCCATCGCTTCCTGACGGATCAGGCAGAGGACCTCAACGCCTCCGCCACCTCGTTGAAGGCCACCATTGCCGAGATCAATCGGACGATCCACGAGTTCTTCGGGAAGACGCTGGCCTCGGTCAACCAGCAGCTGAACGGCTTTTGGCAGCGCCTCTTCGGAGGCGGCGAGGCAGAGCTTGTCCTGAGCGAGGGAGACGAGACCCAAGAGCCCGGGGTCGAGATCCGGGTGCGGGTCCCAGGCAAGCGGACCACTACCCTCTCACTCCTCTCGGGCGGTGAGCAGACCCTCGGGGCCATCGCCCTCCTCATGGCCCTGTGGGCCACGAGACCCAGCCCCTTTGTCGTGCTGGACGAGGTGGATGCTGCCTTGGACGATCTGAACGTCGATCGCTTTGCCTCCCTCATCCGGGAGCTTGCCCTCACTTCCCAGTTCATCCTCGTCACCCACCATCCCCGGACCATCGAGGTGGCCGATCTGCTCTACGGGATCACCATGGAGGAGCCGGGGATCTCGAAGCTGATCTCGGTTCAACTCGCACAACAGGCGGAACAACCGGTCAGGGCAACGGCACCCTGACCGAGGTCGGGCAATCGAACGATGGCAGAGCACCCCGCCTTCTTCTCCCACCTCGCCACCGGCCTCCGAAAGACGCGAGAGGCCTTTTTCGATCGGATAGTTCGGCTACTCCAGCGGTCACACGTGGATCAGTATCTCTTGGAGGAACTCGAGGAGATTTTGATCACTGCTGACCTGGGGATGCCCACAGTCCAGCGACTCTTGGACGCCCTTCCCCCCACGGTAGCGAACCCCGACGAGCTTCTCCATGTCCTCAAACAGCAGGTCACATCCATCCTCTCGGTCTCGCAAGGAAACATCCCAGAGGGACAACCCCATGTCGTTTTAACTCTCGGGGTGAACGGGGTTGGTAAGACTACCACCATCGGCAAGCTTGCCTTTCGGGCGACCCGCGAGGGGAAGCGGGTCCTTCTGGCCGGCGCAGACACCTTCCGGGCCGCTGCCATCGAGCAGCTTCAGATTTGGGGGGAAAAGGCTGGGGCAGAAGTTATCGCCCATCAGCGCGGGGGGGATCCAGCCGCCGTCGTCTTCGATGCACTCCAAGCCGCCCAGGCACGGGGCGTGGATCTTCTGCTTATCGATACGGCAGGACGGCTCCACACCAAGAAAAACCTCTTGGAGGAGCTCAAAAAGATCCATCGGGTCGCTGCGAGAAATCTTCCAGGCGCACCCCACGAGAGCCTCTTGATGCTGGATGCCACCACTGGCCTCAACGCGGCCCTCCAGGCCCGGGAGTTTCATAAGGCCATTGGGATTACGGGGCTCATCATCACCAAACTAGATGGGACGGCTAAGGGAGGTGCGGTGGTCGGGATTGTGGCCGAGCTTCAAATTCCAGTGCGATACGTGGGGTTGGGGGAAGGGCTCGAGGACCTTGAGCCGTTTTCTCCGCCCGCATTTGCCGAAGCCCTTTTTAGCAGGGGACCTGAGCCAAATCGAGTTTCCCCGCGCGCCAATTGACCTTGACACCTTAGACCCCTGGTGATAGCGTGGACAAAAAGTTATTGTGAAATCAGCCGGTTACGGTGATGATGGTGCTCGAGGCGAATCGGACACACATGGAGAGGGCCTTAAGCCTTGCAGCCCGAGGAAGGGGACGGACCAGCCCAAACCCCATGGTGGGAGCCGTCCTCATCCGCGAGGGGGCGATCATCGGCGAAGGGTATCACGCGTATGCGGGGAGCGATCATGCCGAGGTAGTAGCCCTGCGGGCGGCAGGGGGGGCAGCCCGGGGCGCGGTGTGCTACGTCACCCTCGAGCCGTGTGCCCATTACGGAAAAACCCCTCCATGTACTGAGGCCCTTATCGAGGCCGGAATCGCTAAGGTGGTCGTAGCAGCCTACGACCCCAATCCCGTGGTAGCAGGGAGGGGAGTGCGAAGACTCCGAGAGGTTGGTGTCTCCCTGGAAGTGGGCCTGCTCCAGGAGGAGGCGGTTCGGCTTAACGAGGCCTATTTCAAACACATTCGCACACGGGAACCTTTTGTCCTCCTGAAGGCTGCTTTAAGCCTCGACGGCAAGTTAGCCACCCGGACCGGCGACTCGCAATGGATTGCCGGAGAGCTGGCCCGGCACTGCGTGCATGAAATGCGCAACACGGTGGATGCGGTCGCCGTGGGCATCGGAACTGTCTTGCGGGATGACCCCATGCTCACCACCCGTCTGGGTGGAGAGGAGGACCGCGACCCCCTGCGAGTAGTCGTAGACAGCCGAGGCCGCCTTCCCCTCACCGCAAGGCTTCTGCGAAGCGGGTCCCACCCCCCGCTGGTGGCTGCTTCACCCCGGATCTCCCCGGCGCGTATCCGGCAACTCCGAGAGCGCGGCGTAGAGGTATTGGTGCTTCCCTCGGGTGAAGGGGGGGTATCCCTCCCCGACCTGATCCGTGAGTTAGGACGCCGCGACATCACTTCGGTGATGATCGAGGGGGGAGGAAAATTGGCTACCTTCGCACTCCAGGCAGGGATTGTGGACAAGCTGATCCTGATGGTGGCCCCGATCCTGATTGGAGGCAAGAAGGCCCCGACGCTCCTGCAGGGGAACGGGATTGAGAAGCTTTCGGAAGCACTCCACGTCAAGCAGTTAACGGTCGAGCGCTTAGGAGATGACCTTTTGCTTCAGGGCTACTTGACCGAGTCTATAGCCCCCTGGGCACCCTAGGGAGATGTTTACCGGCATCGTCGAATATCAGGGAAATGTTATTGCCCTGAGGCAGGAGGAGCAGGTTGCCCACCTCACGATCGCGGCGAACACACAGATGGCGGATCTGGCGGTCGGACAGAGCATCGGCGTCAACGGGGTCTGTCTCACCGTCATTCAGCGCGATGGAACCCTCTTCACCACCGACCTCTCCCCCGAGACCCTCCAGCGGACCACCCTGGGCGACCTGAAACCCCATGAACGGGTCAATCTCGAACGTCCGCTGAAGGTGGGCGACCGTCTTGGAGGGCATTTCGTGACCGGGCATGTGGACGCCGTCGGCCGGATCATCCGGCTCGAATCTGCGGGTGATTCCGCGCGGATGTGGATCAGCTTTCCTCCTTCCGTGGCAATCTACATCGCGTCCAAAGGCTCGATTACCGTGGACGGGGTGAGCCTCACGCTCGTGGAGGTTTCGAGGGAAACCTTCTCTGTCTGTCTCGTTCCCCACACGCTGGCGATGACCACGCTGGGGTGGAAAGGGCCCGGGAGTCTCCTCAACCTGGAGGTGGATCTCTTAAGCCGTTATCTCGAGCGGCTCATCGGCGAGCAAGCCATGCGGGAGCGACCCCCGCTCAGCCGCGAACTGCTTCACGAGCAAGGGTTCGCGTAGGCAGGGTGCGGCGATCAGCGGCAGGAGGCATGAATGTCCTTTGACAATATCCAAGATGCCATCAAAGAAATCCGTGACGGGAGGATGGTCATCGTCGTCGATGATGAGGACCGAGAAAACGAAGGCGACCTGACCATGGCCGCAGAGCGCGTCACCCCAGCGGCCATTAACTTCATGGCAAAGCACGGGCGTGGCCTTATCTGCGTGTCCCTTCCAGGCCAGCGGCTCGACGAACTCCAGATCCCCCTCATGGTTTCAGAAAACACCTCTCCGTACGAGACCGCCTTCTGCATCTCCGTCGAGGCCCGGTGGGGTGTCACGACCGGGGTCTCGGCCCAGGACCGGGCCACGACTATCCGGGCCCTCGTGGACCCCAAGACGGGACCGGATGACCTGGCGCGACCAGGCCACATCTTTCCTCTTCGGGCAAAAAAAGGGGGAGTCCTCGCCCGAGCGGGTCAGACCGAAGCGGCAGCAGACCTGAGTCGCCTCGCCGGCCTTTACCCCGCTGGGGTTATCTGCGAAATCATGAACGAAGACGGAAGCATGGCCCGCGTCCCACAACTCTTCGAGTTCGCCGCACGTCACGGCCTCCGAATCATCACGGTCAAGGATCTGATTACATTCCGGATGCGGCGCGAGAAGTTAGTCCGCCGTGCGGTGGAGGCCACCATCCCCACGCTCCACGGAACCTTCCAGGCCCTCCTCTATCAGAGTCGTGTTGGGAGTGACCAGCACCTCGCCCTCACGCTCGGGAATATCACTCCAGCCGATGACGTGCTCGTCCGGGTTCATTCCCAGTGCCTGACTGGTGATGTCTTTGGCTCCCTTCGCTGTGATTGCGGCCTGCAAATGGATCGGGCACTCGCCTTGATCGCGGCGGAAGGCAAGGGGGTCTTCCTTTACATGCGGCAGGAGGGACGAGGCATCGGACTCGCGGACAAGATCCGGGCTTATGAACTACAAGATCAGGGCTATGATACCGTAGAGGCGAACGAGAAGCTGGGGTTCAAGGCGGATCTCCGTGACTACGGGATCGGCGCCCAGGTGTTGGTCGATCTCGGGGTGAGCAAGATGCGGCTGCTCACCAACAATCCCCGCAAGATCGTGGGGCTTGAGGGGTACGGGCTTCGCATCGTCGAGCGTGTCCCCCTTGAAGTTCAGCCTATCCCGGAAAACCGAGACTACCTGACAGCCAAGCAGGACAAGCTAGGGCACCTGCTACACAGAATCAATGAGGGGGACGGTTAAGTAAGGGAGGAATCATGCCACGCAATCTGGAAGGATATCTATCTGCGCAGGGGTTTTTCTTTGCCATCGTCCTCAGCCGCTTCAATGAGTTCATCACGACAAAGCTCCTCGATGGTGCCTTGGATGCCCTCATCCGCCACGGGGCGGATCCGGACAAGATTGATGTCGTCAAAGTCCCAGGTGCCCTTGAGATCCCGGTGACGGCAGAGCGGCTGGCGGCGAGTCACCGGTACGATGCGGTCATCTGCTTGGGAGCGGTCATTCGGGGCGCTACCCCGCACTTTGACTATGTCGCGGGCGAAGCCGCAAAGGGGGTGGCGGCTACAGCCCTGAAAACTGGCGTGCCGACAATCTTCGGCGTCATCACCGCCGAGACTATCGAACAGGCCATCGAACGGGCCGGGACCAAACTCGGCAACAAGGGATTCGAGGCCGCCCTGGCCGCCATTGAGATGGCATCCCTGTTTGCCCAGCTCGACAAGGAGCAGGGGGAGCATCCGGGCAGACGAAGGACACGGGATGGGTAAACGGCGGCGTGCGCGTGAAGCTGCCCTGAGCATTCTCTACCAGTTGGAGTTTCGTCCCGGGAAGACCGAGGAGGTCTTCCGAACCTTCTGGGCGGACTCCCCCTTCCCGCCAGAGGTCCAGGCCTTTGCCCAGGAGCTCGTTGCGGGAACGGTCGCGCATCGGGAAGAAATCGACACCCTGATCTCCCGGTATGCAGAACACTGGCACTTTTCGCGGATTGCCCTCGTCGACCGGAACATCCTTCGAGTGGCGACCTACGAGTTCCTCTTTCACAAGGAGATCCCCGAAAAGGTCATCCTCAACGAGGCCATCGAGATCGCCAAGCAGTATGGCAGTGAGGACTCCGGCCGATTCGTAAACGGGATCCTGGACAAGATCCGTACCATTACTCGCCCCCCCCTCCTCGAACCTGCCGAACGATGACCCCTCCACCCACGGATCCCCTCGAAGAGGTCACCGGAGAGGTGCTGGTGTTGTTCCATTACCAGGATGTCCCGGTTCCCAGGAAAACCCTCGGGAAGGTTGACTGGTATCTCTCTGGTGCCGTTTCTCGCGTTGCGGTGGATGGGAAATTCACCGGTGCCTTGGGCACCGCGGCCCTCTTCCATCCTGCCGGCAAGTTTCAGGTCGAAAAGATCCTCGTCCTCGGTCTCGGGGCGCGAGCGAAGGTCGACCGACCAACGCTGCAGGCGGCCGCTACGCACCTGCGCAGCCTGCTGGACAATCTACACGCCCGGGACATCCGGATCGTCGTGCCTGACTCGCCGGACACCCGAATCCAGGAGGTGCTCGATGTCTTTGCGGCCACCCTCTGCAGCCCGGGGCAGAGGCCCAACGACCCGCCTACCGTTACCTTCCTCGCCTATGAGCACGAAGATCATACGTGATTCACGCAGACCGACCTGCATGGTCAGGGTGCGGCAGTCGTTGCACCCTCTCAGGCTAGGCGCGATGACCCCTAAAGCCCCGCAGATATCGCGCGACGATGCCCCTGTCCCACCTCGGATCCCGGAAGACAAACGAAGGATTAAGGATCAGACAGAGGAGTTGGCCCAAGACCGGAAGGGAAGCAAACCCTACTTATTCGGTGTAGCGGCGGAAGACCGTCGTGGCGTTGGTCCCTCCAAAGCCGAAGGAGTTATTGAGGGCGACCTGGACCGCAAGTTCCCGTGCCGTGTTCGGGACATAGTCCAGGTCACAGTCGGGGTCGGGATATTCGTAGTTGATGGTCGGCGGCACGATCCCCTGTTTCAGCGCCAGGACCGTGGCCGCCCCCTCAATCGCCCCGGCGGCCCCCAGCGTATGGCCAATCATCGACTTGATGGAGCTCACAGCCATGCGATACGCGTGGTCGCCGAAGACGCGCTTAATCGCCAAGGTCTCATTGGCATCATTGTACGGGGTGGAGGTCCCGTGGGCATTGATGTAATCCACTGCCTCTGGAGGGATGCCCGCATCTCGAAGAGCGGCGCGCATCGACGCGACCGCTCCCTCCCCCCCGGGAGCCGGAGCGGTGATGTGATGCGCATCTGCGCTCATCCCGTAACCGATCAGCTCAGCATAAATCCTTGCCCCACGGTCGAGGGCCTGCTCTAAAACCTCCAAGACGAGAACCGCTGCTCCCTCACCCATGACGAAGCCGTCTCGCTCCTTATCGAAGGGACGACTCGCCCGCTCCGGCTCGCCGTTTCTGGTGGACAGGGCCTTGGCGTTGTTAAACCCGGCAACACACAAGGGACCGATCACCGCCTCAGTCCCCCCGGCTAGCATCATGTCCGCTTCTCCCCGCTGAATGATGCGGAAGGAATCCCCGATGGCGTGATTGCCGGTGGCGCAGGCTGTAGAGACACACAAGTTGGGACCTTTGGCCCCTAGCTGCATTGAGATGCGTCCTGAGGCCATGTTGGGAATAATGCCGGAGATGAAGAACGGACTCACCCGATCCGATCCCTTCTCTAAAAGGATTCGGTGCTGCTCTACCAGCATTGGAATCCCGCCCATCCCCGTGCCGACCAGGACCCCGACCCGACCTCGCCGCTCGTCGGTCAACTTGAGGTCGCCGTCATCAGCCGCCATCATTCCGGCTGCCATCGCGTATTGGACGAAGATATCCATTTTTTTGACTTCTTTCTTATCGATCCACCGGAGCGGATCGAAGTCCTTTACCTCCGCCGCGATCTGGCAACCGTGACCGGTCGGGTCGTAGATCGTTATCCGCCCGATCCCCGACGTCCCGCTCAAGATGGCCTTCCAAAAGAGATCGACACCAATCCCGACGGGAGAGACAACTCCCAACCCCGTGACCACCACACGTCTCATGATATCTCCCCGCGGCCTAGGCCCCGCCCCCGCGCTCAGACACGGTCCTTGATATACTGCACGGCATCCTTCACCTTGGCGATCTTCTCTGCATCATCATCCGGGATCTCAATCCCGAATTCCTCCTCAAGGACCATGATCAACTCCACGGTATCCAGGGAGTCAGCCCCCAGGTCCTCGACGAAGGAGGCATCAGGAGTCACCTCCGCCCCATCAACCCCCAGCTGCTCTATGACAATCTTCTTCACCCTTTCTTCGATATCTGCAGTCCCGCTCACCTGTCACCTCCCAGCGAAAATGAGCACACCCTGCACATCACATCCATAAGCCCCCGTTGATATGAATGACCTGACCCGTGATGTAGGCCGCTCGATCCGAGGCAAGGAAAACCACCAGCTCCGCCACCTCTTCAGGGGTTGCGAATCGACCCAGAGGAATCTGGGAGCGTATTGCTTCCTGTTGCTTCGGGTCCAAGGCGTGCGTCATATCCGTCTCGACGAATCCAGGGGCTACGGCGTTGACGGTGATACCCCGGGACGCCACCTCCTTGGCAGTCGCCTTGGTCAGACCAATGATTCCCGCCTTGGCGGCCGCATAGTTCGCCTGCCCAGGATTCCCCATGATCCCTATCACTGAGGTGAGATTGATTATGCGTCCTCCTCGCTGTTTGAGCATGGGCCGCAGCGCAGCCCGGGTACAGTGAAAGACCCCTTTCAGGTTCGTGTTCAACACCGTTTCCCACTCGTCATCCTTCATCCGAAGCAAGAGATTGTCCCGAGTGATCCCAGCATTATTCACCAAGATATTGAGCGACCCAAACCGTTTAAGGCAGGCCTCGATCATCTGTTCTACATCACTGGTCTGTGTCACATCGGCCTTCACTGCCAGGACCTGCGCCCCGGACCCTTCAAGTTCTGCTGCGACCTTCTCCACGGCGACGCGATCTCGGGCACAGAGGATAACTGCTACGCCCTCCCGAGCCAATGCTGAAGCCACAGCTCGACCGATTCCGCGCGATCCCCCAGTGACAACGGCCACCTTTCCGTGCAGGGTCATGCCTTTGCTGCCGCAGCGAGGGTCTCCTCCAAGCTCATCCGATCCTCGATGTGGTAGACTTGCCCCACTCCATCGATTCGCTTGATCACACCCGAGAGCACCTTCCCAGGGCCTAACTCGATGAAGGTTCGTACACCTTCCCTGGTCAGGCGCCGGATGACCTCAACCCACCGCACGGGATGGTCAAGCTGCTCGATGAGGCTCTGGATCACCTCCGCTGCGATCTGTTTGGGCTGTGCGTCGAGGCCGGCGATGAATGGAACGTGAGGGTCCCGAACAGCCAGCCCGTCCAGGACGGTCGCGAATTCCCTCGCAATAGGCCGCATGAGGCTCGAATGAAACGGGGCACTCACCGACAGGAGCTGCACACGCTTTGCCCCTCTGGCCCGTGCGGCTGCGGCGGCCCGATTTACCGCGGCAACATGCCCCGCCACGACGGTTTGCATTGGTGCATTGAGATTCGCCACCTCCACCACCTCGCCCTGGCCGG
>LKGT01009501.1_pt1 | contig 12626 bp, 10 predicted proteins | sample 503861 | NCBI WGS metagenome assembly LKGT01 (sample SAMN04113194, study PRJNA297058) | marine sediment metagenome | biome: marine benthic biome; feature: marine benthic feature; material: marine sediment; isolation source: sediment sample collected at the water-sediment interface from the South......
TAAAAAATGCCGTTGAGCGTTCTGTCTACCGCAGCGAAGACCCGGATAAGCAAATCACTAAGATCGCGTTCGATCCATTTGATTCACCCTTCCGGCTCCGTGAGGATCATCAGGACGATGCGGAAGAAAAGAAGGTGTCACGCAGGCGCCGGCCGCCCTTGCTTCCTTTCGACCTCACGGCACGGGTTAACGAGACTGAAATGGAACTGTTGCAGGCCGGACTGGAGAAAGCGCGGTTCAATCAGAAAGTGGCTGCAGAGTTGCTTGGCCTCAGTTATCACCAGCTACGCGGCAAGATGAAGAAATATGGTCTTGACCGCCGAACGGTTCCGAGCGCCTGAAATCCCATCGCCTGCAACGCAGGCGATGCGAGAATCAGCTGTCGTCCCTGTAGCGTCGAACGTATATTGCGGCGGTCGTAAAAATCCCGCAAACAACAATCCCCAACCACAGCGCAGGGCTGCTAAAGAACCGTCCCAGATCCAGCAATGCCAGCAGGCTCAGGGAAGCGTCGCCGACCATCTTAAAATGCTCGCCTTCCTGGAATAACAACTCCAGGTTATCGAGTCCGCGGAAGAGCGGCATTTTGACGGATCGCACAAAAAAGGCTTCGGCGAAAACCGTCGTGTGAAAAATCATCCTTTCCAGCAACGGCAGAATTGCAATTGGTAGAGCTGCGATCAGGAATGGCGAGCGCTTCGCAAACGCAGATACAAACAGAGACCATCCGACGAAGGGTGACAGCCACAGCGGCAACGCCAACAGGAATACCAGTGTCGCTGTCCAATTATCGATAAATGGAGCGGCCGTCCAGATCAGATGCCAGGTGTTGGCGCCTCGAGCGCCAAGCCAGACGCTCGTTACCATGAGCACGACCAGGTGCGTTAGTACGATGAACACGAATGTAACAAGTGGAATGACCAGCAGTGCCGTCAGCAGTTTTGACAGTACGGTTTCAAAGTCGGTCGAAGGAATAGACCGCCAAAAAAGAATGCTTCGATCTTTGCGCTCTGCATAAAGCGCGTCAAGGGAGTAAAAAATGGTCAGTATCCACATCGCAAACACAAACGTGCTGGACAAACTGATCATCAGCACGGTGATGGCGGCCGATCTTCCATTTTCCCCCAGATTCATGGCACCAAGGATTCCGATGTCCACCGCGTGATCAAAACCGGACACGGCAACCTGACCAGTTACTGATCCCAGGGACACCAGAAGGGCAATGACGAGTGGCATGACGTAAATTGCCCTGTGCTCCCAGAGCTCACGCCTGATCAATGCAATCTGAGCTTTAATCATGCCGCCGCTCCTTTGATCTTGGCTACAAAGAGATCGGCAACGCCCGGAGTACGAACTTCGCCCATACCCTGCAATCGATCACGGCTGACCCCTTCGAATATCAGGACTTTCTGGCCAAATACCTCCCGTTCATAAATCGGATTGAGCTGCCGCGCCTCCTCGGCGTTTTCCCCAGACGCCAGGAGTTCTGCATAGCGCTCAGGCAAGTCTTCCATGCTCGCATCCAGGATAATTTTTCCATCGTTAATAAACATGATATCGGTTAGCAGATTCTCGATCTCCTCTACCTGGTGTGTGGTTATGAGAATTGTCCGTTCGCCGTCGAAGTAATCGTTCAGCAGGTTGCCATAAAATTCCTTTCTGAAAATGATATCGAGCCCGAGCGTCGGTTCGTCCAGTACGAGAAGTTTCGCATCGATGGCAGCAATGATAGAAAGGTGAAACTGTGTGACCATCCCTTTGGACAGTTCGCGCACCTTGGCATCAGGTCGAACCTTCGTGCGGCTCAGCAACTCTTCGGCGCGGCTTCGTGAAAAGCGTGGATGCACTGCTTCGATGAAATCCAGGAGTTGTGTTACTCGAATCCATCTTGGCAGAACGGCAACGTCCGCAATAAAGCAGATGTTTTGCATCAACTCTTTTCGCTGCCGGAACGGGTCCAGGCCAAGCACCGACAGACTGCCCTGGCAATCGGTCAGACCAAGCACAGCCTTGAGCAAGGTAGTCTTGCCGGCGCCGTTCGGACCGATCAGGCCGGTGATCTTGCCCTTTTCTATTTCGAAGCTGACGTCGTCGACCGCCCTGACGCTGCCATAAAACTTGGAAACGTTGCGGGCACTGACCAGGCTGGTCATTCTTTTTCTCCCTGATCTCCGGGTTCCGGCACGGCTTTCAACAACGTATCGGTGTCCAGCCCAAGACGACGGATGGTCGCAACGACCTCCGGCCATGCCTTATTCAGAAATCTTTTTCGCTCGTCTTTTATCAGCTGCTGCCTGGCCCCGTCGGTCACAAACATTCCACGACCACGCCTTTTCTCAACCAGGCCCTCATCCACGAGTTCCTGATAGCCTTTAAGGACCGTCAAAGGATTGAGCCGGTATTCGGCGGCGACATTGCGAACCGACGGCAGGGCATCTCCATCAGTCAACACGCCCTCCAGAATCATATCGACGACCCGATCACGGAGCTGCCGGTAGATCGGGAGGTCTTCACTCCACTTAGGGTCCATTGAAGTCCCGTGTGCTGTTTGTGGTTTGCCCTGGCGTGGGAAAGGCGCCGCCATCAATCATACTGCACCGGCGAGTTTTCGGAATCAGGAATGTCTGCAGCAGGAGATGCAGATTCGTTACTGTTCAGATCTGCGTCTATCGTCAGGATCAGGACTGTCTCAATAGCGGCTGAGAGCAAGTCGAGTTTTGCGAGCCGCTCCCGGTGTATTTTGGCGCGCAAACCTGTGTCCAGCTGCAAAGTATTCGTAGCGGGCGCCTGCTCTCGCAAATTCGGCTCCGACAGACCGGCAATCAAGGCGATCGTCAGCATAATCAGCACCAACAAGCCAACGCTCGCCTGGTCATAGACTTGAGTTTTCATGTTACTGGTCTCCCGCGCGCTCATTGCCGATCCCGGCCTAAGTGACATAGTGTTATAGTCAACTATAACACCAAAGAAATGCATTGCAAGCCCTTCAGCCAAGAAAACAGGCCGATCACTGTCATACACGCGTCCATACAGTGAGGGAATTACCGTTGTATCACGGCAAAACAGTGCCTTATCTCACGCGACCCGCAATGGGCAGAATCGGCCCGCCGACCGCTGGAGCGCGAACAGGCACGTGCAGGAAAGGGACAGCGTGACGGCGAACGCCGTTCGATCCGGCCACCAAGCCGTGCAGGCGGAAAAACCGCAGGCAGAGAAAATGGCAGCGTTCAAAAAGTCCGCCATGGCATTCGGCTGCGGCGGCAAGATCGTGTACAGAAGAACAGCTGGCCGACATGACGAAGCAAGAGCCGAACCGGTTATCTTCAACGCAGCTCATCCCGATTTTGATCCGCCCGCTGCATCATCGGAAGTCTTTCTCATCACGATAGGCCGATAGAAGCCGGCAATGCTAGAATCGCTCGCCGCGGCGTATGCCTTGCCATGCGTAGTTATCCTTAATGACAAAGCTTGTCGTAAACGTCACTCTTGATACAGGCACATGCATAGCTTCTCGAATAGGACAAGAAAATGAAGAATCCCGTACGCATCACAATCACCGGCGCTGCCGGCCAGATTGGCTATCAACTTGCGTTTCGTATCGCCTCCGGACAGATGCTGGGTGCTGATCAGCCGGTCATCCTGCAACTCCTCGAAATAACGCCGGCGCTACCGGCACTTGAAGGCGTGATGATGGAGCTGGACGACTGTGCATTCGATACGCTGGCAGGGGTGGTCGGTACGGACGATGCCAACGTCGCTTTCAAGGACAGCGACTACGCGCTTCTGGTAGGCGCGCGGCCGCGGGGTCCCGGGATGGAGCGTAAGGACCTGCTTCAGGCAAACGCGCAGATTTTCTCGGTTCAGGGAAAAGCCATGAACGAACACGCCAGCCGCGACATCAGGGTGCTGGTTGTGGGCAACCCGGCCAACACGAATGCACTCATCACGAGCTCAAATGCGCCGGATATCGAGCCGAAGAATATTACGGCGATGACCCGGCTGGATCACAACCGCGCCTCGGCCCAACTCGCGGCGAAGACGGGCAAGCACGTTTCAGAAGTGAAGCAGATGACGATCTGGGGAAACCATTCGGCCACCCAATATCCCGATATGCATCACGCCACCGTCGCCGGGCAGGCAGCGCTGGGCCTGGTCGACGAAAGCTGGTTGATCGATGAGTTTATCCCCTCCGTACAGCAGCGCGGGGCGGCCATTATCAAGGCCAGGGGCGCATCTTCAGCGGCGTCCGCCGCGTCCGCGGCGATAAATCACATGCATGACTGGGTGCACAGTACGCCGGCGGACGATTGGGTCAGCATGGGCATACCCGCTGACGGCAGCTATGGCATCAAGGAAGGAGTGATCTATTCTTATCCCGTCCGCTGCAGCAACGGCAATTACGAGATCGTGCAGGGGCTCGGAATCAGCGACTTCAGCAGAGAGCGAATGGACGCTACAGAAGCTGAGCTGAGGGAGGAACGCGCTGCAATCGAAGACCTGCTTTAGCCTCGTTGGACCACCAGTGCTTCAGCACTGCGAAGTGCCGCCCTGCGCAAGATCGGTTAGGGATTTCGGAGCCCGGTAAAACGGTCGGGCCCGCGAATCGGTCTATGGCGCCCCGGGAGCCCCGATGATAGGGTTCATTTATTGAGGAAGAAGTCTTGTCCGGTTTTATTATCAGTCTTTTCTGGTTTCTCCTGTTTGTCGGCGGCGGCATTGCCCTTGCCTACAATCGAATAGACCTGCGCACATCCACYGTCGCCACCGGCATCGCATTGCTGGYCTACACAATATTCGGCTCRGGCGGYTTCTTCTGGCTYTTGCTGCTCTGGCTCCTGTTCGCCGTCATGGTGSYGCCGAATCTGRCYSAGTTCCGCCGCGAGAAAATCACCACGCCGCTCCTCGAGATTTAYCGCACGATGTTGCCGTCMATGTCGRACACRGAACGAGAGGCGCTCGAGGCRGGCAACGTGTGGTGGGAYGGCGAGCTGTTTTCGGGCGCRCCRAATTGGGACCGCCTGATGTCGTTTCCGGCRCCACAACTATCYGMAGAAGARCAAGCKTTTTTKGACGGYCCCTGCGARGAACTGTGCGCRATGCTCGACGASTGGGAGATCAGCCACGAGCTYGGAGATATGCCGCAGCASGCCTGGCAGTTCATCAAGAAACACAAATTCTTCGCRATGATYATTCCGAAGCARTACGGCGGCCTGGGGTTTTCGTCGCATGCCAATGCRATGGTMATMATGAAACTGKCGAGTCRCAGCACGGYTGCATCSTCGACCATCGGYGTTCCGAATTCACTCGGGCCGGCGGAGTTGTTATTGCACTATGGCACCGARGAACAAAAACAACRCTATCTGCCCGGSCTTGCCACRGCCGACGAGATTCCCTGTTTTGCGCTGACGTCGCCACAGGCAGGATCTGAYGCTGCTGCRCTKATCGACAGYGGGGTCGTYTGCAAAGGCAAGTGGAACGGCAAGCRGATCACGGGCATCAGGCTYAMCTGGGAYAAGCGATACATTACGCTCGCGCCCGTCGCGACGGTCCTTGGCCTYGCTTTCAAACTCTATGACCCGGACCACCTGATCGGCGACCRGGAGGAATACGGTATTACGGCGGCGCTGATTCCGACCGATACGCCCGGCGTTACGGTCGGGCGCCGACACGATCCGTTGAATATAGCGTTCCTGAACGGACCGACATCCGGAGAGGACGTGTTTGTACCGCTTGACTACATCATTGGCGGACAGGAGATGGCCGGCAAGGGGTGGAAAATGCTGGTGGAGCTGTTGTCGGTCGGCCGGGCGATCACGCTACCGTCGATCKCYGCCGGCGGCAGCCAGGCCGCSATTTACGCCGCCGGYGCSTACACGCAGATTCGCMGGCAGTTTAATAYGCCGATCGCGAAGTTCGACGGYATCGGCGARGCGCTTACGCGGATYGCCGGACATACSTACATTATGAATGCYGCGGTGTCCGTTACTTCCGGTGCYATCGACCAGGGKGAGAARCCAGCGGTCCCGKCGGCCATTCTCAAGTATCACTGYACGGAAATGRGCCGCAARGTCGCGAAYGACACGATGGACGTYCACGGCGGCAAGGCGATCATGATGGGCCCGAAGAATTACGTCGGTCGKGGATACATGGCRACGCCGATCGCCATCACYGTAGAAGGYGCAAAYATACTGACGCGCAGCCTGATTATTTTCGGGCAGGGCGCGATGCGATGCCATCCATTTGTTCTCAGGGAACTGCACGCGGCCCAGGACGAGAACAGGGAACGTGGGCTCARCGAGTTCGATGCYGCACTCTTCGGACACATCGGTTATGCGATCAGCAACCTGGCGCGATCRTTYTTCCTCGCRCTGACTCACGCYAARTTCAGYAMCGTACCGCTGAACACRCCGACGCGCCGCTATTAYCAGAAYATCAACCGGTACAGYGCAGCWTTCGCGCTTGCGGCSGATTTTGCGATGCTYACRCTRGGCGGAAAACTCAAACAGAAAGAGTTGCTGTCCGCRCGRCTCGGYGATGTGTTYAGTTCGATGTATCTYGCTTCWACCGTTCTCAAGCATTTCGAGAATCAGGGGCGTCGCGCAACGGATTTGCCGCTGGTCGAATGGTCKGTTCGCACRCTGATGTATCACGCACAGGAGCARTTACAYAGTTTCCTGCGCAATTTCCCGAATCGCCCGGTYGCATTCTTCCTGCGYTGCTTCATATTTCCRCGCGGCCGRACMTACTCGGCACCATCGGACGARYTGGTYAAAAAGATCGTYGMTTTGGTCACRCGACCCGGTGAGGCACGCGAAAGRCTAAGCCRGCAGGCATAYACGACGCTYGAACCCGGTARCCCGCTGGGCCTGCTGCAGGAGGCGCTCGAGTTGTCGGAGCAAATGGCGCCRCTCGAAAGAAAACTGAAGCAGTCGCGACAWGAGGGCCTGATTCGGTCGGASTACCTGGGTCANCAGATCGRYGAAGCGSAARCCGCCGAAGTRATCACRAASAGCGAAGCAAAGGACTTGCGTAYCTATCACSAGAAGGTAATGAACCTCCTGGCCGTCGATGACTTCGCGCCAGACGAMTTCGGCCGCYYGGGCGCCCGTGGAAAGACTGCTTCGCCTGGTGCAAACGCCGTCAGCGCGCAAACTCGTGCAAGCTCGAAACCCCCTGCACAGAAAGCTGCCACAAAGAAAAAAGTCGCCAGGAAAAAAACGGTGTCAAAAAAGAAAATGGCAAAAACAGCATCCGGAAAGAAAACATCTGCCAAAAAGAAGGTCTCCAAGAAACGCTAGTGGTCCAACAAGGCGAGAGCGCAGWGCCGCACTCCGGTGCGCTRAAATWWTCGGACCWAGCCTGACGGTTTAGTGCATGTCATACACAGCAGGGCCCATCTACGAAGTTACGTTCAACGTCGATCGGAARATCGTTGCGGCGTTTGACGCCTGGCTCRCGATTCACGTCACRGAAATGCTCGAACTTCCGGGCTTTCTGAAAGCCGAGACTTTTCAGCTGGAAGACGACGAACAGGGCCGCAGCCGCCGCGTCACCCATTATTACCTCGCCAGCGAGGAAGATCTGGAGCAGTATCTGGCCGGGCCGGCAAACGCGATGCGCCAGTCGGTCATCGACCAGTTTGCGGATCAATTCGAAGCAAGCCGCCGTATTCTTCGCCGCCTGGGCGATTCGGACGAAGAGCTGAGGCCTCTGCCATCCTGCCTTAATTGCGGAACCACGCTCGGCGGCCAGTACTGTCCCAAATGCGGCCAGCGGGCGCACAGCCGTCTCATCAGTGTCTGGGAATTGATTCGTGATGCGTTCGGCGATCTTTTCGAGCTGGACTCGAGGCTTTGGCAAACGCTGCTGCCACTCGTCATTCGCCCGGGTCAATTGACGCGAGACTACCTGCTCGGTCGCCGTGCGAGGTTCATGCCGCCTTTTCGGACTTACCTTGTACTGAGTGTGGTGTTTTTCCTCATCGCGTTTTTCGATCCGCGGGAAGAGTTAGGTTTGTTGTTCGAACCCGAGGCTGAGTCGACGGAGCAGGCAGAGGAATCCGATCAGAATGCCGCTGAGATCCGAGAGGGGATGCTACAGGAACTGGCCGAACAAGGCATCATCGTCGGTGATAAGGAATTACTCGAAGATCCGCAAGTTGACGATACCGGGAACTCCGTGGCTCTCGATATTACAGACGGGGAATCGGATTTTGACTGCGATGTAAGCGACATCGAGTCGGCAGACATACCGCAGTGGCTATCCAGACGCGTCACGCCAGAGCGGTTCCAGCTTATGTGCGAGCGCATTCGTGCCGATGACGGCAGGGCCCTACTCGACAAACTGCTGGACAACGTCCCGGTCGCATTGTTCATCCTGTTGCCGCTTATGGCGCTGGTGCTCAGGGTGCTATATCCGCTATCGAAGCGCTACTACGTCGAGCACCTGCTCTTCGTCGTGCACTACCATGCTTTCTTTTTCCTGATTCTTACACTTCAGATACTGTTTGCGCGGCTTGCGACGCTGGTCGGTATTCCCGAAAACGCGACCGACATCGCTCTAATCGGCGCATCACTTTATATCCCTGTCTATCTATTCAGGGCTATGCAACAGGTGTACGGCCAGGGTCGCTTCATCACGACGCTCAAATTCATCTTCCTCGTGCTGTCATACTTCATCGGTTTCGGCCTGATGATTGCCTTTGCTGCCCTGTTTGCGGCATTCTCGATCTAATATCCTTGGGTCATGGGAGGCATCCAATGAAAAGGCCATTTATTGCGTGGCAGGCGACTTTGCCTGCGCTTTTCTTATTTGCAGCCTGCGGCCAGGAGGGCGCTGAAACGGTGCCCACCGCCGCAGAGCCGGCTGCGAAAATGGAGATGGAGCCAACCCGGGCACCTACCGCCATGGCACGGACTCCTTCAACTGACGGCGCGCAGGTGTTTTTCATAACACCGGCCGATGGCGAGGTGGTTTCGAATCCGATCCGGCTGGAGTTCGGCCTGAASGGCATGGAGGTRSTGCCGGCGGGTGATMAGCRCCCGGGCAGCGGCCACCACCACCTGRTCATTGACGCCGGSTTGCCGGMCTTYGGCCTGCCTGTCCCGGCAGACSAGCACCACRTCCATTTCGGTGRTGGCAGCTCRCAGRYCGAGCTCACMCTCCCCRCGGGMCAGCACACRCTKCARCTCTTGYTGGCCGACTACCKGCACSTACCGCACGATCCCSSKGTATTTTCAAAGMGAATCACGATTACGGTASAATAGCTGGCTTGCGRCTRYGCCTGATGRCAAYTAAAATTCCCGGGGCYATGCASYSRCCCACACACGAAGATTGAGTCCATGGACAAWAARAATATAGGCATAAGCGGACTCGCCGCATATATACCGCCATACCGGGTGTGGCTGGAAGACTGGTGCGACTGGANCGGCAACCAYTGGCCGAAAATCCGTGAGATCGTRGGGCGCAGYTTCCGCGTCCGTGGYCCKAAGCAGAGCGTCTATACGMTGGCGGCGACKGCGGTCATGCGCCTKATCAWGCAGTACGATATCGATCCCTCWCGCRTCAAGTTTCTSGGCCTTGGCACCGAATCCAGCACGGAYAATTCCGCGGGCGCGATMATYGTCAAAGGGATGGTCGATCGCGCGCTCGTCAARRAGGGTAAAGCGCCGATYGCCCGTAGCTGTGAAGTCCCGGAGTTCAAACATGCCTGCCTGGGCGGCGTCTATGGCATGAAAGGTGCGCTCCGGCACCTCGCGCTCGACGGCGCRGGRGGTCAGGCTATCGTTGTCTGCGCTGATATCGCCGAATATGCGCGCGGCAGCAGTGGYGAACCRACGCAGGGCGCCGGYGCAGTTGCCATGCTGCTCGAAGAGAAYCCGAAWCTCGCGARWGTCGATTTGAGYCGTTCCGGCGCAGCGTCCGACTATCGCATCATGGATTTYCGCAAGCCCATGCTGCGTTTCTGCGGACAGGACCGGAGCGAAAGTCATCAGGTRCAGGACTTTCCCGTMTTCAATGGCAAGTACTCSACCACCTGCTACATCGATGAAACCYTGCACGCGCTCGACGACATGTAYASCAAGCGCGGAATCTCTGCCTCTGAATACCTGCGYTCRCTGRAGACCGTGTTCATGCACAGGCCTTATCGCCGCATGCCGGAAACCGGCTGGGCCRTCGCCTAYTTGTTTGCRCTRGGCAGYGGCGGTGTGGAGGACCGGGCGGAGCTCGCATCCTATTGCTACGAAGCCGGCATAGAACCCGAGGCCSTGTTACRGGAAATGGTCAGCAAACCGGAARTYRCCGAACTGGCCGACCCCGAGCGGCTTAACTACGAAGCCTATCCGTTGACGATGGCAGTGTTCAGAATTTTCCGTGCATCGCGAAATTACCGCCGCGAGATTCTCGATAAGCTCGCACTCGGAAGTGACACGATGCTGGACCTGGGCAATCTTTATACTGCCGCGCTGCCCGCATGGATGGCAGCGGGATTCGAGCAGGCGCTGGATGAAAACCGCGATCTTGCCGGCGAGGAGATCCTGACTCTCGGATACGGCAGCGGTGATGCGGCAGAAGTTATTCCCGTGATCATTTCCGAAGAGTGGAAGAAAGCGACCAGGTCGATTCGTTTCAACGAAGCAATGGAATTTTCAATTGATCTCGATTTCGAGCAATACAAAGCGCTGCATGACGGACGCAGAGCAAGAGGCCTGGACTACCTGCCGAAGAACGAATTCGTTATAGAAAAAGTCGGCAGGACCGATCAGCGGCAGTTTCAGGATCTCGGTATCGAGTATTACCGCTACGTCGGCTAGTATCGAATCGCCCGTCAGGACGGGCTCCAACAAGGATAGCAGGATCAACAGCGTATCGTAGGAGCCCGTCCTGACGGGCGACAGCGAGGTTGGCAGGAACGACGACGTATCGTAGCAGCCCATCCTGACGGGCGATTGGGTCGGTTGCGCAGCGTAAGAATATTCCGGACGCTCGAATCGATGCGCTACACTGATGGCTGATCGAGAACTTGTAGCTGAAAATGCCCACAGAAGGCACCATCGATAAACGGACCGACACCAACCTTCTCGCGGCAGATGAACCGCCTCCATTTATTGTCCTGAATGCCGATGCGAAAGTGCCGATCCTGCTGGTTTGCGACCATGCCAGCCGGAATTTCCCGGCATCGCTCGGCGACATGGGACTGGACCCGCCGGCACGTCGCTGCCACCTGGCGCTGGACATCGGCGCCGGCGCGCTGACGGCCAGCTTGGCCGACAGTCTGTCCGTCACTGCCGTGCTTTGCCAATATTCACGTTTGGTCATCGACTGCAACCGGCAACATCTGGATCCCGGCGCGTTTCTCGAGTTCGGTGACGGCGTCGTCATCCCGGGCAACCGCAACCTCCAGCCCGAGCAAAAAGCAGCGCGCGCCGAATCGATCTACTGGCCGTATCACCAGGCGATCGCCAGCCAGGTCGATCGATTGTGCCACGAGGATTTTGCGCCGGCACTGATATCCATCCACAGCTTCACCCCGTTTTTTGACAACAGCCATCGCCCCTGGGAGATCGGCATCCTCTGGGACAACGACCCGCGCATCGCGGTGCCGCTGATGCAGAATTTGCGGGACAAGGGATTGAATGTTGGCGACAACGAGCCTTATTCCGGGCGTCATCCGCATGATTTCACGGTCGATTACCACGGCGAGAAACGCGGTCTGCCGCATGCATCGATCGAGATCCGGCAGGATCTGCTGAGCGATGCACAGGCCAGGCGCCGATGGGCGACGACGCTGGCCGACTGCCTGCAACCGATACTCGAGCAAGAAGAACTGTACCGATTTTTTACTGGCTGACCGGGGAATTACAGATGGGTCATTCCGAGCCGAGCTTTACCWTAGGKATCGAAGAGGAATACCTGCTGGTCGACAAAAAAACCAGGGCGCTSGCKGTCGAYCCGCCGGAGAGCATGCTGCGCRAATGCGAGYRCYTGTGCMARGRMCAGGTCAGCCSCGAATTYTTGCGCGCRCAGATYGAAATCGGRACACGARTCTGYMRCACMCTTGAAGAGGCGCGCTGGGAGTTGACCCGGCTGCGCAAGGTTATAGTCGATGTCGCGAACGAACATGACCTGGCGCCGATTGCCGCTTCCACGCATCCGTTTGCGACCTGGGGCGAGCAGAAATATACCGAGAAAGACCGCTACCGGATCCTGGAAAAGGAAATGCAGGCGGCGGCGCGCCGTTTGCTGATTTGCGGCATGCATGTGCATGTCGGTATCGAGGACGATCAGCTGCGCATCGAGCTGCTGAATCAGTTCACTTATTTCTTGCCGCACCTGTTGGCGATGAGCTGTTCTTCGCCGTTCTGGGGTGGCGAGAATACCGGGTTGATGTCGTACCGGCTGACGGTATTCGATGGTTTGCCGCGTACCGGTTTGCCGCAGCGGTTTTCGAGCTTTGCCGAGTACACCCGGCACGTGAACGTGTTGATCGATGCCGGTCTGATCCCGGACGCCAGCAAGATCTGGTGGGATATGCGGCCCAGCGCCCGTTACCCGACGCTGGAAACGCGGGTCATGGATGTCTGCACCGACCTGGAAGACGCCCTGAGCCTTGCGGCGCTGGTGGT
>LKGT01009504.1_pt1 | contig 12619 bp, 10 predicted proteins | sample 503861 | NCBI WGS metagenome assembly LKGT01 (sample SAMN04113194, study PRJNA297058) | marine sediment metagenome | biome: marine benthic biome; feature: marine benthic feature; material: marine sediment; isolation source: sediment sample collected at the water-sediment interface from the South......
TGGCATGCAGGAGGTCGCGGGTTCGAGCCCCGCCAGGTCCACCAAACCTTTCTGGTTGATGCGTTTCGACTCCGGGGGCTTCCTTGACTTGTCTGAACCCCTTTTCTACACTGGAGAATTGAGCTAGATGCTGGATCCCTTGCAGACCGATTGACCATCCTTGCGAACACGCCCTCAACTCCGAATGGCCTTGCTGGTGGCATCCTTGCTGCTGGGGTCGGCTGCCTCGCACGCTGCCGCGCAAAAGCTGCCGGAGGTTAGGCTAGACCTAAGCCCGCAGCTTTTTACCGTTCTGTGCGCGGTGCAGGTGGGTGTGGACGCCCCCCTTCGCAGAGGGACGCCCGCCGGCTCCGGCGTCGCGGCTCAGGTTGAGCAAGCTCTGCGGCAGCTTCCTCCTGAGGTTACGCAACCCCTGCGCGATTATTTTCGGGCAAAAGGAGTCAAGGGGTTGCCGGAGGAGTTGACCCCCTACATTTCGTTTGCGCTGACCGTGGACGGGCCGCCCGAATTCAACTTTCGCTTCCCGCAGAAACAGCTTCCCCCGGATGTGTATGAGCTGGTTGAGTTGCAGCCTCTGCTGAAGGAATTTTATGAGCGCGCGCAGTTGGCGAAGCTGCGGCAACAAGTTCTTTCCGAGTACGCGCAGGCTGTCACCCGCTGGCAGGGGGAGACGGCCCGCCGGCTGCTGGAGACCCGTGCCTACCTGCGCCTGATTGAGGAGCGTCATCCCGGCCGCTCCTACGTCGCCTATTTGGAGTGGCTGGTTCCGCGCGGCCTGACCAGTGCGCGCAATTACGGCCTGGACTACTTTCTCGTCATCAACCCGCAGCGCGAAGACCTTTTGGATGTCGTCCGCCATCAGTATCTCCATTTCCTGGTGGACTCGCTGGTGAGTCGGCAGGCGTCCGAGTTGGGCTCGTGGGCGCCGCTTCGGTCCATCGCTGAGCGTGCTCCGCGGCTGCCCGAAACCTTCCGCAGCGACCTGCTGCTGTTGGTGAGCGAATCGCTGATTCAAGCGATTGAATTCCGCATACAGCGGCTCAATGCTGCGGTCGCAGCGGCAGAAGTCAATCGCGCCGAGCGCGAGGGCTACCTCTTCGTGCGTCATTTCTTCCACGCGCTGGAGGGCTTCGAACAGGCCGAACCTTCGTTTCGGTTTTACTTTCCCGACTTRCTCCGRGAATTCTCCGTAGCGCAGGAGAAGGAGAGATTGGCGCAGGTCGAATTCGCTCCCGCGCTTCCRCCGGTTGCTCCGCCGGTCGCRCCTCCCGCGCCTGACYCGKCGCGGGCTCTGCTGGAAGAAGCCCAACGCCAGTTGCAGGCYGGAGACTACGCTGCCGCCCGYGCCGGCTTTGGGAGAGTGCTGCGCGAAGTCGACCCGGAAGARCCYCGCGCTCTCTACGGACTGGCCATTGTGGCCAGCCAGCAGCARGACCAAGARTTGGCCAAATCATATTTCCTGTTTGCGCTCAAGCGGGCRCGGGAACCYTTCCTGCTTGGGTGGACGCACATCTACTTGGGRCGCATCTACGATTTGGAGGGCAGCCGTGARSARGCCCTGRSSCACTACCAGGCRGCCTTGAGYCTGGAGAGYGGATTGGAACAGATAGAAGAGGCAGCCCGGCGGGGGYTGGGAGAGCCGTTCGGCCAGAGCGAAGAACCYGGGNGCGGGCAGCCGAACTGAARGTGTAACGCCGGAGGGAAAYCCAGCGCTGAGCTTGRCGATGCRAAGGAGAATGYCRGTGAGAAAACACGYCCTGCTGCCATGCGTGGTATTGATCTGCGCGCTGCCTGCGGYGGGCRCNGTTCNGYKCSGCGCYACAGCAGCARGNGGMASCRMCWSCMGCWKSTGGGAGCGAAACCGCTCTCGCTCAAAGCTCGCCCAAGGAGATGGCGGCTTTCCAGGTTTTGGTGGAAACCCGGGACCCGCAGCAGCGGCTGGCTCTGGTGCGCCAATTTCTGGCCAGCTACCCAGGGAGTTCGCTTCGTAGCCGGACCTACGCGGCTGGAGCCGAAGCTTACCGGATGCGAGGCAATTTCGACCAAGCGGTCGAGTACGGGGAGAAAGCGCTGGAACTCTCTGGCCGCGACCCCTTGGTGCTGATTCTGTTGGCGGACGCGCTGGCCGAAGGCGCTGTCTCCACCGTCCCTGATGCTCAGCAGCGGTTGAGCCGGGCGGAAGAGTATGCGCGGCAGGCGCTGGGACTTCTCCCCGATATGTTTGCCGCCGCGCCCCAGCCGCCGAATGTGCCCTCAGAGCAGTTTCGAATGCAGCGGGAGTACATTGAGGCGCAGCCGCATGCCACCCTGGGATTTATCTACCTGCGCCGGCAAGACTATGCCCGCGCCGAGGAAGAACTACAGCAGGCCACAGCCCTCAATCGAATTAAGCCCAATGCCGTGGATTTCTTGCGCTTGGGCTTCGCTCACATGCGACAGGAAGAATGGGTGGAAGCAAAAGCAGCTCTCGATCGGTGCCTTGAGATCGGCGGCAGCGCCACCGCTACTGCTCGGCAGCAGCTCGAAGAAGTAGCGAAAAAACTCCAGGAACAGGGAGACGCTCAGCCCGACTCGCCGGAGAAACAATAATTTTATGGCTCGACCCGCAACCACCGCCGAAGCGGTTGAAGGCTTGGAGGCGCAGCTCGGCTATCAATTTCGGGACCGAGGGTTGCTGTCCCAAGCGCTCACCCATCGCTCGCACCGGGGCCGCGAGGGCGAGGAGGCGCCACTGGACAACGAGCGCTTGGAGTTTCTCGGCGATGCGGTGGTGGGGTTCCTGGTCAGCGACACGCTCTGTCTGTTGTTCCCGGCATTCAGCGAGGGCAAGCTCTCGCGCATCAAAGCCAATCTGGTGAGCGGCCGCAGTCTGCGGCGCGTGGCGGAGCGCTTGGAGTTGGGCCGCTACCTTCGTTTGGGTCGCGGGGAAGAGAAAACCGGTGGCCGCCAAAAACAAGCTCTGCTCGCTGATGCCGTGGAGGCCGTGGCCGCCGCCATCTATCGGGACGGGGGTTTGGAGCCGGCGCGCCGGTTCGTGGAAGAGTTTCTGTTGGAAGAGCTGCGCCGCCGCGGCGTGGAGCGCCTCGCGCAGGCGGATTTCAAGTCGGCCTTGCAGGAGTATCTGCAAGCGAGACGCCTGCCCCCGGCGCGGTATAAACTGGCTGAAGCCCGTGGGCCGGAACATCACAAGACTTTCGTAGTCGATTTGTGGGTGGATGACCGCCGCCTGGCCCGGGGCGAAGGGCCTTCCAAGAAAGCGGCGGAGCAGCAAGCGGCCCGGCAGTCGTTGGAACGCCTGCCGATCGAAGGGTTGGCGGAGGAGGAATGACGAAGCCGAAAGTGACAAGTACTACCACCCTGCGCGAATACGTGGAGTCGTTGCTGGTGACAATCATCCTGGCCCTGTTTGGAACCACTTTTCTGGTGCAGGCGTTCAAGATTCCTTCCAGCTCGATGGAGAAGACCTTGCTGGTCGGCGACCATCTGCTGGTGAACAAATTTCTCTTCGCGCAGCCCGAGCCGGAGAGAAGTTGGCTGCCCTACCGCGAAGTGCGGCGYGGCGACATCGTYGTCTTYAAGTATCCCTTCCCGCCGCACCAGCACTTCGTCAAGCGTGTCATCGGGCTGCCGGGCGACCGGCTGAAGGTCGTGGACCAGCAGGTGTACATCAACGGCGAGCCGCTGGAGGAGCCCTACAAGATTCATGAGCGCCCGCGGAGCGGCGTCCAGTTTGGGGATACGTTTCCCGTGACGGATGGTTACGTGGCCCACTGGATGGGAGTCGAATGGGCCGAAGAAGTGGCCCGGCTGACCGAGGACGACGAGCTGCTGATCCCGTCGGGTAAATACTTCGTCATGGGCGACAACCGGGACAACAGTCAAGACAGCCGCTACTGGGGCTTTGCGGATCGCACCACCATCATTGGCCGCCCCCTGGTCATCTACTGGTCGTTCGCGAACAATCCTGAGCGCAACCCACGTGGCGGGGTCGGGCGAGCGATCGCCGACTTCTTCTCCCGTGCTCGTTGGAAACGCTTCTTTCATCTCGTGCGGTAAGCCTGCGCCCTTCCATGCGTCGAAAACGAATTTGGTTTGCAGCCTTCCTGTTGCTGGCATTGGTGGTGTCACTTCCCTGGTTGCTCCGCTTGACGGTTTTTCACCGCCCGGTGCGCGCGGCCTTCGAGCGGCAACTGGGCCGGCCGGTCGAGTTCCGCACCCTGACTGCGCAACTGCTGCCGCGGCCCGCGCTTGTGGCGCGCGGCTTTGTTCTCCACGCGCAGGAGGGTTTCGGCGCTGAGCCTTTTCTCTACGCGGAGGAAGTGGTTTGCGCTTTCCCGGCAGCCGTGTTGTGGCGCTGGCGGTTCGAGTGCGCTCAGGTAAATTTCCTTCAGCCCAGCATCAATCTGGCGCGCGCGGACGACCAGGCGTGGAACTTGGCCGCATTCTTGCTGGAGCCATCCGCCGGGAAAAGCAACGGAAGCGGAGTTGCGGCTTCCCGCCCGATTTTCTCCGCGACCGAAGGGCGCATCAACTTCAAGTCGGGCGCCGACAAGCTGATCTACGCCCTCACCGACGTCCGTCTTCGCCTCGCGCCGCTGGCCGAGGGCGGGTGGCAGGTTCAGTTGGACGCCACACCGCTGCGCACCGACCGTCGTTTGAGCGAAATCGGTAGGCTCCGCCTGCAAGGGCAAGTCGAATCGGCGCAGGAGTTCAGCGACCTGCGGTTCCAGATGCAAGTTGGGTTGGAGCGAGGCTCGTTGGCTCAGTGGGTGGCGCTGGTCACCGGGGGGGAACCGGGCGTTCGGGCGGAAGCGTCGTTGACCGTGCGCTTCGAGGGCACGCCGGTGGCGTGGAGCGCGCAGGGCAAGCTCACGCTTGCGGATCTTCGCCGCTGGGACTTGTTGGCCTCCCAGCGCACGCCACGCTGGGACTGCGACTTCGCCGTGMAGGGGAAGGACGGATGGGACACAATCGAGATCGAMGAGTTCGCCGTTCGGTCCCGGCAGTCGGAGATCAACTTCACCGGGGCCGTGCGWGACCTYTTCGGACAACCRCAATGGRATCTCCAAGCGACCTCCAGCCGGCTGGTGCTGGAYGAGWTGCTGGRGCAGTTCGCCAGCTTGAAGAGCAACGTGCCGGATGGMACCCGGYTGGWYGGCGTGGCACAACTGGAGYTGRYGGTYCGCGGAGGGCTTCCGCAGTGGGAAGGAAAATTGACCTCGGCGGAGCCGATGGCCCTGCGCATTCCGGGGCGGGGCGAGCCGGTTCCACTTTCCGGTTTGAACCTGGAACTCAGTCGCGGGCAATTGGTGCTGCAACCACTGACGATGGATTTTTCGCCTGGAAACGCGCTTGCCGTCAGTGGCACGTGGCAGCCGGGCCGCGCGCCCTTCACCTACCGTGTGCGTTGGCAGAGCGAAAGCGTGGACTTGTCCTCACTCGAACAAATGGCGGCTGCTTTCGGTTGGCGTTTGTACCAGCCCGACCGCTGGGAAGGTCAGGCGGCGCTGGATCTGGTAGGGAGCGGAGACGCGCGGAACGGCTGGGCGGTGCGGTGGCGCGGGCGGCTGGAGTTGAGCGAGGCAAAGTTTTATCCACCGGAGTTCAATCAGGCCCTCTCCATCCCGCAGGCGCATCTGCTGTGGTCCCGGCGGGGCCTGCGGGTAGACCCGTTGGTCCTTCAGTTGGGCGAAGACCAGATCATCGCCACCCTGCAGCGGCCCAGCCGCGACGCGCAGTGGACGGTGAATGCCACCGCCGCCCGCTTGGACGTGGCCGCCTTGGACGAATTGCTGAACCCCGGCCGGCGCAGCCTGCTGACCCGGTTGGTGCAGTCCGGGCGCTCTCCGCAACGGGAGTGGAAAGAACTTTCCCTGCAAGGGGCTCTGCGCGTTGACGACCTGCGCGCAGGACCTTTCCGTTTGCGCCGCTTGCGGACGCAAGCAGAGTGGCGCGAGGGCAAGCTGTTTTTGACCCGCTTGCGCTTCCGCGCCTACGGCGGACGTTTCGCCGGTCGGCTCCAGGGAGATTTCTTAGCCGATCCGCCCAAGTACCGCTTGGAAGGTAACCTGCGGAAGATCAACGTGCATGAGTTGCTGGTTGGCACCTCGGACCTCGGTGAGTTGCTCACCGGGCTGGCCGGGGCTGACGTGGTGCTGGAAGCTGCCGGTACCCGCGCGCGCCAGTTTGTGCGCAGCTTGGAAGGACGCATCGTGGGTGTGCTGCGCGATGGGGAGATGCGGTCGGTCAACTTGCTGGCGGCGATGGCGGCGGCCAGCGGCCCGGAGCAGTCCGGCGACGCCGTCGGCGGTGTCACCCGCCTGCAAAGCCTGGGAGGAGATTTTCGCATTGCGGGCCGGCAGGTGGAGCTGGATCAAGTACGCGCCATCGTCACGGGCGCTGCGCTGGAGTTGACGGGCCGTGTCGGGTTTGACGGGCGGATGGATTTGCAATTGCGCGGCCAGCCGCTCTCGGTGGAGGGGCGCAGGCCCTCGCCGGCGGCCAAGCGTCTCTTGGCGCTCACCTACCGCCTCACTGGAACTTTGCGCCGCCCGCAGGTGCAACTGGCCCCACCTCCGCCAACTACGGGTGATACTCCCTAACTTTTTCTGTTCAATGAGGGCAGCAACGACAAAGGTTTGGCTGACGATGCGACCGACTTGGCGAAGCAGCGCAGCGGTTCTACTTTTTCTTTTGGCTGCGAGCACCGTCGCCGGTCAGCAGGCTGCACCGCGCCGGCGCTATCGCGTAGAGCAAGTCTTCCGCCTGGAAACCACCACCGCCGAGCCTGTCAGCACTGGCGGCGCTGCCACAGCAGAGCCGGTGACAGTCACCGGGGAAGGAAGAGTACGGTTCGTGTTGGAGCAGCAAGCGTCCGAGGATTCTTCCCCGCGCTGGCGCTTTACACAGGTGGAAACCCAAGCTCCGGAGACGGACGCTGAGGGCGAGATTGGTCAAGGAGTGCAATTGGCGCTGGCGCTCGGACTCCGGTGGATGCATCAGCTCGACGGGAAGGAATTCACCGGGTCGGTGGCCCAACTGCCCGTCTTTCCCCTGGGCGAGTCCCGACCGGCGTGGCTGACGGCGTGGCTGCGCTGGGCGCAGACGGGAGGCTTCTCCGGCGTCGAAGGCAGCCCGATGGCATTGCCTGCCAGCCCCGGTCAGGAGGAGGATGGCGCCAGCTACGAGCTGCGCTGGTTGCGGAGCGACTTCCGGCAAGAAAACTGCAACGTGCAACAAGCGCGCTGGGCGGTGACGGTGCAGGCGTCCGCAGACGCGGTCTCGCCTGCGCTGGCGGCTGAGGGCGTGGAAGCGCGCACRTTTTTCTCCGCGCAGAGTCTGGARTGGATTTCSCAGCGCAACGCCGAGCTCGTCTATGCGGAGCGCAGCGGYGTGCGCGAAACTTTCTGGAGTTTGGAGAAAGTCCAGAAGGCCGACGTGCACGAGCTGGTGTTTCGTTTCCGGCTAGCGGTGCAGGTGCGCATCGAGCGCCTGCGCTAGCTTCGCCACCCGGCGGTGTGCTGAGGGCGGCTTGCCTGCCGGGGTATAATTGAAAGTTTCTACAACCGGCCACAGGCGTGGTGAGGGGATGAGCTTCAAACTGGTCAGCAGCTACGAGCCGCAGGGCGACCAACAGCAGGCCATTGACGCTCTGGTGCGCGGCGTGCGCGAGGGCGACCCGCATCAGGTGCTGCTGGGCGTCACCGGCTCGGGCAAGACCTACACCATGGCCAAGGTCATCGAGCAGGTCGGGCGGCCTGCGCTGGTGCTGGCGCACAATAAGACGCTGGCGGCGCAGCTCTTCCACGAGTTCCGCAATTTTTTCCCGCGCAACGCGGTGGAGTATTTCGTCAGTTACTACGACTACTACCAGCCCGAAGCCTACCTGCCGTCCAGCGGCGTTTACATCGAGAAGGAAGCCACCATCAACGACGAGCTCGACAAGCTGCGTCTCTCGGCCACCAGGGCGCTGTTCGAGCGGCGCGACTGCGTGATTGTCGCCAGCGTCAGTTGCATCTACGGCCTGGGCTCGCCGGAAGCCTACTACGGCATGCTGCTGCTGGTGGAGAAAGGCCAGCGCATCCGGCGGGAGGAGATCCTCAGCAAGCTGGTCGAGATTCAGTACGAGCGCGGGGAGGACTTGCGCCGCGGCAGCTTCCGCGTGCGGGGCGATGTGATTGAAATCTATCCCACCTACGCTGACACCGCCTACCGGATTGAGCTCTGGGGCGACCAAGTGGATCAGCTCAGCGAGATCGACCCGCTCACCGGCACGGTGACGCGCTCGCACGCACGCGTTCCCATTTATCCCAAGACGCACTACGTCATGCCGGAAAAGGAGCGCGAGCGCGCGATCGAAGACATCCTGAAAGAATTGGAGTCGTGGAAGCCGGAGCTGGAAAAACAGGGCAAGAAAGTGGAAGCGCAGCGGCTCTGGCAGCGCACCCAGTTCGACGTGGAGATGATGCGCACCATCGGCTATTGCCACGGGATCGAGAACTACTCCCGCCACCTCTCTGGCCGCCAGCCGGGTGAGCCGCCGCCCACTCTGCTGGACTACTTCCCCAGCGACTTCCTGCTGTTCGTGGACGAGTCGCACCAGACCGTCCCGCAGGTGCGCGGGATGTACGAAGGCGACCGCTCGCGCAAGCAGACGCTGGTGAACCACGGCTTTCGCCTGCCTTCGGCGCTGGATAACCGCCCGTTGACTTTTGCGGAGTTTGAGCACCGCGTCAACCAGTTGGTTTACGTTTCCGCYACKCCCGGGCCYTACGAGTTGACCAAGACGGCGGGCGTGGTGGTGGAGCAGATTGTGCGACCCACAGGCTTGATCGAGCCGGAGGTGGAAGTCCGTCCGGTGCGCGGGCAGGTGGATAACCTGCTACATGAAATCCGCCAGCGCACGGCGCGCAACGAGCGCGTGCTGGTGACCACGCTGACCAAACGCATGGCGGAAGACCTGGCGCAGTATTACACCGAGGTGGGCGTGCGCTGCCGCTACCTGCACTCGGAGGTGGACACGCTCGAACGGGTACGCATCCTGCGCGACCTGCGCCGGGGGACGTTCGACGTGCTGATCGGCATCAATCTGCTGCGCGAGGGGCTGGACCTGCCGGAGGTGTCGCTGGTGGCTATCCTCGATGCTGACAAGGAGGGCTTCCTGCGCTCGAAGACGTCGCTGATTCAGTCCACCGGGCGGGCGGCGCGCCACATCCGGGGCAAGGCGCTGCTCTACGCCGACGTGATTACGGAATCAATGCGCGGGGCATTGGACGAAACTGAGCGCCGCCGCGCCGTCCAGTTGCGCTACAACCAGGAGCACGGCATCACGCCCGAGAGCATCGTCAAGCCGGTGGACATGGCACTGGCGCAGATTGTCGAAGCCGACTTTGCCACCGTGCCACTGGAAGAGACCGAGTTCGAGGAGTTCACCAGCGAGGCGCAGGTGCGCGAGGCGATCCCTAAACTGGAAGAGCGCATGCGCGAAGCCGCCAAGCAGTTCGAGTTCGAGCGCGCCGCCCAGCTCCGCGACCGCGTCCGCGCCCTCAAACAAAAAGATATCGGCGGCTTCTTCCAACCCGCCACCCTCCCGCGCGAGTCCTTGCCGGCGGAATTGTTGGCGCCCAAGGTTGCCAAGTTGGCAGCACGAAAACCTGTCCGTTCGGCCTCCTCCAAAGCTAGGAAACACACCACTCGAAAGTCCAAGCGCAAGTGAAAAGCTCCACGGAAAACACAAAAGCCGACGATGAACCCGGCTGGGTTCATCGCCGCTACCATTTTCGGTGAAATGGTGATTATGTTTTGGTAGCGGTGAAGAATCCGCCAGGATTTTTTGCCGACCTTTGCTGTTGAACAGAGGATAGTACTGGTGCCAGCGGCTAGATAAATGCCGAAGCCAGCTATTGCGTTTGCTGAGGCACTTCCTCAGGGGCCTGCCTACCGCAGGCAGGCTAAAGCCCCTGATCTACGGCATTTTCTACGGCACGGCTAAAGCCGTGCCCTGACGAAAAGCTAGACCATGCCTTTGCGCAAATCTTCCAAGGGATAAAAAGTATCCCGCCAGACCACGCCGCCGCGCCAGAGCGTGACCACCATCGAGCGCAGCATGATGTAGCCGGTGAGGACAGCTCCGAGGGGGTTGGTGAGTCCGTAGAGCGGCGATACGCGGCTGTGGTAGGCGGTGTGGGCATGGAACAGCATGACGGTGAGCGTACCCACCACTGCCAGCGCGCGCGTGAGGCCGGAGGTGAACACCACTGCKACGAGCGGAAGGACATGCAATGCCAGTACAGCTACCACCAKGAAGAGTGTGACACCCGGGTTATAGCCWTGGAATGCGAATGAGTTCTTGGTGRKGCCGCGAATGATGTTTCCGACTCCATCYTGCCACCGCAGCCGAATTCTCTCTTCGCTGAGGGCGACTCCTGAGCGGAACCCTGCTYGCTTGACCAGTTTACCCAGYTTGACGTCATCCACCACTTCCATSGCCARGCRCCGGTGCGTGCCGACGGCTTCGTAGGTKGAGCGGCGCAGGAGCTGGAAGGCGCCCATGCCCATGTAGTGCCGCGAACGCGGGTTGCTTACTTGCCAGGGTTCCAGACTGAGGATGAAGCCGAGCGCAAAGAAGGTGACTACCGTTTTCTCCCAAAATCCTTTCAACTCGATGAATGCCATCGCGGTCAGGTGATCCCAGTGGCGCTCCTGCACGAGGGCCACGGTGCGGCGGAGCACATCGGGTGCAAAGTGGACGTCGGCGTCGGTGAAGACCAGCCAATCACCGGTGGCTTGTTTGAAGGCAGTGGTCAGCGCGTGGGGCTTGCCCAGCCAGCCGGGCGGGAGTTCGGTAAGGTGGATGACCTTGAGATTTTTGTGGGTGCGGGCAAATTCGTCCAAGATTTGTCCGGTGGGGTCGTTGGAGCGGTCGTTGACGGCGATGACTTCGTAGCGCGGGTAGTTCTGCGCCAGCAGGGTAGCGAGGGCGGCGGGAAGTTTTTCGGCCTCGTCGCGGGCAGCGACAAGGATGGAGACCGTCGGGCAGTCGTCGTCGGGCGCGGGGTTCACTTGGGAAAGCCGGGGGAGGCTGGACATCCCGCGGACGGCACGGACGCTGGTGATGACCCAGGTGAGAGCCACCAAACCGAGCAGCCCCGTCCAGAAGTAGTGCATGGCTGACTTTTCTCCTTTGCTCGACGGCCCGAGGCGGTATGCTATCACGCACGATGGCGAAGACGATTGCGATTGTGGGCGCGGGGCGCGTGGGGCAGTCGTTGGCGCGAGCGCTGCGGCGGCGCGGCTACCGCATCGGCGCTGTGGTCGCGCGCTCGACCCGCAGCGCGCACCGGGCGGTGAAGTTCATCGGGGCGGGGAAGCCGCTGGCCCGCGTCGAGCCTGCGCTGCTGGCCGCCAACGTGGTATTGGTGGCGACGCCGGACGGGCAGGTGGCCGAAGCAGCGGGCGCGCTGGCGCGATTGAAAGGCGGCTGGCGAGGCAAAGTTGTTCTGCACACCAGTGGAGCGCTGAGCGCAAGCGCGCTGGCGCGGGTGAAGCGCTGTGGGGCCGCAGTGGGTTCGCTGCATCCCATCTGGCCGTTTCCGAAGCCGATAAAAATACTTCCGCGAGGAATAGTGTTTGGGATTGACGGCGACCTGCGTGCCCGCCGACAAGCGCGGACGCTGGTGCGCGCGCTGGGCGGCGTGCCGATGGAGATTCGCGCCGGGGAGAAGGCGCTCTACCACGCCGCTGCTGCGCTGGTGGCCGGGCATCTGATGACGTTGATTGACCTGGGSACGCGCATGCTGCGGCGCACAGGCGTAGCRGAGCGAGAAGCTCGGCAGGCGCTCTTGCCGTTGGTGCAGCAGACGGCGGCGGGCTACGCCCGGCTGGGCACGCGCGCCTGGACGGGGCCGCTGGAGCGAGGCGATGCTGACACGGTACGCCGTCACCTGAAGGCGCTGCGGCGCCTCCCGCCTGTTTATCGCAGGGTGTATGCCGCGCTGGCGGAGGCGGGGCTTGAACTTTTTCGTCGCGACCGGAGCCAAGCTACGCGCGCGTTGCGGCGGTTGTTGAAGAAGGTAAGATGAGATTTTTTGCTCAGCGTGGCATGGTTGTCAGAGTGGCAGCGGTCGGGCTGCTGCTGGATACCGGCTCTCTGATCGAAAGCGAAAACCGCCAGAGTGAGCTTAAATTCGAGACCCTTCTGTATGGGTTGACTCGGCTGAAATACGACGCGGTCGGCTTGACACCGGGCGAATTGAAACTGAAAGATAAACTGGCCCTGGCGTCCGACGATCTTCCAGAGGTTGAGATCCTCCCCCCCCGCGTGCTCTTTGTGTCGCGTCGGCATCATCGGTACTGGTTCGTCAGGGGTACAGGCGATCCCTGAGCTTGCCAGACAAGCGAACCATCTCACGGTGTTCCAACGCACACCGGTTTACACCGTTCCCGCCAAGCTGCAATGCCCCGAACAGCGATAAGTACCGGCCTTTGATCGGAGCCGATTTTAACCGTTTGCTGACCTTGACATCGAGAAATCGGCTGAAGCCGTGCCGTGCCTTAGAGCCGGGCAGGAACTCGCGCCGGAACTCCAAGTGAAGTCGTCTCCGTTTTGGGCTGCCGGGTC
>LKGT01002443.1_pt1 | contig 12610 bp, 11 predicted proteins | sample 503861 | NCBI WGS metagenome assembly LKGT01 (sample SAMN04113194, study PRJNA297058) | marine sediment metagenome | biome: marine benthic biome; feature: marine benthic feature; material: marine sediment; isolation source: sediment sample collected at the water-sediment interface from the South......
TTATTTTGAAATTCATTTGTTTTAGTTTTTGGACGACTTCTTTAATTGGAGTTAATTGAGTGTCTCCTACATTTGGTTTGTATGAAATACCTAGAATTCCAATTGTGATATCTTCAGAATTTTTGCTTATTTCTTTTAATGCATTAGTTAATAATTCTATTACATATTCTGGCATTTTAGAGTTTACCTCTCTTGCAGTTCTAACTACTTGAAGAATATCTTTTGATTCAGGAGCATCTAGTAGTTGGTAAGGATTTACTGGTAGACATGGTCCACCAACACCTGGACCCGGAAAATGAGGAATAAAATTGTATTTTGTTTTACAACCCTCGATCAATTCATTTACATCTATTCCTATTCTATCACAAAAAATTGCTATTTCATTGATAAATGCAACATTTACATCTCTGAAAACATTTTCTACAACTTTGACTGCATTTGCAGTTTTACAATTTTTTACAGATATGACTTCAATTTTAAAAACAAATTGATATAATTTTGAAGCAAATTTTGTACTTTTGTCATCTATTCCACCTACTACTCTTGGAATTTTATTGAAATCTGTTAGAATGGTAGATGGATTTGCACGTTCAGGACAACTAGAAACACCAAAATCTTTTCCAGCTACAAGATTACTTTCTTTTTCCAAAACTGGAATAACCTCATTTTCAACTATTCCTGGTCCTACTGTACTTTCTATTATTATTAGAGAATTTCTTTTCATAAATTTTGCAATTTCAGAGCAACCTTTTAACAAATACTGATAATTAGTTTTTTTAGAATCATTTTCAAGAGGAGTTGGCAAACAAACAATAATTATATCRGCMTCATTTACTGATTCRCTGATTTTTGTTGTAGCGGTAATTTTTTTAYTTTYAATTACTTTTTGTAAAGCTTCTTCTAATCCTGGTTCATCATTTATTCTTAGTTTTCCTTTATTTACAAACTCTACAATTTCTTGATTAATGTCTACTCCAATAGTATGTAAATTTGCTCTTGCTATAGCTACCGCAGTAGGTAATCCTATTCTTCCTAATCCTATCACTGAAATTTTAACAGCACTATTTTGAACTCTTTTTTCAAATTCTTCAATTTCTAAATCTAAAATTCCTTTATTTTCAGACAATATTTCTACTTGTAATGAAATTAATATTAAGTTATCATATAGTTTTTGAGAAATATTTAATTTCTAGTTTTTACTAATTAAGTAATTTCCTATGGCAAGATGTTTCAATCCTGATTTTTTTAGAGTATCCATTGCATCAATTGGAGTACAAACAATTGGATATCCATGTAGATTAAATGAAGTATTAAGTAATGCCGGAATTCCTGTAAGTTTTTCAAAATTTGTAATTAGATTATAGTATGAAGGATTGTAATTTTCTTCAAGAAGTTGTGGTCTAGCAGTAAAATCATAAGAATGAATTGCTGATGCTAATTCTTTTTGGGCTCTTTTTTTTGTATGAAAACCCATTACCATGTATGGTGCCTTAATTTTTTTTGGGTTTTCAATATATTCTTCTTGTTTTTCTGAAATTATAGATGGTGCAAAAGGCATCCAAAAATCTCGTTGTTTAATAGCCAAATTAATTTCTCTTACCTTATCAAAACTACTGGGATCTGCAAGGATACTTCTATTTCCTAATGAGCGTGCTCCCCACTCCATTCTATCCTTGAATCTAGCAACAATTTCCCCTTTTGCTAACAATTCCGCAGTTTGTTTTTCAATATCGTCAACAAAATCAACTGAAAATCCTTTGTCTAATCCAACTTTCTTAATCTCATCTTCAATTTGTGAATTTGTAAACTCCATTCCTAGATAAATTGGTCCTAATGGATCTAAGTGAATCTTCTCTCCAATTTTATCAAGAATTTCCGCATAAACATACATTGCTGCACCTATTGCAAGTGATTCATCTCCTCCACTAGGAAAAATAAAAATATCGTCAACAAGTTCTAATTCAGAAAGATGCATATTGGCTTTCACATTCATAAATACACCACCTGCACACGCAATTTTTCTACAACCTGTTTTCTTTAAAGCATTAATCACCCATTTTTTTAAAAGTTCTTCAGTGAGTTGTTGAATTCCTCCTGCAATCCAATCAAATCTATGATTTTCCAATCTTGTTTTTAGAAATTCATAACAATAATTCATCGATAATTTCGACTTTGTACTGAATTCCAAACTTGATTCTTTTACCTCAAGTAACTCATCTAAAACATTCTTAGATTTTATAACTCCTGTTTCATCAGCGTATGGGGCTAGTCCCATAATCTTGTATTCATGCTCCCAAGGTTTCATTCCTAATAGCAATGTAATTCTAGAATAGATTTTACCCAGAGATGCACTATTTTCTGTCTTAGATATCCTTCTAATTTTTCCGTTTTTTCCAATATTTACAGTAGCACATATTCCATCACCAGAACCATCACAGGTAAGAATTAGAATCTCTTCATCATTTATCCACGGAGATGCTAGATAAGCTGATGCAGCATGTGACAAATGATGTTCTACAACTGAAATTCTTTTCTCGTCTATTTTGAGATGATCCACAATCTCTTTCTTCCTTTCATTTAATCGATTTTCAAAATTAATCTCATCAATATTATTATTTTCTAGTTGATTCTCATAACCAACTTTGTACCAATCCCATTTTGAATAGAAACTTTTTTCATGACTAAATTTTCCGGCTAGTGCAACTGAATGAACCTCTTCAATTTTTACATTAGATAATTCAAGAATTTTTTCTACAACCCGTTTTGGATATCCTGCTTCATTTTTGATCCTTGAGATTCTTTCTTCAGAAATTGCATATTCTATTTTTCCATTTCTTAAAAGGCATGCACCAGCATTATGACCATCAGTTATGCCTAACACAATTATGTCATTAGATGTCAAAGAACACTCAAAGCAGATATTTGATCATTAAATATAATCTTTCAACAGTTTTTGATATATCAAAAAAATAGCCCGGGCCAGACTCGAACTGGCGTCACGGGCTTCAAAGGCCCATATGCTTGACCTCTACACTACCGGGCTGCTGAATTTTTGTACTTTAATTTCCCTTAAAATGTTATTTATTAAGCATTCGTAAAACTAATTCAAGTTTTTTTATCGGGTTCTCCATAACTTTGAATTCTTTTGATGCACGATTTTTAATTGTATTTGATTTTTTGTTCAAAATTCTTAAAATTTTTTTATCAAGATCATTGACGTCATCAATTCTTGTTACTAATTTTTTTCTAACTAAATATTCTTCAATGATGTTTGGAACTGCATTATATGATAATGTTGGGATTCCTCTAAGCGCAGCTTCCGCAGTCATCGTTCCACCTGAGCCCACAAAAATATCTGTCATTTCTAAAATCTCTCCATTATCAACAGATTTTTTCAATACAAACACGCTATCACTTATTTTCTTTTTTAATTCCTTAATCTCATTAGAATATCTTCCCAAAACTACAATGTTAACATTTTCAATCTCTGAAAGTTTTCTAATTATTTTGACCAAATCAATTTTTTCTTTTGCGTATGATGCATTTGATTCATGAGTTCTAAACAAAATGGTCTTCTCATTTTTAAAAATTATAGGAACTGTTTTCTTTTTTGGTTTTTGAGAAATTATTAGAGCAGCATCTATTGCTCTGTAAGTAATAATGTTTTTTGGAGACATTCCAAATTTTGTAAATTCTTTTTTTGGAATGATCCATGGAATTAGTAGTTTCTGAATTAAAGGTATAGTTAATCTCATCACAGATTCTGCATGAGGTGCATCACAAAAAGCCACATGCTTAATTTTTAATCCATATGAAATTCTGGCAGCGTCTGGTGAACAAAAACTTATAGTTACATCCGGTCTAAATTTTTCAATAATTGGAATCAAAATCTTCATTCTGTTGAGATTTGCCCTTAATTTTTCTGAGTTTTTAATACCTCCATGTTTTCCAACAACTTTCACTTTTATTTTTCTAATTTTTGCTAAATAATCTATTTCTCGGTATTTTCTTGTTGTACATAAGATCTTGTGTTTTTTGCTTAATTTATTCACCATAGGTTCAGAAAACAGTAATTGTTTTGGTGTAAGAATATCTATCCATATTTTCAAGTGTTTTCCATAATTTTAACACGTTCAATAAGTTTTTCTTAGTCTATTACTAGCTGAAAGTATAATGGGGGGAGCAAAAGTTGTCGTTTATGGTCTTACTACAGAAGGATATGCTATTGCATCTCAAATGGCAATAAAAGGAGCTGATGTTTACATAATTGATGAATCAACTCCTTCAGCAATCTCACTTAAGGCAGAAATAGCTAAAACTTACCCCAATGTATCTTCTCTAAAAGAAGATGAGCCATTATTAGCTATGGAACCTATCGATGTGGCCATTTCCAAAGCTCAATATCTTTTCTTTACTCCAAGAATTAGAAAAACAGGACAAGATACCAAAACCGAAATTCATTCYAAATTTAAGGATGCAGTGARATCATTAAAGAARAATAGTTCAGTYATTTTTACTCTTCCAACWGGATTTGGAGGWAACAATGAAAATATTTCATTACTRGAACATGTAACWGGTCTTSARGTTGGAAAACWAATTTCDTAYTTTTATTATCCAWTDGAAGATCWWAMTMAWCAACCAAAAATTATTGGYTCWTTTAATGNNAAAGNAAGATYCYAAATTRTMTGATTTACTCRYKATRGRTAAAAVMRAGAAAAGATTTGTTGCTATTTCATCATCAGAACATTTTCATGCTATWAACAYACTAWCTARATTTTCTAGTTTGTGTAGYGTTTTAGAAGTATGYAAGTATGCACAAGATGAAATTACCAAAAAYGAYCTATCCTCAGATGATTTTCARGAAATATTYCTTGATGATATGGTTAGCGGACTACTTGAYCTAAAATCTYTRGGTTCMTCATTTGAGGGTKCAAAYACTCTCATGTATCTMATMAATGGAAGTGTAAAAGGAATTGATGGATAYATCAAGAGAYTAATYGATGAAATTCGAACAACATTAAAGAAAAATGATCTWAAAGCTAGTMGAACWAAAATCGCRTTATCTTGGACTMTTGATCWASATGCAATGCGTGGAGATAAAATYGARATGCTYCAAAATTTAACCTCAARAYTACGTGATTAYATAGGTGATGTAGAAGCTTATGAAGATCCAAACTTTGATCTTTTYCATAGTGATAAAACAACAATTGTTGTGGCATGYTCAAAAAMKGATCTTGAACATATYGAAAARACCAAACAAGATTCTAATCTAATTATTGTMAAAGCTAATCCTTTATGTGAAACTATTCAATAATAATTTAAATTAGCTAAATTATAATTTTGTTTGATTTGTCAACTGAAAATAATTCTGACAAAATTCCTGTAGATGTGGTATCTGAAGATGAACTTGAATCTGATGATTTTTCTGAAGAATCAAAACCAACAGAAATAAGCATTGAAGAATCAAAACCAACAGAAATAAGCATTGAAGAATTATCAAAATTATTAGAGTTAGAAAAACAAAAAGTATCAGAACATGAAGAAAAATTAAAACATGTTTTAGCAGACTTTCAAAATCTTAATCGAAAGATACAATCTGATATAGAAAATGGTGTTAATGCTAAAGTTGATAAATTTATCTTAGATTTTTTAAAAATATATGACGATTTTATTAGAGCCAAAGAAGTTTTTTCTGAAAGTAAAATTAATTCTGATGGTCTAGATTCTATTTTGAAAAATATGGATTCATTATTGAAAAAATATCATGTGACTCCAATTGATGCATTAGGCGAAATTTTTGATCCAAACTTTCATGAAGCAATATCMAYTATTACTGATCCTGATTTAGATGATAAYACAATTACAAAAGAGATCAGGAAGGGATATATTTCTCACGAGAGRRTTATAAGACCHACAYTAGTAGAAATTTCGAAAAAAGGATGATAAAATATGGCTAAAATTATTGGDATTGATTTAGGAACAAGTAACTCTGCTGCTGCAGTTRTTATGGGTGGTAAACCAACAATTATTCCTGCTGCHGAAGGAGCTACTGYAGGAGGAAAAGCRTTTCCATCHGTTGTRGCRTTTTCTAAAGATGGTGAACKTTTAGTWGGAGAACCTGCACGAAGACAGRYARTAACAAATCCTGATAATACTATMMTTGCTGCTAAAMGAAAAATGGGCTCTGATCATATTTTTAAAATTCWAGATAAAGAATACAAACCTCAACARATTTCTTCATTTATTCTWCAAAAAATCAAAAAAGATGCTGAGKCATTTMTTGGTGAAYCTBTGGAGAAAGCAGTAATTACAGTTCCTGCATATTTTGATGATAACCAACGTCAAGCAACTAAAGATGCWGGAACWATTGCTGGYCTTGATGTTGTTAGAATTATCAAYGAACCAACAGCAGCATCWTTRGCATTTGGATTAGAYAAAGCAAAAGAAGACATGAAAATYCTTGTCTTTGATTTTGGTGGWGGTACMTTGGAYGTTACMATAATGGAAATGGGGGGAGGTGTTTTTGAAGTACTAAGTACATCTGGTGATACGCAGTTAGGTGGTACAGATATGGATRAARTTCTAAYYGATTAYRTWATTGAYGAATTCAAGAAAAAAGARGGYRTTGATCTTTCACAWGAYACAACTGCAAYGGCAAGARTTAGAGAAGCTGYTGAAAAAGCCAAAATTGAATTATCYACAGTTATGGAAACWGATGTTAATKWGCCTTTTATTKCACAWGATCCATCWACAGGTGCAAAAAAYCTTGAATTAAGAATCACTAGAGCTAAACTAGATGAGTTAAYTKKAYCAATYGTTGAACGRTGTAARCCTTCWATARYRAAAGCAYTTGMAGATGCMAAACTCTCCAAYTCTGATATYAACAAAATYGTGATGRTTGGTGGACCAACAAGAATGCCATTAGTTAGAAAAATKGTARGTGAAGTTGTTGGRCARGAGCCTGAATCAGGAGTTGATCCTATGGARGCAGTAGCAATGGGRGCWGCAATACARGCAGGAATTATTGCTGGAGATGTTACYAGTGATATAGTTTTACTTGATGTTACTCCRCTWACAYTAGGAATTGAAACTTTGGGTGGAGTTAGAGAACCATTAATTGAAAGAAAYACAACAATTCCAACTTCYAAGAGTAARGTTTTCACAACTGCKGCTGATAACCAAACAGCTGTAACTATTCATGTTGTTCAAGGTGAACGACCAATGGCAACTGAYAATGTYTCATTAGGAAGCTTTAATCTAACYGATKTACCMCCRGCTCCWAGAGGARTTCCTCAAATTGAWGTAAAATTTGATATTGATGCAAATGGAATAATTAATGTCRCAGCAAAAGATCTYGGAACRCAAAARGAAGCAAAAATTACTATTGAATCYTCATCAAAATTATCYAAAGAAGAAATTGAAAAAYTAAAAGAAGATGCAGAMAAATTYTCTGAWGAAGATRMAAAGAAGAAAGAAAAAATTGATCTTAAAAATGAAGCAGAGAGTTATATTTACACTACAGAAAAATTAGTTAATSATRMTCTAAAGGATAAAATTTCTCAAGAACAGGGAATYAAAATTACTGMTGCTRWAAAAGAAGTCMAAGAAGTTTTAGATAARGAAMCTACTGAATTAAAGCCTAAACTTGAAGCATTACAATCTATTGTTAACGAAGTAACCACTGAACTTTACAAAAATGYTTCACCTCCTCCCGGTACAGAAGGACAACAAGGTACTGGTACAGAAGGACAACAAGGTACTGGTACAGAAGGACAACAAGGTACTGGTACAGAAGGACAACAAGGTACTGGTACAGAAGGACAACAAGGTACTGGTACAGAAGACCAAACAACAGAACCCTCTTCAACTGATGAAACTAAAACTAACTAATTTTTCAAATTCAATCATTTATACGATAATTATGATTAAGGAATGATCCATGTCTGCAAAACGGGATTATTATGAAGTTTTAGGAGTTACAAAATCATCTTCTGTAGATGAAATCAAACAACAGTATAGAAAATTAGCATTAAAATTTCATCCTGATCGWAAYAAYTCTTCAGATGCYCCAGAACATTTYAAAGAAATTTCTGAGGCATATGCTGTTCTTTCRAATACTGAAAAAAGGCAACTCTATGATCAACAYGGACATGCTGGTGTAGATGACARATAYAGYAGYGAAGATATTTTTCAAGGTGCACGYGGAAATTTTAGTGAYATATTTGGWCGTGGAGGYGGCGGATTTGATTCCATTTTTGAATCAATCTTTNGNNGTSGWGGWGGYGGATTTRGTTTYAATCAACARCGTGGTTCTGATATTCTCTTTGAAACTTCAGTAACWTTAGAGGATGTTCTTCATGGRAAAAAAATRGAAATTRATCTACAAAAACAAATTCAATGYGATATTTGTCAWGGWTCTGGWTGTAAACCTGGWACTAAYAAGARAACATGTGYTACRTGTAACGGYCARGGRCAAGTACGACAAACTCGTAACATGGGATTYGCTTCATTTGTAACAGCTGCACCRTGTYCWKCTTGYAGAGGTCAAGGTTCWRTTATTGAAACTCCWTGTGGWGAWTGYAAAGGRCAAGGWAAGAAAMAAGGTWYMAAAAAAGTTACTTTTGAAATTCCACCTGGMATTGATTCWGGWGATTAYACTGTTCCAGAAGAAGGAAACGAGGTTCCTGATGGTGTTAATGGTGATCTGATTATTAGAGTTAGAGTACAACCTCACCAMCAATTCAAYAGAGAYGGGAAAGATATTTTCTATGATCARGATGTCTCAATGGTTGATGCTGCATTAGGTTGTSARATWRTTGTTCCAACCTTAGAGGGTACAGAAAAAATYAAAGTTGATTCWGGYAGTCAACCAAATACAATTATMAAATTAAAAGGAAAAGGMGTTYCYCATATCAATTCTAGAGGYARAGGRGATCAATATGTTCGAATTGTGGTAAACGTTCCAAAAAAACTCAATAAACATCAAAAAAACCTTCTAGATGAATTTCAAAAAVCYAGTGACTGATTGAGNAAAAAATGAAAATTGCGTTAGATGTTGATGGTGTACTTGCVGATGTAATAAMATCYTGGTTAAATTATAGCAATACAATCAGACCAAAAATYTCTAAACATGATATAACTGATTGGGAYTTTTGGAAGAAATTTCARATHRACCGCTATGATTTTTACGCTGAATTAAGTTYCTGYTGGAAAAATTGGAATTCCATACCTCCTACTGAAGAAAATTTATCATCTGTTACAAAAGATCTCTCAAATATAGGTCAAGTAGATATTGTTACTGCAAGAGAACGTTCTACTGATTCTTTTGTAAAAAATTGGCTCAATCATCACAATATATCATATGACAATTATGTDTCAGTAATTGATGGACCAATGAAGGCYRATTTAGATTAYGATGTRTTTATTGACGATTCACCTCTWAATGCATTRAAMATTMTTCAGCATAASAAAAAAGTAATTCTATATTCACARCCATGGAATAAACATATTTYAGACAATCGMATYCATAGAATTTCAAAYCTTTCAGARGCASTAGAAAAAATWAAACTRAATTAATYTTTTACAARTTTTCTAATGYTTACTYGRTGTCCATTTCTTACRTGAGTAACATGAGTTGTTTTTAACAATTCYTCAATTTTRYYMTYATYGTAGAATTTRATATTATAGCGTCCRAGTACTTTTTTACAATTTGMACAATATATTTCTCTAAATTCCATTCTYTCACTTGGTTRATTGGATGTATYTGTTTYATGTATAATAAAGAAACTTATTCTAGATTTCAAAAATTTACAATGCGGGAGTCGCCCAGCCTGGTCAACGGCGTAAGGTTCAGATCCTTATCTTCTAGGAGTTCGTGGGTTCAAATCCCACTTCCCGCATAAACTTGAATTAAATACTTGCTAATTTCTTCTAATTTCCTTTCTAACAAATCGAGCTTATAAACACGCCGATCTTCGTAGCTTCCATGTTCTCCCGGTAAATAGAAACTCCATTCACGACCGTCACATAAAATTGCCATTGGCACGCCTTCGTGAAATGCGTATTCGAATTACTGTTTATCTCCCCCGGTAATCTGTCCGATTGCCTTAACTTCGACAATTATCGTTGGTGTATTTCCGACCGCTATAAGTCCGTAATCGACGCGACGATTTTTGATTGGGTATTCCCTGTAAACGACATCTGGGTCGAGTGTTTGCCAACCCAAGCCCGCCAAAACAGGCATTACAATCGCCTCTCTAACCGCTGTCTCATTCGTGAATTTTCGAGCCCGAATGTTTTCGACGATCATGTCAATGGTAACTTCAAGCTGGCTCATAGAGCGACCCTTGTCCCAATTCTAATCTAATTCACATAGCATTATGTTCGATCATCGGGCGCAGTTGACGACACCGCGCTTCTAACGATTTCCATTATTACCGCAGAAAAGGAAACATTCCACTTTTTCTTCGAATACCGCTACTGGACTTCTGAAAAATTAGAATGTCCCTTTTTTCCTGGTTAGGGCCCGTTGGCCTGGCGTGGYCGRATCRCCCAGRTGCCGGCGAGCGTCAGGAGCGCGAGYAGCGCCGKRGCCRAGGCRAACCAGGARCCCGCGGCCACCATGGCCGCCGTGCCGGCCCASAGAATGGACGACAGCGCCTCGGCCACGGTCGCGATSCGCGASGAGAYTTGGCGGCGGTGGAAGGTGCTGCGCTTSGCCTGGGCSCGGAACCAGATTTGAATCATCGCCCCCGAGGCCGCGGACACGGCCACCCCAAGTGCCGCGACGGCGGCGGTCTTTGGCGCGGCCAGCGCGAGGGCGAGGATGAGCGGCGCGACCACCATGGCCACGGCGCCCAGGACGGCTTCGATCTTCGCCGCGATGACGGCGCGCGCCGGGATCGGCGCGGAGGCCACCAGGTCCGGCGCGTCCTCGCCGGACACGGCGAGCCAGGCGAGCCCGCCGGCCAGCTGGCCCGAGGCCATGACGATGACCGGCACCAGGATCAGGAGGCCCCCCAGGTCGTCGCCGAAGTTGCGCCACAGGAGCAGGACCGGCGGCAGGAGATAGAGGATCTGCATCAGCGTCTGCGACATCAGCCAGGGGTCGCGGCGCAGCAGCGTCCATTCCTTGCGGCGCAGGGCGCGCCGGGTCGAGGCCGGACGGAAGGCATCGCGGCGGCGGTGCTTTTTCGTGCCTTCGTAGGCGACACCGGACGCCGCGACGACATGATCCCCGAAGTTGGGCGAGAAGACCGCGATCACGAAGAACAGCAAGCTCAGGCCGATCCCGAGCGCCACGGCGAGCGCGCCCAGATTGCCCATGGCGGCACGGGCCGGCCACCAGATGAGATGGGCCGCCTCGGGCGCGAGCGCGATGAAGTCCTCCGAGCGAAGGAAGGAAAGCCGCGAAATACTTCCGGTCGAGACGATCGCCGCCGCCTGCGCCCCGATCACGAAGCCGGCGCCGACCACGGCCGAGACGATCTGCGAGATCAGCCGCGTCCGCTTGGGCCCCAGGGCGCGGAACAACGCGACCGTCACCGCGATGGCGAAGGCGGTCGAGAGCGCGCCCATCGCCAGGAGCATGCCGTAGGCGGCGAGCCACCGCGGCCCGTCGTAAAACGCCAGAGCGTTGATGAAGGGCCCGGCAAGGACCGACGTCAGCAGCGTGGTCGACAGCGCGATCGTCGCCATGCGCACGGCGAAGACACGGCGCGCGGAGGCCGGCGAAGACAGGATGAGTTCGAGGTCGGCCCGGGCGTAGAAGGCGCGCGTCACCGATTCCATCGCCTGCGACAGCATCAGCGAGCAGGACAGGAACGCGATGCCCGTCAAGACGACCAGCGTGGTCTTGTCCGGACCTATGCCGGCTTGCGCGAGGGGGGCGATGAGAAAGTAGGCCAAGAGATGGATGAGGACCGCGAAGACCACGGCCACGACGGCAAGTATGGGCTCGCGGCCGCGCTTGCCCGCGGTCATCATGGAGATCCAGTCGCGCCACATCAGGCTCAGCTCGTGGCGGGCGAACCAAGTCAAAGTCGCCGGCTGGCTCACGCGGCGCTACTCTCTTTCGCGACCAGGTCGAGAAAGACGTCCTCCAGGGTGCTGCCGGCCCGGCCGGCCTGGTGGCGCAGATCATCGAGCGTGCCCTCGGCAATGAGACGCCCCTTGTCGATGATGCCGATGCGTTCGGCCATGCGCTCCGCGACCTCGAGAATATGGGTGGTCATGATGACCGTGGCGCCGCCGCGAACGCGCGCCGTGAGCACGTTCTTCACCTGTCGCGCCGCGCCGGCGTCGAGCCCGGTCAGGGGTTCGTCGAGGATGAGCAGCCGCGGCTCGTGCACCAGGGCGCCGGCCAGCGCCACCTTCTGGCGCATGCCCTTGGAGAAGCTCTGGCAGCGCTCGTGGGCGTGGGGCTCCAGCCCGAGCCAGCCGATCAGCTCGCGCGCCCGCGCCTCGGCGACCTGGGCGGGGATGCCCCACAGCCCGGCGACGAATTCGAGGAACTCGAAGGGCGTCAGCTTGTCGTAGATCATCGGCTCGTCGGAGACCCAGGCGATGTCCCGCTTGGCCGCGATCGGATCGGCGAGCGCATCGATGCCGA
>LKGT01002442.1_pt1 | contig 12608 bp, 14 predicted proteins | sample 503861 | NCBI WGS metagenome assembly LKGT01 (sample SAMN04113194, study PRJNA297058) | marine sediment metagenome | biome: marine benthic biome; feature: marine benthic feature; material: marine sediment; isolation source: sediment sample collected at the water-sediment interface from the South......
TTCTAATAACTCATCTTTAGCTGGAAATTTGCCGTATGCATTCATATAATTTCCAATAATTATACCAAGAAGAAACCCGACCTTGTGACCGTATTTGAAATTATCATCATACACACTATAATCCCATGTCTTTTCTTCTAGTTCTGGGCTTTTAATTTCATTTGAATTTAGAGTTTTGTCAATCAATGATGAAATTTTCTTTTGAAATGTTTCATCTAAAACCACAACAAATCATAACCTACATACATCTAAGTGTTAACTTCTAGACATGCGCATTTTCTAGGCACGGGAGGGGGGCATTCTCTTTTTAGTTAATCTAATTTAGAGATTTCATAGATTTTTCTGAAAATTTTTAGTTCCTAGAAAATCAGAATAAAAAATCACATTTTTAGGCACAAAAAGTAATCAAAATAGGTATACAAATTGTGTAGTAGATGGTTAGCTTTTAGCTAATGAGGGATAATAAATAAGAAATTAGTGTAATTGAAGTATTGGTCAAGCAAATAAGCTTAGATTCATGGCAAATACACCATCTATCAGAGCTATTGAAAAAGGGTTCACTAGTTGTAGCAAAAACAAATTCTCCCATAGTACTATACCGCCAGACATTAGAAGAAGAAGATAGTTCTTATGAAGAAATAGTATGTACCTTGACAAAAGATTATGTTGTTGAGCAGCTTGTAACATCAGGAGGAGTGCTTCCACCTAGTTTTAAACAACAATTTGTTTTTACACTAGATGAGTTTCCAGATAGACTTCTTAGAAAAAGTCGCGATTTATTCTTACAGACTGTAGATCTGCTTGAAGACCAATTAAAATAATCATAACAGAATATAAAGAACGAAACGTGGAATTTTTTTAGATGCGCCTATTAGAATATCAGGCAAAGGAGTTATTTGCAGAATATGGAATAAAGATTCCTAGAGGGCTAACATCAAAGGATATTAAACAAGGCCGAAAAGATGCACAAGAATTAGGATTTCCATTTGTAATAAAATCTCAAGTTCCTGTTGGGGGAAGAGGAAAGGCTGGCGCTATTCAAATATGTCATAATCAAGATGAGTTTGGACTAAAGTATCCGCAGATTTTGGAAATGTCTGTTAAAGGAGAAAAGACAAGAGCTATTTTGCTTGAGAAGATGGCCGAAATTAAAAAAGAATTGTATTTGTCAGTATTTTTGAATAGAGGAAAACGATGCTATACTATTATCTCGTCTTCAGACGGAGGTGTAGAGATTGAATCAGTAAAAAATCAAGTTATTCGAGAGATTGGATTAGGGGAGATTGATAAGCAGGTAGCAGAAGATGTAGCAAAAGAAATTGGTCTTGAAGGAAATTCTGTAAGTGATTTTGTAGACTTTTTACAAAAATTATCAAAGATTACCATTGAAAAAGAGGTAGAACTAGCAGAAATTAATCCAGTTGCAGTCCTAGATGATGGTTCACTACTTGCTTTAGATGGTAAAATCATAACAGATGATAATGCTAATTTTAGGCATCCTGAGCTGTTAAAATATCAAGAACAAACTGAGCTGGAAGAGAGAGCAGAAAAAAGTGGTTTTTCACTAGTTGAGCTAGATGGGAATATTGCAGTTGTTGGAAATGGTGCAGGTTTAGTTATGTCAACACTAGATATGTTATCAGATAATGGCGGTAAACCTGCATGTTTTCTAGATGTAGGGGGTGGAGCTACTGAAGAATCAGTGTATGAAGCTCTAATTCTAATTAGTAAAATGGAAAATGTTAAAGGAATACTAGTAAATCTTTTTGGTGGAATAGTAAAGACTACAACTGTTGCTACAGCATTCATTAAGGCATACAAAAACAAACTCATCGACCATATTGTTTATGCAAGATTGAAAGGAGCAGAAGCTGAAAAATCAAAAGAGATGTTAAAGAATACACAAACTCAATTGTTTGATTCCGTTGAAGAAGCAATTAACGCAGCAGTTATTGGGGTAAGAAAAAATGCTTAGTATCGCTGAAATTTTGCAAGGAAATCCTAGTGATTCAGATTATAACAAAAAACCAGTAATTATTCAAGGAATTACTGGAAACTACGGATCATATCACACACAAAGAATGTTAGAATATGGAACAAACATTGTAGCTGGTGTTACACCTGGTAAAGGAGGAAAAAAACACAAAAATATTCCAGTTTACAATACAGTAAAAGAAGCAGTAGACGCTACAGGTTCTAAAATATCAATAATGTTTGTTCCGGCCAAGTTCTTTTTAGGCGCAGCAAAAGAAGCAATAGAAGCTGGAATAAAACTTTTAGTTGCAATTCCGGAACATGTTCCAGTTCGAGACACCCTAGAACTACTTGAACTAGCTAAAAAAAAAGACGCCATAATAATAGGGCCAAATACTCCTGGAGTTTTAATTCCAAAAGTAATCAAGTTAGGAATTATGCCTGCAAGTCCTTTCAAGCTAGGCAATATTGGAGTTCTATCAAAAAGCGGAACTTTACTTTATGAGATTTCATATAACCTTTCAGAGGCGGGGTTTGGTCAATGCATTACAATTGGCATTGGCGGAGATCCAATTAATGGAACTAGGTTAGTTGATGCCTTTGTTATGATTGCAGACTATCCAAATTTGGACGGAATTGTAGTTGTTGGAGAAATCGGAGGAGATGCCGAAGAAACATTAGCTCAACATGTAATTGACAGTAATTTCAAAAAACCAGTTGTTGCATACATTGCCGGAAGAGCCGCTCCCAAAGAAAAAAAAATGGGTCATGCAGGAGCAATTGTTTATGGGAATTATGGATCAGCTGAATCCAAAGTATCAATGTTCAACAAGGCAAACATTCCTGTAGCAAAAAGACCAGGTGAAATTCCTATGCTACTAGCAGAAAAACTCAAGCAATCCGATTAAATTAAAAGTAAGTAAAAATTTTGATGAACAAATGCCAATAACTGATCCTGAAAAAAAACAACTAGCTCAAAGGGCGCGTCTTCACATGAAGATATGCTTTTACTGCGGTGCAAGAAATTCGATTGATGCTACAAGATGTAGAAAATGTCACAACAGATATCTAAGATTAAAAAATAGAACACTTGGCGTAAAAAAGTAGATTTTTCTCAAACCTAAAGACACAAAAAGTTGCTATATTGTAAAATCATTGGACCGGTTGTCTAGTGGCTAGGATGACGCCCTCACACGGCGTAAAGATGTTAAAATCTCGCTAAGGTCATGGGTTCAAATCCCATCCGGTCCATAAAAATTTTTTAAATGAAATATATACAAAAAGTTACTTTGAAGATGAGACGATGTCAGACGAATGTGAGCATTTTCAACAAAAAGTAGATGGCATACTTCCAAATACTAAGGGCTGTGAAGAATGTGAAAAAGAAAATACACCGTGGGTGGCCATTAGACAATGCTTAACATGTGGTCATGTGGGCTGTTGTGATTCTTCTGTAGGGCGTCATGCAACAAAACACTTTGARGAAWCAGGTCATYCKGTRATGATTGCAGTTCAAGACCATCCTTGGAAATGGTGTTATATYCACAAAGAATATTATTGATATTTTATKGGGCAATRTATCTGATTTAAAATGACWAARTATGAACTWGGAAKATGGAATCTAAAAGGTTTAGTTGCYRATCCAAAAAGTYCAGCATTTGAAARACAAATAAARATARTTGAAAAAAAATCAAARGCTTTTGMAAAAATTAARTCAAAACTAAATAATNAAATATCATCAAAAAAATTTCTTGGRATTTTACATGAATTAGAAGARTTRGATGAAARATTAAGYATAATTGGAGGATATGCTTCKTTAGYATATTCTAGYGAYACTCAATCAGAYGAAGCKACATCWTTRCTAACTAGAATGACAAAATTGGGTTCTGAWATTTCTAACMRAACWTTGTTTTTTGATCTYTGGTGGAAAAAAGGAATYRATGAAAAAAATGCAAAYCGCCTAATCAAAGATTCWGGAGAGTTATCAGGATAYCTAAAATACAAACGGCTWGTWGCAAAATATTCKYTWTCTGAACCRGAAGARCGAATWATCAAYRYRCTTGAYGTTACTGGAAGTACTGCWYTAGTCAAGATTTATGACAAAATWACWAAYGCTTTTGAATATGTWGTRAAGATAGATGGRAAAAAAMAGAAACTTACAMGAGAASARCTTTCWACRTATGTTAGAAGTACMAARCCAAAARCAMGRGARAYTGCWTACAARGARCTTYTAWCAAAATATTCTCAAAATAAGGGGGTATTAGGGGAAATCTATCAAAATGTTGTTTTAAACTGGAAAGATGAAGGCGTAGATATTAGAGGATTCRAATCACCAWTMTCAATTCGAAATATTGCAAATGAYCTWGACGRWAAAACWGTGARTACTTTAYTATCKGTATGTAAAAAAAAYGCTCCAATTTTTCAAAARTTCTTTTTRYTGAAAGCAAAAATGCTTGGWTTAAAAAAACTWCGACGTTATGATCTWTATGCRCCAKCTRCMTCAMAAAYSAAAGAAAAAAATTACMAATATGACAAATCTGTAAAACKTGTTTTAGMTTCATTWGARMAATTTAGYCCYAAATTATCTGCCTATGCAAAAGARGTRTTCGTAAAAAKGCATGTTGATTCWTCTATAAGACCAGGAAAACGKGAYGGAGCTTTTTGTAGTACTTTAWCACCTAAAATCACACCTTTYGTATTAKTGAATTTTACAGGAAARTCAAAAGATKTGTTTACTATTGCRCATGARATAGGACATGCAATACACAGTAAAGCAGCTTCARATAAATCAATTTTAGTTTCAGATGCACCWTTACCTTTAGCWGAAACTGCATCAACRTTTTCAGAATTACTTTTGTATGATTACTTGTCTGATAAAATTTCAGATAATGAAAAAAAGATCATGCTTTCTGAAAAAATAGATGATTTGTATGCAACAATTATGAGACAGGCATTTTTTACGTTATTTGAAATTGATGTGCATAAACAAATTGCACAAAGCACCACGGTAGATAAAATATCAAAGACGTATTTGAATAATCTAAAAGAAGAGTTTGGAAATTCAATTACTATCTCGGATGATTTTGCAGTAGAATGGAGTTATATTCCACATTTTTTTCATACTCCGTTTTACTGCTATGCATATTCTTTTGGAAATCTACTTGCACTATCATTGTTTCAGCGTTACAAAAAAGAAGGAGATGACTTTGTTCCTTCTTATATCAGCATTTTAGCCGCTGGAGGTTCAAAAAAACCAGAACTACTGCTTGATGAATATGGAATAGATATTAGCTCCTCAAGATTTTGGCAGGATGGTTTTGATTACGTTAGTGAACAAGTAAAACAAATTTCGGTGTTAAGCTAGAATGAATAATTTTTTATAATTAAAAGCGACTGACAGTCATTAAACGCATTTTGACTGCCAGTCTTTGTTCCCCTTCGGTTTGAACCGATGTCAAACTTGAAAGGGAATTTACTAAATTTAAACTTTAAACTAGGATTTCAAAAATTAAGCATTACATCTTTTCTAAAAAAAATTGAAAAATAGGATAGTAACCTTAATAGTTTCAAGCCAAATTGTGCTTCATGTGTATAAGTTCCTCTTTTTACTAGCTATATCTTTGATAGTGGTTTTCAGCTATTCTGAAGTTATTGCGCAAGATCCACGACTTGCAACATTTCAGGAGACAGCTCAGATAATTATAGATAAAAGGATTTCAAATAATGTTACTGCTGCAATTTCTCTTCAAAGCACAAGCAATCAAGAAATAAGAATACCAATTGAACTTTCAAAAAAGATTCAAGATACAGAAAGAGTTCTAGCAGTTATCATAACAAGTGAGGAACAATGTGTACTTGGGGTAAAAAATGATAGTTGCATCATGATAAATTTGTCAAGAGAGGGAATTAAAGGTGGAATTAAGGCAATTCAAGATACAGGAAGAGAAATAGGAGATACTTTAATTGATGATATCAATGCCGTCTTTGACACTAATGCAGAATTTCACTCTGTCTTTTTACATCAAAATGATGAGTCAAACTTGGCATTAGAAACATCTGGGGTTATCTCAGGTAGAGGATCTTTCTCAGCAGTATACACTATGCCAAGAGAAGACTCTCAAAAAATGTATGAAAAATTTTCAACTATGTTACTTCCAAAAGAAATTAGAGAATCTGGAGGGTTTTATGATATTGCAAAAAAATTATCTGAAGAACCAGACTCCAGAATTACAATATCAATAATTCCACAAAATGGAATTTCTCTTTATCAATTAAAGATATCAATTGATTATCCAAATTCTGCAGATAAAATTCAAAGTATTAATCCTCTTGAATTTTTGAAAACTGAAAAATTGGTACGCTCAGATTACTTTTCAAAGGATTTCTATCCTCTAAATTCTATTCTAAAAATTGTTTTATTATCACCAGAACCACTCAAAGTAAATGATGTTAATACAAAAATTGTTCCGGATATAATTAAAGATGGAGAACGATTTCCAGAGTTTACTATGGATGGATGGTTCTTTGATCAGTCTTCTGGYRAAAAAATTGAAGCRACTTATCTATTTGGAAAGAAATYWTCARTTGGAAAAAATGAACTGRYGTTTACAGTAGTATCCATTAAYRRCACTASCRGTAATGGCATAAACATTCCATCAAATCTAGAMGGYATTGATTCTTTTCAAATTRTTWTYTTAGTTGGWATTRTCATGGCAGCARCAGGYGCYTCAATTTATTATCTTAARGGATTTAGAGGTAAAAACTAAAGTAYTAACACTGCTGCAGCAAAAACTGTAGTCCATCTTCCTTKTTTGTCRCCAATTGYTGTTTGAGTAATGTTWGCTGTTTTGTATATTTCWCCMGAGATATTCCAYTGYTGTCTTTTTTCATCCCAGCTTTTATCAATGTCAAAKGGAATACCTAATGATGACGCAAGCATYTGAGCTGCAATATCTTCTGCATAATCTCCTGCYTCTTTTTCAGKTTGCCCAAATGAATCATATTCRGAAAGATAWCCATAATGTTTAGKATCCTTTGGTYGTGCYACTCCAACTGAWGCAGCWGTTAATCKGTGTGGTTCTTTWGTTTGATTCCTWGAATATATTGAAAAAAGAATTTGYCCAGGGTGAATTAGCTTAAGWCCTTCKRYTCTTGAAATTAATTTAGCMTGAGGWGGAAAAATACTRGAAATTAAAACAATATTGGTTCCAGCAATACCWGCATCTCTTAGAGCATATTCAAAACTTGTCAATCTGTCTTCGTGAACCCCTTTTCCTTTAGTAAGAAATAATTTCTTTGCAACTAAGTCTAACAATTCTTAAATTTTTCMAWGGTTTTATTATTTATAGKTTGATTAGGRGAYMGATTTTCTAATCAAAGATGYTTAAGRGAATTTGCAATGTCAWTRCCATGTCTTTCAACATCAATGTCTCTGARGATTTTCTTGATAACKCCTTGTTTATCTAAAATGAAKGTAGTTCTTTTTGCCAWRCCWGCAATGTTTAGCCCAGCATATTTTTTACAAGTCTCTTTTGTGGGRTCRCTYAAGTGCAAATAAGGKATTTTRTACTCTTCAACGAATTTTTTTTGAGAGTCTAYKGTGTCAATAGAGATWGCAAATAAAACAGCATCTGCAGAGACAATATCKGAATAGGCTGAAAYCACGCTTTGTGCCATCTTGTATACTTTCTTAGATGGACATGCAAAAAGATGGTTTTTAGGATAAAAACACAGTACGACGTTTCTTTTGTTTTTGAAAGATTCTAAGTTAATAGTACTCCCATCATTTGATTTTAGTTCAAAATTTGGGGCAGAATCTCCTTCTTGCATTAAAATAACATATCATCACATCAATATGACTATTTTTAACCAAAATTCTGTTGTGGTTTTTAGGTACTAGTATATTTATAACATCATACTGACTTTTTGTTGCTTTGGTTTTAGAATTTTTCGAATCAGAAGCTTTCATAATTGGATATTATGTATTAACAGTTTCAGCATCACTTCTTTTGATAAAGGAGACCAAAAAACGATTAATAGATCTTAAGAAGGGTAAAAATTCCATCATCTTTGCGCCTGCTGCTTTTGGAATAATTCTAGCTTATGTTTTCTTTGCTTTTGATTTTTTTGAGACGATTCCTATTCTAAATTGGAGCTGGCTGGGATACAATATTGCATTTGGGCCTTTTGCTGATCAAGGATTGTGGGGAATTTTACCCTTTATTCCATTACTGCTTTACATGTTTATTCACATTAATTATGTTGAAGAATTGTATTTTAGAAAATCAAAAAAGATGGTATTAGTTTGGGCACTGCTCCACATAGCAATGGGAGTCAAAGTTCACATGGCCATAATGCTAATTCCAATTGGATTTTTGTTCAAGTACATTTATGATAAAAAAGGATTAAATCATTCGTATGCCATGCACTTTGCTACAAACATAATGGTGGTAATTACATTATTTCTTACGTTTATCTCTTGATCTTGGTTTTTGAGTAAGAAATATCCATCCAACTAAGCCGCCAAGACATAAATTAATTACTCCAAGAGTTGTAATACTAAATGATGTTTGTGACGGTATAGATAATCCTATTACAATTCCCATAATTCCTGTTCCAAAAAATAAAATCATTAAAACTTTGAGTTTTTTTGGCTTGATGTACTTCATCGAGGTTGCTCAATTAAGGGCGTTATTAAAGATTAACAATTTTTCGTCTAGAAAAATGCTAATTTAGAGAACATTTTAAACTGTCAAAACTTTATTTTTCTTATGCCAATGTAGCTCAGCCTGGCTAGAGCATTCGCCTTGTAAGCGAAAGGTCGTGGGTTCAGATCCCATCATTGGCTTTTTTTCAAATTTGTTAACCAAAAAAGCTCGCTAATTTTTAACAAGGGTTTATTAGACGTAAAAATGTCGAGAAATTATCGGAATAATGACGACTAAGCAATGAGCTTTTTCTGTCATTGCTTAAGATGAAAAAAAATGACTACATTTAGTGAATTAGGAATAAAACAATCCATTTTAGATGGACTAAAAGATATTGGCTTTAAAGAGCCATTTCCAATACAAGTGGCAGCTATACCTGTTTTACTATCTGGTAGAGATGTTGTAGGTCAAGCACATACAGGAACCGGCAAGACTGCAGCATTTGCCATTTCCATGTTACAGTCAATTACTCCTAAAAAAGGAGTTCAAGGTCTCGTAGTTGCTCCAACAAGAGAATTAGCAATTCAAATCACTGATGAGATTTCAAAAATAGCAAGACATACTGGTATCAAGGCTACAACAGTTTATGGAGGACAGGGAATGGGAATTCAATTAGATAAGCTCAGAAATGGATCAGAAATTGTTGTTGCAACACCTGGCAGATTAATTGACCATTTAAAGAGGGGTTCAATTAAACTCGATAAGATAACTCATTTAGTCCTCGATGAAGCAGATACAATGCTTGATATGGGATTTATCGAAGACATTGAGTTTATTTTAGATCTTACTCCTAAACAAAAATTGATGTCATTGTATTCCGCAACAATGCCACCTGCAATTTTAAGATTAGCTGAAAATTATCTAAATGAACCCAAACAATTCCTTTTGAGTGCAGATGATCTTAGTGGAGAAGGAATTGAACAAGCTTTTTTGGTAATTAAAGACAGAGACAAACTAAAACATTTGATTAATTTTATTGAAGAAAATGAAAAAGGACAGACCATCGTTTTTTGTTCAACAAAACATAGAACTAGAGATGTAGCTCGAAATCTTAGCAGAACTAATTTCAACGTAGTTGCCATTGAGGGAGACATGTCACAACATAGACGTGAAAAATCAATGTCTCAGTTTAGACGTGGAAAAGCAGATATTCTAGTTGCAACCGATGTTGCGGCAAGAGGCATAGACGTGCCAGAAGTAGCACTAGTTATTAATTATGATGTCCCAAATCAGGAATTGTTATATTTTCACAGAATTGGAAGAACTGCAAGAGCTGGAGCAAAAGGTAGGGCAATTACTCTAGTGTCATATTCGTCAATTGGGGATTGGAAAATAATTAAACAGCAAACTAAAGTCGTGATGACAGATTTGAATGAAGAGATGGGAATTAAAATAAACATTCCAGATCCACTAAAAAGAGAGACTAGAAGAACGGGATATCAAAGATCGTCATATGGTAATAGAGGACGACATGCATATGGTTCTAAGCATCGGTCAGCACGTGATCAATATGATCGAAGAAACAAAAAATCTGGCAGTAGAGGAGAGGGCGGAAAAAGATATTACGGTTTGAAAAGCAGATGGTAATTTTTTACAGCGTTAAAGTTGAAAAACACAAGTTTATAGAAAAGAGTGTGAAAATAAATTAATGCATATTGGATATATTTTATTAAACTGCGATTTGGGTGCAGAAGAGTACATTGTGGAGGAACTAAAAAACATTTCACAAGTTCAAAAGGCATATCTCACTTTTGGAGCATATGATGTAATAGCAGAAATTCATGCTTCAACCCAAGAGGAATTTGAAAAAACTGTATCAAATAAGATTCGACATTTATCTAGAGTGGTTAGCACTATGACTCTAAAAGTAATTAATCCCGAATGATTGTTATATAAGAAAATTATTTTTTAATAAATTGGAAAAAATCGATTATACTGGAACTGTATGGGTAATTAACCATAATAATCCTGAACCATTAGTGGAGCACTCTTTGAAGAAATTACAAGAGTATGGAATAAAAAAAGAGGATCTTGTGTTAACTGATGCCCCAGAAAATGTAAAGGTTGGTGCGATAGTTRTTGAAATTTGGCCATATCATTTGGATGTTGGTCGAGTTAGAACAATTAGAAATGAGTCATTCATCAGTGGTASTGTRATGRWTATAGAACTAAAAGCYGATGCTGAAGGYAAATACATCGATTAAATCTAGTRTYCGTTCARTAATTTTTNNAAHAACACARRCTAGWKGACTTTARCTAAATKTCTTCYTCGTATTCATAWTCRTCKTCTTCATCTKYGCYKYCTGHTTTRGRTTTTTTAAGAAATACWACCAAVACTGCASCTATTCCYAYCATTGCYGCAACKCCAACATAAAGTACCCARTCTGGAAGRCCAAGTTGCAATGAACCYATMGAAGARCCMTCTACYGTATAGTCAAAGCTTTGCTTACCGTCTGAATATCCAGATGCACTTGCRAGGATTTSAATTGACACTAGWTCTCCTTCAKKTACTGTCACATCKACTGTAACACTACCTGTTTCATCTGTTCTAGTAYTWKMWGGAGTGATTGTYACYCCYRCATCTGTTACRAATTTGAYAGAGGCACCTGGTACAGAGTTTGCTGAATCATCATCAACAAAAACRGTYAATTCTGMAGGYTCMCCWATATTYAAYGRNANCYCTNAANTCCCTCTRCAAARATCTTCAATTTTGGATCATTTGATRTWGTRCTGATTTTWGTTTSAGTACCAATWACRCCYTTTATGCTAGCMSMAATGYYTGCATCTCCTTTTTGMCCATTTGCTGWAATTGGAAATGTTGCATATGARCTGCCTTGAGAAATTGTYACMTGCTCAGGAATAWTRACAATGTYTGCRCCTTCCAAACCTAGTTGTATCCTAAGATCCTTWGTAGCAGTACTTGGATTTCCAAGTAGATCCTTTAGTTGAACTACTCCATTATAYGCAAYTTCACTTTTTGCATCCAAATTTTCAAAAGGYAACATTACTTSTATACTYGAWGARATCTGACTRCCAAAACTWGTAGMTGATTCTAAYTKCAAATCAGCCTCAATWCCWATWGGAACMGCATTAACTAYTATTCTATCATCACTTCCAATATCAAAAGAGTCACTATGAAAATTTGCATTTGCAAAWGCRTGATTCTTTTGAATTWCAATTAYCTCATTTACWGGATTTAAGATATACTTGGYATYWTCATCTAAAATTTTTGGKCGTTGTTTTCCATCAAGTGCTATTAWAAATAARTCAAAATAACCATTTTTGTCTACTACAATGTTATCWTCTCCAGTTGGAGAAAAAATCTTTGTATYAACATGTTTGAATACATCAACAACTTCTGTAGTAGTKGTTMSTSCMCCAAAYCCYTTYAAWGTAACTGCTARAGTMACATCGCCAATTCKRTCTCCACTTGAAATAATTGCAGTWCCATAAGAATGYGAACTTTCAATATTTCCAGCCTCTACTATTTTAATTAATGAATCATCACTAGAAATAATATTCACTTTGTCAACCAAGCCTTCAGAATTGAAATTTTCATTAGTTTGAATTGGATATAATTCATCTTTGTCAATTTTCTCTATTGCATGTCTTTGATCATTATCCTTTGTACCAGGAGGACACTCAACTGCATCTTCCTCTAATTCTTCTTTCTCTTTAGTTACCTCATCTATTATTTCTAGGATTACACATTCGCCAGCTGCTATTGCGTTAATCTGGTAAACCATTAGTGCTGTTGTGTTACTTGGCATTTGTGGTAAAACAAATATTTCAATAGTACGACGATCTCCTATTAGTGGGTCATCTATGTTTAATTGTTCTACAGGTTCAAAATAAGATATTGCGATTCCTAAATCTTCAGCGCTAGCACCTACAAGAATTACTGGATCGATTACTCCTCTTCCACCT
>LKGT01002440.1_pt1 | contig 12600 bp, 15 predicted proteins | sample 503861 | NCBI WGS metagenome assembly LKGT01 (sample SAMN04113194, study PRJNA297058) | marine sediment metagenome | biome: marine benthic biome; feature: marine benthic feature; material: marine sediment; isolation source: sediment sample collected at the water-sediment interface from the South......
GTGGTATTGATTGGCGGCGACCCGGGCATCGGCAAGTCGACACTGTTATTGCAGGCTTTAACGCTGATGAGCGAGCGTTGCAAGGTCGTCTATGTGAGTGGGGAGGAATCAGCGCAACAGATTGCATTGCGTTCTCAAAGACTGCAGGTCGACAGCGGCAAGCTTGCTTTTTTGGCTGAAATTAAATGAGGCACCCTTAAATCTACAATTGCTTTTGCGTGGATTAATTATTTGAAACCCCCTTTTTAATTTTTTCCAAGCCAAGAGGTTCCAAATTGATATTTTGTTCAAAATCCCTAGGAATAAAATTCTTTGAATCCTTTTTCTGTAACCTGTAGTTCGACTTTTGGGCCTAACAGTCCTTGTTTTTGTACTACCTCCATCAAGCCTCTTTTTTCTAATTCGTCTAAGATTGAAGTTAGTGCCTCACGCTCAAGGCCAGTGTTTTTTAGAATTTTCTCAAATGCGTTTGCTCCTCTGTTTAGTTCTCCCAAAACAAGCATGTCTGTAGTTGCAGGTCTTTCTAAGTTTCGCACAGGCTTTTCTGTTGTATTTTCCGAAGTTTTTTCAAATCTTACTCCAATAGGTTTTTCGGAAGATTGGGGATAATTTTTCATTTGACGTTTTCTAATGAGACGTTGAGCTATTCGAACAGCGGGAAATAATAAAAAAATAAGCCAAAACCAAGAAAAATGTTCAGTCATGTATCATGAACCTTTGTCCAGTTTGCCATAAATTTGTTAAGATTTTAATAAAAAAAGGCTTTARACGRTTAAAAATTTCATTCYATATANTTTTTGAGCACGGTAAAGATNCTRTCATGCCNRTCCGCATACACTATATATCGATGATTAGTGTTGAATTATSAWAATAAWATGTCAAGATTCGAGGGGCAAAAAATAGACGTAAATGTTGGTAAAGCCAAAATTATCGGAGTTGCCATTATAGCACTAATTGTTRTTGCAGCAATAGCGTCAGCATCTGTACAAATAGTAGATGCAGGTCATAGGGGCGTACTGCTTCATTGGAATGCAGTTGATGTAACCCAACCACCTCTAGATGAAGGACTACATTTTGTAGTACCATTTCAAGATCAGGTGGTAAATATGGAAGTTAGAACACTATTGTTTGTAAAAGGAACATCTGCAGCATCTAAAGACCTTCAGACAGTTACTACTGAAGTTACAGTTAACTATGCTCCAGATCCCAACACAGTTAACATTCTCTACAAAGAGGTCGGTCTTAACTATCAAAATAGAATTATTGCACCAGCAGTCGAGGAGGTTGTAAAACAAGTTACGGCAAACTATAACGCAGAGGAGTTGATCACAAAAAGAGCTCTAGTAAAATCAGATATTGAAAACGAGATCACTACACGTCTAAATGTATTTAACATCCAAACTCAAATCATCTCAATTACAGACTTTCAGTTCTCAGACCTCTTTTCTCGAGCAATTGAATCTAAAGTAGAAGCAGAACAAAAGGCACAAAAGGCAGAAAATGATCTTAAAAGAATTGAGGTAGAAGCAAGGCAGGCTGAAGCACAAGCTATAGGTATTGCAAACGCAAACATTGCCCAAGCCGAAGGAGAGGCAGAAGCAATTAGAGTTATCAACGCAGCACTAGCAAATAATCCCGAATACTTGGATTGGCTTAAAACACAGGCATGGGATGGCAGACTGCCACTCGTAGTAGGTCAAGGCGGAACACCTTTCATTCAGATACCTACTAGACCTTAACCATTTTTGAAATTAAGACTAAGTCTTATCGTTAGTTTTTGATTTGTCTCTTGTAGCATCGTACATTGCAAGAAACTGTTCTGGTTCATGTTGCCTGAATTGTTTTTGCATGTGTGAGATTTCCTTTTCTGATATTTTTTCGCCCTTACTTTCATGATATTCCTTTATTATTTGAAATTGAGTTTTTTTAATTTTGTATTTTCGAAGAGTTTGATTAACAGATCTATTACAAAAAAAATCATACACAACAAAGTGATATATCAAATAGCCTAGAGTCCCAACTGCTGCAACTATTACAAGTGGAATGAAAAATACAGCTAGTACCATGTTTTTTATTATTTTTCTTACTATATCATTGTTATTTTAGTGAAGCTTTCGTGAAACTACGAATATGCCAACAACTGGAGCTACAATATACATTCCTAAATTCAAAAGAATCAAACTAATTCCATATCCTAAAACCTCAGCCTCTGAATCCATATCGACATAATTCAAAATTGAAAGTGATGTGATTAACGGAGTAATGAATAGTTTTACAGTCTCTTTGAAGACGGGGGACTCCCGCTCTAGATCTGCTATAGTTGGACTAAATGAATAATAAAACTCGTTAAATCCACTCATGAAAGAAGAGCCTGATTCTGTATTCATCAGATAATTGTCTCTTAATTCTCGTAATTGTTGGACTTGTGGAGATAACTCTGAACCATATGTTGCAGTTGCAATAAGACATCCACCCCCTCCAGAGCCAGTGCCAAAACTAGGAATACAAATACCATCTATGAACACTTCAGCAGTTTGCGCATCTGTTGATCTTTGGCTCATAATTTTTTGATTCTGAATTGCAACAATTTTCAAGTAACCATCCTCTGTCATTTTTTGAAATTTTGCTGCAAAATTTCCTTCACGTAGTAGGGATGGTTGGCATCCAAAAATTATAGTCCTGTCGCGTTGACCACTTACTTCAGTATAATCAAAACCCGTAGCCTGAAGTGCTCCTGACCATGTAGTGTCAGAAAATATCAAAAGTTTTGCTTTACCTTCAGGTATTTCTAACYTTAATTCTTTTTTTATCTTTTCATCTATTTGTTGTTGTAGGGTAACAGTTGGTAAAGAAGATTTTTGGGAAAAAAKATGTGTTCCAGTTATTACTATTTCAKYGTGAAATCTTTGAAATGTAATGGTAAGAGTTCTATCAAATGGTGTTACGGTTTCCYCAATGACGTGGWATTCTAAATYATTSAKTGTAACTATAAAATCAATATCCTCAGAACCWWYTTTTGCATCGATCAAATCTCTTGGTAAAGTTAKGRYTAATTCTCCAATTGTTCTGGGTTTTATTGAAATTATCAGGGATGTAGTTYCTGGGTCTATCTCAAAACCTAAAACTTCTCCGCGACGTATAGTATAATCTGGTTCCTCAAACTGTTGCGCAAAAGCAGGATGGGCAATTATTCCAATTGTTGTCAGAAATAATACAATCACAATAACATTTACGTTCATAGTCGTTGAATAACAAGGTGGTATCTATTAATTCGTTGGGGAAAAATCCCAATCCTTTTACAAGATTCTTAATTAGATGAATTAGATACTGGTCAATAGTAGGCTAATAATGTTTTTTAAGCCCTTCATATTGTGGGAAGACATTGTCTGAATCAGAGCCCAAAGTAGAGGAAATTGATGCAGCTAAAGCTGCAAAAATAGAAGAGATAAAAGCTGAAGCAGAAAAAATCAAGGCTCAAATGCAATCAGGATCTAAAAAAGATGAAAAAGAAAGTATAGAGACCGAATCAAAAACACAACCTCAAAAAGAAGTTTCAGAAGAAAAAAAAGAAAAATGGGGAATTGCACATATTTTTAGCAGTTACAACAATACTATAATTCACATAACAGACCTTACAGGTGGAGAAACRGYGGCAATTAGTTCAGGCGGTGTRCATGTAAATGCAGACAGATACGAGTCWTCTCCTTTYGCAGCTATGAAGGCAGCTAARGCAGTAGTAGAGRTAGCAAAAACAAAAGGCTTYACTGGTTTACATATWAGAGTAAGAGCKGTAGGCGGAGTTGGTTCAAGAGTTCCAGGTCCAGGAGCACAAGCATCCATTAGAGCCCTTGCAAGAGGAGGCTTTAAGATAGGACGAATTGATGACGTTACACCAATACCWCATGAYACCACYAGAAAGAAAGGTGGAAAAAGRGGAAGAAGAGTTTAATCAGCATCKGGTGCTAGTTTTAATTTAATTTTACATCCTCGTGAATKAAAAAAATCAATCATAAAATTTGTAAATTTCTCWTCRTTKKTTCTACCTTTAGATTGATTTATCRTATCTGAAAATTTCTCTTCAATTTGTGTAATTAGAKTAGGTTTTAACAATAAAGGAAAAAATGTCCAACCAAATCTTGAAGTAGGTTCGCCCAACTGGTAAGTGTCAGGCGTTTCACAAAGAGTTTGAAGGTGACTTAACGCTTTAATCATACAAATTTTATCTTCATCATATTGAGTGGTACTTACTTCATAGACAATTTGCATTATAAATCTGAATTATCATTTGTTGAATTTTCTTTTTTTAACGATTTGCCAGTAAGTTTGTCTGAAAGTGAAATAAATTTTCCGTCTTGTTCTATATTGATTTTATTTTCCATTCTAACATTAATTCCGACAGATCTAAACAAAACTAAGAGTTTACCACCRTCAATTTCTTCATTRATTTCACCTGAATTRAGTAATTCYCCWAGTTTTTCAACARCTATTTTAGTGTCAGARGGAAATTGGTATTCTGCATTTTCTAAAACTTCTAGWCCTCKATAACCGAGATTTTTKACTAGTRTTTTTCTWGCACTTGGAGGTTTTTCTTGGGTAGRAATTTYTTCTTGTTSTTKTTTTAAAGCGAKRTTTTTTTCCATTTCTACAAGACGTTTTTTCTTTAATCGCTCAAGTTCTTTATCTTCATCACTCATCCCTTAATCACTCCWATAGGTACTAATTTTGCMACTTTRGTRGCAATTCCAAGCTCATGGGAGACRTTGACKATTGAATCWACATCTTTGTATGCTTGAGGGGCTTCTTCAACGACACCATCTCTAGTTAAWGCYTTRACTTCTATTCCTTTATCAGAAAGATATTTTCTTACTTGAGACTCGGTRTAGTTTTTTCTTGCTCTWGTTCTAGACATTGTTCTACCTGCACCATGAGCAGTAGAACCAAAAGTAAGATTCATGGAATTTGGTTGTCCAAGTAAAATCCAGCTTGMAGTTCCCATTGAACCAGGTATGAAAACAGGTTRACCCAGGTCTCTGTATTTTTTTGGAACTTCATCTTTGTTTGCAGGAAATGCTCTAGTTGCACCTTTTCTGTGTACAACAACAGATTTTTGCTCGCCATTGATTGTGTGTTTTTCAACTTTTGCAATGTTATGTGATACATCATATACTAAATCCATGCCRAGATCTGATTCRGATTGTTTGAAAACTCTTTGAAAWGATTTTCGTGTCCAATGAGTAATCATYTGTCTATTACYCCATGCAAAGTTCAAAGCTGCAAACATTGCTTTTCTGTAAGATTCTCCTTCTTCTGAAGAATTTGGAACACATGCTAATTCTCTATCGGCCAACGAAATATCATATTTTTTTAGTGCTTGTTCTGAGATTCTAAGATAGTCACTACACACTTGATGGCCAAAACCACGAGACCCACAATGTGTAAGAATAGTTACTTGATCTTTTTCAATTCCCATTCTTTTAGCAGCTTCTTCGTCATGAATTTCTGCAACCTTTTGTACTTCAAGAAAATGATTACCAGAACCTAAACTTCCAAGTTGAGGAGCTCCCCGTTTACGAGCTTTATCTGAAACTTTATTGGGATCTGCATTTTCCATTTGGCCATTTTCTTCACATACCTCTGCATCTCCCTTAACGCCATATCCATTGTCAACTGCCCAAGGTACGCCTTTAACTAAAACTTCATCAAGTTGTGAAKTASTAAGTTTAATCGCACCCTTWGAMCCWAYRCCTGAAGGTACCGAATTGAAAAGATCTGCTACAAGTTCTTTTAATTTTGGTCTTACATCWYGTTCTTTAAGATTTGTACGCAATAGTCTTACACCACAATTAATATCATAACCAACACCACCAGGRCTAATCATTCCTTCTTCTGCATCCATRGCAGCTACTCCACCTACCGGAAAGCCATAACCTTCATGACCATCAGGTAATACTACTACATTTTGTACTGTCCCAGGAATAGTTGAAACATTAACTGCTTGTTTTATTGTTCTATCACTCATCATTTTTTCAAGTAGCTGTTCATTTGCGTAAATAATTACAGGAACATTCATTCCGATTGTTTCATCTTTTTCAATTTTGTATGTTAGGTTTCCAATTTTTTTTGGCACTAAACTAGACATTAATATCGAAAGTTCCCTTGTAAAGACAATTTAAATCATAAGTCTAATTATAGCAAAATGGAAGCTAACAGCAAGCGAGGACTTGCGACTTTTCTGACGTCATAAGAACTTGGCAACCTTTTTCTAGAAACCATGTGGGTAATGACAGAGTTAGCTTCCATTATGTTTATGTAATAATCATATTTACGAGTAGATCTTTTGGCAATTATTGCCAATAAACAAGATCTTTATGATTTTTTAGGGATTATCTTTTGCCAATGCTAGTTGATTTACAAGATCTGTCGACGTGATGATTCCAATTACTTTATCATCATTAACAACTGCAAGCTTTCGAATTTTTTTAGAGGACATCAATTTTGCTGCAACTAAAATGGATTCATTTGAGTTAATTTTTTCCAAAGGATATGATGCAACTTTATCGATTGGTGTTTCTAGAGGAAGTTTTTGTGTAGTGATTTTTATCGCAAAATCTCTATCGGTAATTATCCCTGCAGGGATGTTATCTTTTTTCACTATTATTGCACCAATCCCTCCTTTTTCCATTAGGTTTGCAATTTGAAAAACGGTTGTAGAAGAATCTGCCGATATCAATGATTTATTCATGATATCTTTCACTAAGATTTCTGATAGTGATTTTGTAAAATCCCCCATATCCCGTACGTGATATTGTTCCCTCTTTTAGATAAATTAGATCGTCTTGTCTAAAGTGAGTGACAAAATTGGAATCCGGCAAGATCTTGCCGGATTTAGTAAAAACAAAAATTTTTTGTGAGTAATTAAATATTACTAACAAAAGTTTCGGATGAATTTTAATCAAATACATTAAATTTCTCATTAATGGATAGTTGGGCGGCATCATATTCAAAAAAAATTATTCCAGTTTTAACTTTCACCATAATGTTTTCATTTTTTATGATTTTCTCTGAAATACCAATTGCAATAGCACAAACACAAGAATACAAATTTACTGTAATTGAAGGTGAAGACCTAATAAATAATCCAACTGCCAGACATATATTAGAACGGATTGAATTATCAAAGATAATTCTTGCAGAGCTTCAAAGTGATAGTTTTGTTCCTTTAAACGAACATCAGAGATTCATTGAAGAACAAAGAAAACTGTCACAAGCCAAACTTGACGCACAGTTAGAAAGGATGAACAAAAAATACGAAAACTTTACACCAAGAAATGCATTTGCAAGTTTTGTTTCTGACAAACCAGAATATATGCAAGCATTCTATTGGGATCAGTTCAATTATTTGAATAACAAGGTTTTGTATGCAAAGCATCAACGAGATCAGATACTTGATAACGGAGGAACATTTTCACAAGCTCAACAAGCATTCTTGGAACATGCTAAATTTCCAAAGTCTGAGGTTAAATCTGTGTTTGATGAGCTTGTAAAAAAACACAACCTTTATGATAATTACGCTGGTGAACTTGATACTGACAAATGGTATCCTAAAGAAGCTGTTCAAGCATTTGAGTCCTGGACGGATAATGCTCAAGATAGATATTCTGTTGTTGCTGAGGGTCAATCTCAAAATCTAGAATTTCAAATAGAAAAATATGAAACCATTCAAAATGTTTCAATAGAGTCTACTATTGTATTTGAAACTGAATCTGAGTTTGAAACGATAGTTTATGATTGGCCTAATACTGAAATTGATTATTCTGATGCAATAGAGCTAATTGGACAAACATTTGATGAAATTGATGGTGGCGTACTAAATGATGCAAGTGAATTTACTGCATCTGCTTGGATAAAACCAAACTATGATAAAGGCTCAATATCATTTACAATTCTCAGCAAGCCAGGGGTTTTCAAAATGACACTAAATAATTATGTTGAACCAAGGCATGTTGTAGAGTTTTCAGTTTTTGATGGTATAAAATGGAATACAGTTGAATCGTTTTCAACAATTGATGAAGAATGGACACATGTAGCAGGTGTCCTTAAAGATTCTACACTTAGTTTGTATGTTGATGGAAAACTTGAGGCAATATACAATATGGATGGGATCATCTCTCTTAATGACAAGGGGATTATAGAGAAAACGCCGTTGCGTCTTAAAACATCTCAGGAAGGAATTAGTATTGGAGTTCAACAAATTATCAAACTTGATGAACAGAAAACAAAGAACTTTTTTTCAGGTTTGATTGATTACGTCTTAGTTCAAGACGAGGCTTTGTCCAACGATGAAATTTATGACATCATAAATGCCTAAAGCAAGGATAAAGGAAACCATACAGGTAGTATTTCATTTTTGATTTAAGTCAGYTYATSMGTAGATTTATTTTCGATAYAAWWTGAGATAYARTRTTGTCAATATTACCAATCGATAGTGGACGTTATGGAACWAAAGAGATGSTATCTCTMTTCAAAGAGCAAAAYAAAATMAATTATCAATTAGAAATTGAAGGTRCTGYAGCYATYTCACAAAGTGAAATAGGMATSWTTCCAAAARMTGYTGGWARRGARATYYTAAGAGCAKCWAARTCTGGAAAAATTACTGCAAAGAGAATWAAACARCTKGAAGCAAAAAGTGATCAYGATACTGCGTCMCTTGTWGARGCMTTRAGTGAAAARTGTAARCTTRMAGCAAGRCCATGGMTTCACTATGGACTAACAAGTAATGATCTTGTRGACACTAGTAATTCTATGCAAATGAAAGATGCRTTAGMAATTATTCARCCAAAGGTTGGAAAACTYGCTTTGCTTTTAGCWAAAAAAGCTRTWAYTTACAAAAARCTTCCYGCAGTTGGTCGTACTCATGGRCARCATGCAAGCATYATTTCATTTGGRTTAAAATTTGCAAATTGGGCAKCAGAGATGKCTAMACAYATTGAAAGAATTGAAGAAATYAAAAARAGRGTWTTGATKTGYAARACAYTAGGWGTTGTWGGAACYGGWTCYCTMATGGGKKCAMAAGCWCTTGAAGTTCAAAAAAGRGTWGCAAAAAGRCTTGGTTTGTWTCCCGCWGAAGTTRCAACKCARATAATTCCAAGAGAAAGATAYRCTGAATATRTTTTTCAAYTRGCTYTWTTGGGTTCAACACTTGAAAAAATTGCARTAGAGATWCGAAACTTGCAAAGAACWGARATYAGTGAAGTTGCAGARCATTTCAAAAAGGGMCAGATGGGAAGYAGTGCARTACCYGTAAAAAGAAAYCCAAYTAARAGTGARMGRATYACTTCACTTTCAAAATTATTGMGAAGYCAAGTMAATGTTTCATTTGAAAATATACCACACTGGCATGARCGTGATTTRTCWAATTCTGCWAATGARAGATTTATTCTTCCRATGTGTTCWATTTTAYTAGATGAKATGYTAGAAACAATGATCARRRTAATTCAAAATYTACACATMRACWCYAAGARAATAAATCARAATYTKTACATMACAAAAGGYCAAATTTTTGCAGAATTTYTRNTTSNAAGCYCTAATYAAWAAAGGAATTCCWAGAKWMAAAGCTTACAGAGATGTTCAAAGAGTTGCATTTGAATCGAATGATAAAGGAATTGAATACATTGATGCAATAAGCAAGGACAAATCAATTTCATCGCATCTTACCAAACAAGAAATTAAAACTATTTTCACTCCAGAAAATCACCTTGGATCTTCATCGTCAATAATTACTAATGTTTCTAAGTCAGTTCAAAAAACTTATAAAAAATTCATATAGATTTGATTAACGCCTTGTGAATTTTTGAGCCATATTGCAATGCTTTTTTTCTTTGATTAGCAGAGATTTCAGGAACGCCTATTTTTGATGCTGCCTTTCTAATAATGTGTTTTCTAATTAGATCTTCAGAATTTTTTATTTTATTCTCAAGAGATATTTTTTTTGCATATTTAATGAAACGGTAAGACAAAAATGGTTGAAGTATAGTGATTCCAAATCCTGATGATATCTTGTTTACAGCCTTCATCATTTTTAATTCATTTTCTAGTTTTGAATCCATTAATTGTTGTACCGCTTATTCCCCTTCGTTGATAACATCTCTATAAGCATTATAYCCRCAAAATAATTCATCAATMCCATTTGCRGTRATKACWGTRYTAAGRTKRTTRYTYTGTGCTAAWTKWGAAACATAATAAAAWGCAATRCARTTTTCATTCCATGATAAATTATCTGTGTTWATYTTTGTTTTAATTTTTRATGAWAYRTCATWAAATGRMTTTTYTTCTATTTCAWWAATTTTATGMKRTAATTTCATWATKTCRTTAAYTTTTTTTGAAAACAAWATATCATGTGAGTTTTSAAAMCCAATRGTWAGWAGARTTACRTYATAWTCMAGATCRKYACACARTTTTGCTAAYAAKGWACTATCWACTCCWCCAGAAAAWGCAATACCAATTTTYTKSTCTGAWAYAGTRTCTTTAATTGCTATTTGWARTTCTTKTAYTAATTCWGATRTAYYRTYCAATAAYTATARTYWWAWNGAYKGGATACAAAGTGCTTACGGTTATCTATTAATTGAACTTSAATGWGRTANAGMNTATGGGATTAWCACARYTAMCTYMTGAAGAAATAGAAAAWCATCTCAAAGACWTGCCTGGMTGGWCAGTRGTTRAAGMAAAGCTGCATAAAGAATTCMTWTTTGAYGATTTTARTCARGCATTTGAYTTTATGACRAGRGCWGTAAGTCAYATTGATAAAATGAATCATCAYCCAGAATGGTTTAATGTTTACAACAAAGTCATYGTAGACTTGACAACTCATGATGCTGGAGGGATTACAGATAATGAYATTAAACTTGCAAAARCTCTGAATTCATTACTTTAAGAGAACCACATTTTATATACAGAATAAAGCCAGTTTTTTCAAATGACTACACCAACAATATTGGATTCGGATTTTAGATAYATAGACAAARATGGTATTCTGATGAAATCACGAACAGAGCTTTCCATAGCACAAATGCTTACTTTTCTAGGCAAACAGTATGAATATGAACACAAGTTTTCAATYGATGGAAAAACTATWTTGATTGATTTCAAAACWGATGAKGGRTTAATTGWAGTAATAGAYAATGATGAWGATCTTGAAAAATATAAACAAATCAAAAAATTATCTCCTGAAACAAAAATTATGGCAGTAGGTCATCCAAAATATGCKGCAMAGWTAAARGAATTAAAAGAAATYGTRTTTTATGACAAAGAACCACAAACAGGTTCTATTTTYATGGAAGAYCCATCCTTTGCCTTTGATTATGCTCAYATWTTACCAYTAGTTGAAAAATGTTCWATACTTCATGGTCATACTTCAGCAGTCATGGTGGAGTTGGTAGGTCAAATGAAAAATAATCTATTAGTTGATTTTGGAGATGCGAAAAGAATTATCAAAGAAGCTATTTCATTTCTTGATCATAAATTCTTCATAAATAGAAAATATCTAAAAAARGAAGATGATWCTCACTAYWWYATTTCATTTRAAGGACCAAAAGGRATGTTTGAWYTACAGSTTCCWAAAGATACAACATATTTGTTAGAAGGAGARGCTACAGTTGARAATCTYTCAACMGAAATAATAAAAATTCTTGTTCCAAAGTTRCCWAAGAAYGTTGAAGCAGTTGGRGTATAYATTTACGAAGGATATAACAAAGGAGCACATATTATTTCWCAAWTAAAAAAAWCATAGGAAATGGAACCAAAAATACAAGAGAAAGCTTGGAATCCAGAAWTWGAATTASAAATTATWAARCARTGGGAAGAYTCTMACYTWTACGAGTTTAAACCAAAAGARAAAAATTTTACAATTGAYACTCCTCCSCCTTATCCATCTGGACGTCCWTGGCATATTGGKGCAGCATCTCACTATKCACAAATTGAYATGATTGCACGTACTGCWAGAATGAAWGGAAATAATGTCTATTTTCCAATWGGAATYGATMGAAATGGATTACCTGTAGAACTTTACACTGAAAAAAAATATGGAATAAAAATGCGTGAAACACAGCGTGATAAATTCATAGATCTTTGTAAGGAAGCACTAGATGATTTAGAATCAGAAATGATTCAGATAATGAAGAGTCTTGGAATAAGTGCAGATTTTTCTAATTATTACAGAACCGATTCTGAAGAATATCGAACTCTTACACAATCAACCTTTATCGAGTTATGGAGAAAAGGACTGGTATATCGTGCAAATAGACCAAATAATTACGACTGGGTTTCTGGAACTACCATAGCTGATGCTGAAATCATCTATCAGGATTTATCAACAAAACTAGTCTATATGAAATTTGAAATCAAAGGATTGCAAAAAAATATCATAATTGCAAGTACAAGACCAGAATTACTTTGTGCTTGTAAAACAATTATTGTTAATCAAGAGGATGAAAGATACACGGATTTAATAGGAAAAAAGGTAGTAGTTCCGATTTTTAATCATGAAGTAGAAATTAAAACACATCACTCTGCACAAAAGGAGTTTGGTTCTGGTGCAGTTATGGT
>LKGT01002439.1_pt1 | contig 12567 bp, 12 predicted proteins | sample 503861 | NCBI WGS metagenome assembly LKGT01 (sample SAMN04113194, study PRJNA297058) | marine sediment metagenome | biome: marine benthic biome; feature: marine benthic feature; material: marine sediment; isolation source: sediment sample collected at the water-sediment interface from the South......
ATGGTGAATTAAGTAGTATAGTAAAACATGTTATAATTGGAAAGAAAAGAATATCTATTATTGATCTTGAAAGCGCTAGTACAGAAAGAAGAGTCTCAAATGTGACATCTGCTACTCAGGGAATTTTTATTGGTTCAGGAATTGCAAAAACTGTAAATAAGATTTACAAACTACCTCCTAAATCAAAAATAATTAAGGCTCTCAGGATTTACAAACACGAACCAACCCAGAAAAATTTTGATTTGGTTCTTAAAACTTTAAAATTATAAGAAAAAATGGCAAATCAAAAAGCAATAATTTTTTTAAAAAAGGATCCCAAACTAGCGAAAATTATCAAACAGGTAGGACCATTTAAGATAAAGATCACAAAAAACCGATTTCAATCACTAATTGAATCAATAGCTACCCAACAGTTGTCAGGAGCTGCTGCAAATTCAATAATGACAAAGTTTCGAAAGTTGTACAATCCAAGATTCCCAAAACCAATTGATGTAATCAATACTACAACCCAGAGTCATCGTAAAACTGGATTATCACGAATGAAGATAATGTACATAAAGGAGCTTTCAAAAAAAATCGAGAAAAATGAGCTTAATTTGAGAACGATTTCCATTTTAACTGATGAAGAAGTTATCACTAAACTTACTGAAGTTAAGGGAATTGGTAGATGGACTGCTGAAATGTTCTTAATTTTTTCATTAGGAAGATTAGATGTCTTACCAGTAGACGATTTAGGATTAAAAAAAGGAATTCAGTTTATGTTTTCCTTAGACGAATTTCCAAAAGGAGAAGAAATTGAAAAACTTGCACAAAAGTGGCGTCCTTATAGAACTGTTGCTACTTGGTATCTTTGGAAGAGTCTAAAAAAATTTGATACAATTGGATAATTGTAGTGGGACCGGCAGGATTTGAACCTGCGACCTCCAGCACCCCAGGCTGGCATCATAGCCAATCTAGACGACGGCCCCTCATGTTTGAAGCAAATAGTGAAATTATTAAATCGTAGGATACAATAATTAACTTACATTGAAAATTTGTTCAATATGTCATAAGATTTCAGGAACTGACGAAGATCATTTAGATTGTAAAGAAAAAAAACGAATTGAATTAGAAAACCAGGATTTTAAACAAAAAATTCCAGAGAAGTTAGATATGGCAAAAAATGCTAATGATCTTAATGTCGATATAAGAGCTATTTTAGATCACATGACAAAAGAAAAAAAGAAAAAATAATTTTTTATCTTTCTTGAGTAGTTGGTCTTATCAATACTTCATTGACATTAACGTGGTTTGGAGCTTCGACAGCAAATAAAATTGCGTTTGCGATATCTTCTGCATTAAGTGAATCCATTTTTTTGGCGTTTTCAACAAAACTTTGTAATGATTCATCAGTGATTGTGTTTATTAGCTCCGTTGCAACTACTCCAGGTTCTATGCATGTTACCCTGATATTTTTTCTAGTGCTAAATTCTTGTCGTAGCCCCTCACTCAATGCAGTTACAGCATGTTTTGTGGCACAATAAACAGTGCCTGAGGGAAAAACTATTCTTCCTGCTACAGATGATATATTGACTATATGTCCAGATTTTTTTTCTAGCATATGAGGTATTACTGCCGCTATACAATATAGAACACCTTTAATGTTCACATCAATCATCTGATCCCATTCATCGACTTTGAGATTTTTTATAAAACTGAGTGGCATCAAGCCAGCATTATTTACCAAAATATCAACTGTACCCCATTTTTTAACAGTAGCATCAACTAACGAATCACAATCTCCCTTTTTTGTAACATCTAATTTTTGAGATAAAACCTCGCCTCCATTTTTTTTAATTTCAGCTTCGAGTTTTTCTAGTTTATCTGTACGTCTGGCACCAATGACTACTTTTGCTCCTGCCTTTGAAAGAGTTAGAGCAGTTGTATACCCAATTCCACTACTTGCGCCAGTTATGATAGCCACTTTATCTTTGATCATAAAAAACTACTCAACCAATGTCATCCCGAACATTGTAAAAATGTTTTCTTGAAAATATAACATTTTTTATTTTGTTGAATATTTTTTAGAAATGATTTATTAGCAGAATATTGTTAATAAAATTATGAATAGTGCAGACATGAAGGGTGCAGACTGTGCCTATTGTGGTGATTTCCAGGATATGCCTTTTGAATGCAATTATTGTAAAGATCCATTCTGTGCGGAGCATAGGCTTCCTGAAGAGCATAGGTGTGTGAAACTTACCGTGATTAGAGCAAAAAAGTTTGGACAAAAAAAAGTGATACGTGATGGGGGAAGGAACAAACCAAGTTTTTTTAAGAGAATGTTCGGAAAATCCTAGGATTAGATTTTTAATAAATTGATTTACTCGGATTTATTTTTGCTCGTCTAGCTTGATAAAGTAATGCAACACCTAATGCAATCAAAACAAGTGCAGTTAACCAATGAGCTGTAATCAAAGTTACATAACCAATTGCAAATCCAAATAAAACAATTCCTTGTACTGTAAGTTTAAGCCATGATTGAGTTTTAGCTGCTCTACTAATCATTTCAATAATAAAAAGAGCCACTACTGGATAGATGGTTATCAGAAGAAAATCTATTACGTCAATACCAAGGTGAGACAATTAATACTACCAAATATTTTGTTAAATGAGGATAATTTCTAGTCTTTCCATCTAATTTTCATTGCTATTTTTTTGGCAATTAGAGCCTGAGCATTATCATATGGAAGGGTTGCAACATCTTCTGCCTGGAAAGGACCATATTTTTCCATGTCAGCTCCTACCATTTGGTCTATATCTTTTAGAAATCTTACAACGGTTGATTTTGTTTTATGATTTTTTGCTATAGATTCTAATAATTTTGATTTTCCATTCAAGGCTGCTGAAAGAACCATCTCTTTTCTTTCCTGCATCTCATCTTGAGAATCAATGATGAATTTTTCTTCATCAAGCAAATTTGTGTAATCGGTTGTATTTGATTTAATTGATTTTTCAATACGAATTTTCAAAAGAAACGAAGTCATCTCAGTTACCATGTTTACCAATGCTGCTTTCACTTTGGCTTCCAGTCCATCATATCCCTCACTTTTTAGCTGACCCAAATATTCAGAAATGGAAGAGTAGAGATCTGTGTTTACTTCTTGAACGGTGTCGTTTTCAATTTCACGTAATACTACGGTATACAATAAATTAACATCAATTCCTTTTGGTTTAGACATTCAAACACATCCAATAATCCTTAAATGATGGACTTCTTTGTGTAGCTTGAAGGTAAGAAATTGCCATATAAAGTCATTGGTGGAAAGGCAACCCAAATAAGTTATTCTTCTGACGAAGTTTTTGCAAAAATTAAACACGATAACATCAAGTTTATCGATCTACATTTTACTAGTCTTACTGGAAGATTTCATCACACTACAATATCAGCTAATACTTTTACTCCGGACCAGATGGAAGATGGGCTCCCAAAGCTTGATGGTTCATCTATTGTGGGTTTTACAAATATTGATGATTCGGATCTTATTCTAAAACCAGATCCAAATTCTTTTGCTTTGATTCCATGGATGACTGATCACAAAACTGCAAGGTTGTTATGTGATGTTTATTGGGGTTTTGGGCGTGGGAGATTAGATAGAGACCCAAGAAGCATTGCTCAAAAAGCAGAAGTATACACAAAATCACAAGGTTATGATTATAGTAATTGGGGACCAGAAGTAGAATTTTTTGTTTTTGATAAAGTTCACTGGGATGTTTTAACTCCATACAAAGGCCAGTCATATTCAATTGAATCTGCAGAGGCTCCATGGAGTCAGGAGGGAACTGGTTATCCAATGGGACTGCAGGAAGGATATTACCCAAGTACTCCTTCTGATACCCTTACACCATTTCGAAATGAATGTGTAGATATTTTGAATGAACAGTTTGGAATTTTGTGTGATAATCACCATCATGAAGTAGCAACTGCTGGACAGTGTGAGATAGACATTAGATACGATTCTCTAACAAATTCTGCTGACGCTACACAGACTTACAAATTCGTTATAAGAAACGTAGCTAAAAAGTATGGTAAAGTTGCAACAATGATGCCTAAACCAATCTCAATGGATTCAGGTTCAGGAATGCATACAAATGTAAGTCTTTGGAAGAAAAGCGAGAATCTATTTTTCGACATAAATGAAAAGGACGAATTAAGTCAAACTGGGAGATATTTTTGTGGCGGAATTATTAACCATGCAAAAGCATTAACGGCAATTACAAATCCAACAACAAACTCCTATCACAGGTTAGTTCCAGGCTATGAAGCACCAGTATACATTGCCTGGAGTGGAAGTAATAGGTCTGCAATTATAAGGGTTCCTCAACACTTTAAGGGAGAAAAATATTCTTATCTCAAAAGATTAGAGTTTAGAGCACCAGATCCTTCTTCAAATCCGTATTTGGTTTTTTCCTCAGTTTTAGCAGCTGGTTTGGATGGAATTAAAAAGAAGTCAGATCCTGGTGAACAAATTCATGAAGACATTTTCAAAATGACAAGAACTGAAAGAAAGAAACGAGAAATTGAAACTTTGCCAGCTAATTTAGGAGAAGCTTTAGATGAATTAGAATCAGATAGAAAGTTTCTTTCTCCCATTTTCCCAAATAATGTGCTTGACAAAGTAATAGAATTAGAAAGAAGAGATCAGCGTGAGATTTCCATAAGACCTCATCCTCATGAATTTTATCTGTACTTTGATGTCTAGGGTTTTTCTAYATTCTGCCCGTCATGGATATAATATAGAAAAGCGAGATTGCAATTAATCCAAATCCACCACCCAAAAAAATTCCTCTTCTTTTTTCGGATGAAGCAGCCTTGTAAACAAGAACAGCCCCCGCTAACCCAACAAACAAAACCAATATACCGATAATAACAGGATTAAAACTTGCTCCAGTAATTAATGGATGAAAAACTCCTGCAATAAGTGCAAAAAAGAAAATCAAATAGACGTATTTAGCACCAGCAATTACTCTAGTGATCAACTTACTCATAAAACTCGTAAATCAGGTAATCAAATAAACTTATGAAGAATTGCTAAATGACAAAAAGGTGATTGATGATTACATCATTCCGCCCATGTCAGGCATTCCACCCATACCAGGTGGCATTCCACCACCCATACCAGGTGGCATTCCTCCTTCACCACCACTAGGTGGAGCAGCGGCTTTTGACACAGAGATTACATCATCAATTCGCAATATCATGCAGGCAGCTTCTGAAGCAGCTGAAATTACCTGATATTTTACTGATAGTGGATCAATAATGTCACTTGTTTTCATATTACTTACACGTCCTTTCAAAACATCAATTCCCGTCCATTTCTCCTCCTTGAGTTGTTTTGAACGAAGAGTAGCAAGAGTATCAATTGGATCCATACCAGCATTTTCAGCTAAGGCTAAAGGAATAGATTCCATAGCTTCAGCAAATTTTTCCGCTGCTAGTTGTTCGCGACCCTCTAGTGATTTTGACCAGCTCCTAAGTTTGGTCGCTACATAAGTTTCTGGTGCACCTCCTCCTGCAACTATTGAGGGAAACTCCATAACGTCTCTAACAACCATAATTGCATCATGAACAGATCTCTCTACTTCATCTACAACTCTTTGAGAACCACCTCTTAGTAATAGAGAAACTGATTTTGGGTGTTTACATCCTTCAACGAAAACCCATCTATCTTCTTCTATTTTTCGTTCTTCTACCAAATTAGCAGTTCCTAAATCTTTTTCATAAAGATCGTCAAGATTTGTTACAATTCTTGCTCCAGTCGCTTTTGCAAGTTTAGTTAGATCACTTTCTTTAATTCTTCTAACAGCCAAGACTCCGGCTTTAGCAAGATAGTGTTGTGACATATCATCAATTCCTTTTTGACAGAAAACAACAGTAGCTCCTGAACCAATAACTTTGTCTACCATATTCTTTAGCATTCGATTTTCCTCATCTAGAAAGGATTTAATTTGTTGTGGATTTGTGATGTTAATTTTAGCATCGGTTTCGGTTTTGCTAATTTCTAGTGCAGTATTTATTAGAGCAATTTTTGCTTCATCAATTTTTTTTGGCATGCCACCATGAACCACTTCTTTATCAAGAATTATTCCTTGTATGATAGAGCAGTCTCGTATTGAACCACCCGCCTTTTTTTCAACCTTAATGTCATCCTCATCTACTTTAAAATCAGCTCCTTCCTTTACGACAACTGCAGAAACTGATTTTACAACTAAATCAGCAAGAAATCCAGATTCTTTTCTAACAAGTTTTGTCTGCATAGCAGTTTTTGCCACTTTAAGTAACATAGCTCTATCACTGCCAGTTACAGTTTGAGCAATTTCTTCTAGGAATTGTTTAGCTTTTTTTGCTGCTTTTCTGTAACCATCAACAATTATTGTAGGATGAACGTCTTGATTGATTAGAGTTTCGGCATATTCTAGGAGACTTCCTGCCAAAACAACTACAGATGTAGTACCATCTCCTACTTCATTGTCTGTTGTTTTAGATATTTCTACAAGCATCTTTGCTGCTGGATGTTGTACATCAATTTCTTTGAGAATGGTTGCACCATCATTAGTAATTGTAACATCTCCTAATGAATCAACTAACATCTTGTCCATTCCTCGGGGTCCTAAACTGGTACGAACAATTTCTGCAATTATTTTTGCAGCAGCAATATTGTTTTTTTGTGCCTCACGGCCCTTTGTTTCACTTGAACCTTCTTTTAATATTACAATTGGCATGGTTCCTCTAGGACCTTGAATACTCATGGTTCTAAGGCATCTGTTTTCCCCTTTTATACGTTATTTAAGTTCGAAAAAATTTTTCGAAAATTTTGTCTGGCTACATACAATCGCTGTTTTTAAATTGGGAAAATTGAATGGCAGGGTCATGTCAGACTCACCCAACAAAAAATCTTACAAAAGAGTTTTTTCTCTGCTAAAAGACCACAACCAGTGGTTTGAAAATTTAATTCCTTTAATTGCTAGTGAAAATATTCCAAGTCCTGCCGTAAGAGAAGCGATCATTTCAGATTTTGGAAATCGTTACGCTGAAGGTTGGCCAGGTGAGCGAGTGTATGCAGGTTGTGTGTATATTGATAAAGTAGAGTTTGAATGTATGGCTCTAGCAAAAAAATTATTCAAAGCTGAGTTTGCTGATGTAAGACCTATTTCTGGAGTGATTGCAAATCTTGCAATATATTCTGCATTTTCAAATCCCGGTGAGATAATGCTTGCACCATCAATTCCAGCTGGAGGACATATTTCTCATGGTAAAAAAAAACATTCTGGAACAGCTGGTTTAGTACATGGACTCGAAATAGAGTTCTATCCCTTTGATGCAGAAAATATGACAATAGATGTAGACAAGACTAAGAAAAAAGTTGAAGATCTCAAAAAAGAAGGAAGGTTACCTAAAATCGCAATGTTTGGGGGTTCACTCTTTCTTTTTCCCCATCCCGTTAAGGAATTAGCTGACTTTTTGAAAGGACATGGAATACATGTCAATTATGATGCTGCCCATGTAGCAGGTCTTATTGCAGGAAATCAATTCCAAGATCCATTAAGAGAGGGTGCAGATTCTATGACAATGAGTACACACAAGACTTTGTTTGGTCCTCAGGGTGGGTTGATTTTAGCTTATGAGAGATTTGGGGATGAAATCAAAAAAGCTGTTTTTCCAGGACTTACAAGCAGTCACCACATTCATCATATGGCTGCAAAAGCCGTTACTTTTGCTGAAACATTAGAATTTGGAAAAGAATACGCAAAAGATGTTATAAAAAATGCCAAAGTATTAGCCGAAGCTCTAAACGATTGTGGATTTAAGATTCTTGGAGAAAAAAGAGGATTTACAGAATCTCATCAAATAGCAGTAAACGTTCTGGACTATTCTGATGGAGGAAAAGTGGAAGTAGATTTAGAGAAAGCAAACATAATTGTAAATAGACAACTAATTCCTGGTGACATTAAGGCTGGTCGTAATTATTACCATCCTGGTGGAATTAGATTAGGTGTATCAGAAATTACAAGACTTGGAATGAAAAAATCTGAGATGAAAGAAATTGCTTCATTTATCAAAAATGTGATTATTGATAAAAAGGATCCCAAAAAATTGACTTCAAAAGTAAAGTCGTTTAGAAAGAATTTTCAAAAAGTACATTATTGTTTTGATAAAAAACTTGGAGCATATGATTACGTAAAACTTCGCTGAAACCTAACTAGTATAATCTGTTAAAAGTAGCTGATCTCCTTTGCTTTTTCCAAATACTAGATCTATTTCATCAGCTAAATTGTGAATTCTTCCTTTAAGATATGTACCAACTTCGTATTTTTCTACTAAACGTTTTGCGAGTTTAAGATATTTCTCAACAGAGGCTCTAGTAATTGTTTGAATCAAATTATTTCCACAGGTACAGTGTTGTAACAAGGGTAGCCTTCTGTAAGTTTTTCCACACGCAGTACATCGAAAATTTTGTCTCCCATAAGCTCTCAAGTTTCCCATTATATCTGGAACAAGATGAGTTGTTAGTACATATGATACAACTTTATTTGTATCAACTGCATTGATAAGCTCAGCATTACGAATTTGTAGATCAAGTTTGTCTAACATTGAACCAAGTGTAGAGTAAGCACTCCTAGATTTTGATGTAGTAAGAGTTGATGTTTGATGTGTATAATAGTATCCATAAAATTCTTCCCTAGTTTCAAGTCGAGATTTTATTGTCTGGACCGAAGTAACTTCAGTAGCTTTTTGACTTTGAATGGTTGAATCAAAAAACGCAAGTGGAAAGAATTTTGTTACTTCAAAATTGTGGGCTTGAGGTTGTGATTCGTGTGGAAGCACAATGGGTTGTATCAAAAGTGGAGCATCCATAAGCCCACCAATTTTGTCAGAAAGAAATTGTCTTGAAAAATTTAACAAACTATCCATTAATAGCATTATTGAATCTGCATCACCGTCGGCATCTCTTCTTTTTGCAGAATGCCAGATTGGAGTACCAAAACATACGTGTGTTTCTGTAAAACCAATTATTCTTCCAACTATTCCAACCGAAGTATGTGGGGCAAGACCAATTATCAAATGACCAACAAGTTCATCGATGTTTTTTACTTTGTAGAATGGTTTTTTCCCATAAAACTTTACCAAAAGAATATCTACATACTTGCAAACTTCAACTAGATATCTCCCACTTTCATAAGGAATAATGACATCTTGCATTCGAAGTTCAATCATTTGATCCGAGTTAGTAAGTGGTTTTCCGTTAAGGTCTTGAGTGTATCCAAGTTCCCTTAGTTTTTCAATTGATGTTCCAATCCAAGATGACTTGAAGTGAGTAAGTGAAGAGTTTGTTGCATCAAACCTTACTGTTCCATCTTTGAAAACCGTTAGGTGTTGACTTTGTCTGATTAATCCTTTTTCAAGTGGTTCGGCAATTCTGTCTTGATTAATGAGTTCTTTAACTCCTTTGAATGGTTCATGAGCACGAATGCCAATTTTTTCTTGTGCAAGAAATAATTTCTCTTTTAATGGAAATAATTGGAAAGAATTAGCAACAGCGTCTTTTTTACATTTTTTACAAAAGGAAGTGTCTAATTTTGCTCTACAAACACGACAGATGTATTCGATTGTTGTTTTATTTCCACAGTTGGAACAGATGATTCCGATAGAAATTTTGTTACATTTCTTACATATTCTGTTGTTAATGTTTGTGTAAAAGTTTTCAGTGTTTGAAGCTTTGAGTAAATCACGGGTTGGACCACCTTTAGTTCCTATTGGAAATAATGTGTGAACAGGAGGTTTCATTAATCTAGGTGCAGCTTTTTCAGGCCTTCCAATTCTTACTCCAACTGAAGTTGAGAATTTGTTTCTAATTTTAATTCCAGAAGTGTTAGAAATTATTTTTGTGACTGAAAGTGATTCATCAATTTTTATTGGTTTTCTAAAAAGTAAGTTAAAGAAAATTTTTGCCTCTTCACCTAGTAAAACTATAGAGTCATTTGAAACTTGGTGTGGTACTCCAATTTTTTCTAAAATTGTTTTTGAGTTTTTTGGAAAAATTATAGAGTCGTCATTAATTGAAAGAGGGTGTAAGATTTCTTTTAATTCAGAAACAGAAATGAGATCCCAATAATAAAGATATTTTGGATGAAGAGGTATTTCAAAGGCAAGAGAAATTTGTAAAGCTTCGTCAAATGAAGGATTGTTGTTAAGAAATTTTTCAAATTGGTTTTTTGGATCATGAGGTTCATATTTTGAAAGTTTTTCTCGTAGTTCTTCTTTCCATATTTCTTCTACGTAACCCGTTGGTACAAGTTGAGCATTGTTTTCTACAAAATCACCAAATGAAATTAGAATGTCGCCTAGATGGAGAATTTTTTTAATTTTGTTTTTTAACTCAATTCCATGTTTTGTGTTTTGAATTTTTACTACGTTTCCATTTTCTAATCTAACAATTGGGGTTTCAATAGAGTCAACAAATGAAACAGTGGCACCCTTACCAGGTATGTCAAGTTTAACTTGTGTTCCAACAGTTACTGTATGATCTAAAATTTCTGCAACAGCGGGATGAATACCAACACATGCAAACCCAGTATTACAAGCCCTTCCGTAACGTAATCTAAAACCTCCAACTTTGTTTGGCATTGATAAAACTGATCTTCCTGTGATGACTTCGGTCATTCTTTTTGTTGCTGCGTCTTCTTTGTTGCCTTTTTGAATTGCTCCTCTAAGATCATCTAACCATTCCCATCCGTCAAGATTGTAAAGCTCAACTCGTTTTTGGAGTTTCTTTGCTCTTCCAATAAGACCATCATTCAAAACTCGTAAAGCCCCACCTCTGACTCTGTCTGTACTAATCCGAGTCATGTTTCTGTGGTTTACGACTTGAAAAGGATCAGTTTCAACGCCGTTAAGCTCTACTGGCAAATTGGAAATTACCGTAGTTACGTCATCATCAAGTACATGAAATTGAAAGCTTCCTTTAGCTTCTCTTTCGTACACTCTAAGCTCTTCGACAAATCTTCCAGTTTCATCATCAAATGAATTTGCTTGATATCGGGAAAGACCTACCGCTTTTCGGACATGATCTGCAATTAAAATTGTTACCGCAGATTCAGTTCCACCCGCTGATCTCATTGGACCAGCGATTGATACAGAGAGATATTCTGTACCATCTTTGTTTTTCTTGATTTTTATTTCACTAATTCCTTGCAAAGGTGCGATAGTTACTCCCTCAGTAACTATTGCTAATCCTACCCGAACAGCTAAATCAAGTCGTTCTTCAAGAGTTGCATTAGAAGGCAAAAATTTTCCTAGGGCAATTTCTTTTGAGAGAATAAGTGCGGATATTTCTTTCCCATTTGTTTTTAGTAATTCTCTTAAATTATCTGCAATGTCAATATCATGCATTTTTGCAACACGATCAGCAAGATCAAATGCAATTTTTGGTTCAATGTTTCCAGATGAATCAACTAGAGTAGATTTTGCCTTTGCTGCAGCTTCAAAAATTTCAAAAACTTCCTTAGAAATTTTGGTGTAATAATCAAAGTAATAATCAGGCATTAAGACGCCTTGAATACGGTTTATAGCGTCGTTTTCTGACATGTTGTTCCTATTTCTTTACGGTTCGTATGGCTTTTGCTATTTCGGTAAGTTTTTTGAGGCTTCCTTTATTTTCTAATAAAGTTCCAATCACTAAAGCATCAGCTCCTGCTTTTACAATATCTTTAGCAGTTTTGGGTTCCCGAATTCCTCCTCCAACAATTAAGAATCCTTTGAAAACTTTACGAACTGCACGTACCATTTCAGGTCTAACACTAGAAGATGCTCCAGAGCCTGCCTCAAGATATACAAATCTCATTCCCAAAAACTGAGCCGCCAATGAATATGCGGCTGCAATCTTCGGCTTGTCAAACGGGATTCCTCTTGCTGATCCTACAAACCAAGCTGATGTTCCTTCTCCAATGACCAAGTATGCGGTAGGTAGAGCCTCTAAACCAAATTTGAGAACTGTAGGTGCACCAAGGGCTTGCGCTTGTGAAATAAAGTAAGGGTTTTCTGAATTTAATAGGGAACTAAATAGAATAGCGTCAGCTTGAGGAACAACTCCTGTAATATTTCCTGGAAAGAGAATTTTTGGAATCTTTACTGCTTTTTTTAACTGCTTAATCATATCTGCCAGTTCTATTTGGTCAGTTGCCGAAGAACCGCCTACCAAGATCGCTGATGCGCCAGTCTTCTCAACTTCTTTTGCAAGTTTTACAGAGGAATTCATCTTGGAGATTTCAGAATCAATAAGAACGAAGAGTAATGCGTTCTTCTTTTTCTTAAGCTGGCTTAAGAGATTAGTTTCTACCTTGCCTGCCATATCCACGATTGACAATAATTGACTCTTTAAAGTTTAATTGAGACTTGGGTATACAGATTTGTATAGCTATGGCGGAAGCTAAGGATTATAATTTTAGCAATATTATTAGAGAAATTATTAAAAAATCATTGTTTACGGAGCGACAAATTGAAATTATTTTAAATCGAAAAAATTTGTT
>LKGT01002434.1_pt1 | contig 12546 bp, 9 predicted proteins | sample 503861 | NCBI WGS metagenome assembly LKGT01 (sample SAMN04113194, study PRJNA297058) | marine sediment metagenome | biome: marine benthic biome; feature: marine benthic feature; material: marine sediment; isolation source: sediment sample collected at the water-sediment interface from the South... ...
CCGCGAGTGCTGAAAAGGACTCTCCCTCCTCCTTCCGGATCTCGATGGAGATTGCCACGTAATCGCCGGCGAAGTTGAAACTCAAGATGGTATGCGCTATGGCGTCACCCATCCAATAAACCGCTATCAAGTCGAGCGAGTCGAGCTTCTGTAGGTCGACGGTCTTGTCGTACCAACGTGGGGTGTACTCGGACTCGCTATGATATCTGAAGTTCCGGATATTGCGTAGCGTGATGAGATTGCCGTTGACCTGCGCCGACGGTAGTACCGCTACATCACGTTGCCATACGCGGTCGTTTCGCGGTTCGATCGTCGACCACCAAATGAGCAGTGCTGCGAAGGCAATGGCGAAGGGCAACAAAGGCGCCACGAGTCGACGCCTCAAAAAGGCTACCAAGAGACCGCCCACGCCGAGGAAAACACAACCCAGGGCCAACGTAGCGCGAACCCCGTCCGTCGCAGGAAGCGCATACCAGAGAGCCAGCGCTCCCCATACAGTCGCCCCGGTCACCGTGAGGCCGGTTAGGCCAGATGCCAAAATTCTCAACAACGTCTTCATCCGTATTTCTTGTCCCAGGAACCTTCCTTATTCGGCATAGTGCAAGTCGTTCAGGAAGATGTGATCAAGATGGCTTCTGGTGCTGGCGTTCCGATGCGGTCTCCTGAGTCTGTCCGTTGCCGCGAAGGGTGAGAGACTCTCGCCGCTCGCGGGCATAGCTCATGATCTCGGAGAAACCGAAGAGCAGGAGCATCAAGCCGGATATGACCTGCACCGCCGCGATCAAGCGCACTAACGGGCTTAATGGCGTAATATCTCCGTAGCCCACGGTGCTTAGCGTAATGACGGAAAAGTAAAGGCTCTCGAGGAAACCRATGTCGCGAAGCTCACCACCGACCAGGAAATGGTCGGCGCTGGAATAGACGTCGACGATCCGGTARAAGCTGGCAAAGAYGACGACGATCAACGAGTAAAATGTGAAGAACACGAAGGCGGGTATCATGAGGGCGGAGAGCCGSTCAAAGAACTCTTCGAACAGGAGACCCGTATAGAGCAGGAACATGCAGATGTCCCGGCTRAGCCACAGGACGATGAKTCCAGTAACGCCAATGAGGGCCATGAACGCGGCCGTGGCAACTTTTTCGTCGAGACCAAAATCGGGCAGGACAAAAGTCAAGGCGCCGACGCCAGCAACGGGTAACAGCCAACGGAAGGTACGGCGAATTTTCGGGCGCACCTGGGGTTCGGAACGCGGGASWSYTTCCSTNANYWCSWSGCKCTKNCNCSAKSYGCCGGCGAGAAACGCCACGATCGGCACRAGGAAGCCAAATTTCACCACGCCGGGCGGCACCGCCGGAAAGTTGGCTTCCATGAAGTACCARTACAAACAAACATAGAGGGCAARGAAATTGGCAAGCGCGATGGCCAGGAAACGGTTCTTCGGAAACAACAGTTGGAGCAACACGACCCCACCGACGACCGCTGCCAAAATGATCAGGACAAACAGCCAGTCGTTGGCGCCGACCGCCGCCGCCAGCAGCAAGATSAGAGCGCYKGTAAAGATGGCTGGTCCGAGCCCGCTCATGTCAACGYGCTTCATATTCTAAGGTCCGCCGCAGATCTCGATGCWAATTCGTTGCTCCGCYAAAGKGACAGGACYTCYGTACCCTAAAAWTTTYCCTACCATGAAGCCCTCCGGGAAGCATCCTCGCGGTYAAGAAATTCGATCCTCACCTTCGGTGCCTATGCGGTCTTTGGTGCTRCCTTGGTCTKGGGTGGAATYTTTACCCCAAACAACAGCGTGTAGAAGATTGGCACGACGCCTAGGGTGAACACGGTGCCAATCGCCAAGCCGAAAGCGATCACGATGGCCATCCCGTAGAACAGGGGATCCTTCGATATAATGAGCGTCATCAGGCCCAGCACCGTAGTTATGGTTGTTATCAAAATGGGCCTGAAGCGGGCCAGGGCCGCCGCCACGACCGCGTCGTAGGCGTCCCGGCCGGAAGCGCGCTCAATATCGATGCGGTCGATCAGGACGATCCCGTTGTTGATGATGACGCCCGCCAGGCTCAACAGGCCGAGAATCACCATGAAACCGAAGACCGCCTTCATCACGATCAAACCCACAACCGCGCCAATAAAGGTCAGGGGAATGGTCAGCAGGATGATCAGGGGGCGCCGGAAGGAATTGAACTGCCATACCAGCAGGAAGACAATGAGGGCAAAACAGATCGGCATGTTGGCGAACAGATAGCGTTGCCCCTTGGCCGCATTCTCCAACTCACCTCCCATCTCCCAGTGGTAGCCGGGCGGCAGATTAAGGGTCTGCATCGCTGGCTGGAGTGCGTCGAAAATCTGCCCCGCCTTGAGGAACTGGTGCTTGGCGCTGATGGTGATGGTCCGTTCCTGGCTTCGGCGCTTGACGCGGCTGAACTCCCAGTCCGCCTTGAAATCCGCGATCTGGGAGAGCGGAACGTTGGTCTTGCCGGCACTGGAATAGACGCTGATGTTCTGCAGATTGGCCACGTTGCTCCGGTCGACTTCGAGCCCTCGTATGACCACCGGAATGACCGAGTCGCCCTCGCGGTATTCCGTGACCGCGGCGCCACTGAAATAGGCGGCCAGGGAGTTAGCCACGTCGGCCGACGTGATTCCCGCGCGTCGCGCGCGGGCCTGACCGACCCGCACCTCAATCTTCAATACACGGTTTTCCCAATCCTGCATGACGTCCCTCGCCCCCGGGATCGCGCGCAGCCCCGCCAGCAGGTGCTCCGCCTTTGAGACGAGTATGTTGGCGTCGGGACCGCTCAGGCGAATTTCCAGAACCCCCGTTTCCCCTGGCCCGAGCCACATCGATTTTGCCCGACCCCGCACACCGGGCAATGCCTCAAGCATGTAGTTTCGGGTCCTCTCTACGAGTACAGGAACCTGCTGGCTCGTCTGAGTGTTGACAACCATGAAGGCGAGGTGCGGGTCGGGGTCGATCGGCGCGAGGGAAAGGAAGAACCGGGGGCCGCCGCTACCCACATAGGCGATGGTGCCGGAGACTTCGGGGTTGATCGATTCGTCATCCAGCCAAGCGGCCAATTTCTGCGTCGCCTCGACCGTTTTTTCGATACGCGATCCCGCCGGCAAATCAAGATAGACAAGGAACTGGTTCCTATCTCCCGATGGGAAGAACTCCTTTACGACAAGCGTGAAGCCGTAGCCCCCGGCAATCGTCACGGCGACGACCGCCGCAAGGACCACAATCCGCATCCTGAGAATCGCTTCCAGAGCGGCCCTATAAAGGAGATAAAAGCGCCCGCCATAGGGGTCAGCCGCCGCGGCCCCGACAGAAGTCCTCGGCTTCACCTTCATGAACCAGAAGCACATCAGCGGCGTCATATACATCGCCAAGAACCACGAGGCGAGTAGCACAATGATGACCACCTGCCCCAGGGAAAGGGTGTATTCGCCGGTGCCCCCGATCGCGAGGACCATTGGCGTGAAGGCAAGCATCGTCGTCAATGAAGACGTTAGAAGAGGAACCGCGAGAGATTTGCCGGACTCGAGCACGGCCTCTTTGCGCTCCTGGCCGGACTCGAGCCGCGAGCGGATGTCCTCGGCGACCACGATGCCGTTGTCGACCAGCATGCCCAGCGCAATGATCATCGCGGCAATCGACATCCTCTGCAATTCGATGCCAAGAAACGACATCACCACGAGCCCGAGAAGCATCGCCATGGGGACGAACGATCCGACAATAAGTCCTGTGCGCAGGCCGAGAAAGACCACCACGACAGCGAGCACGATGATTAGCGTCTGAACAAGGTTGCTCACCGCGCCATTGACGGCTTTTTCGACGAGATCGGGTTGATAGGTGGCGTACTGTAGAACGTAGCCTATGGGAAGTGTCTGTTCGATCTCCTTGATCTTACGGGTGAGCCGCTCGCCAAATCCCACCGAGTTGACCCCCTCGAGTATCGAGATACTCAGCACGATCGCTTGATGGCCATTGAAGTAGACAGGTCTGTCGGGCGGATCGACGTATCCCCTTGTAACCGTCATGAGATCGCGCAAGGGCGTCACCCGGTCGGTTCCCGGGACCGAGATGATGACTGATTCGATCGCGGCCACGTCGTCGAAATTGCCCGACGGTTCGACGATCACCACTTGGCCTTCAGCGTCGATTTCACCTCCTGGTAGGATTATGTTCTGAGCCTGCAAGGTGCTAATTACGACTCCGGGACTGACGCCGAACTGGGCCATCTTCACGTTGGATAACTCCAAGAAGATCCGTTCGCCTTGGATACCGAACAGTTCGACTTTTCTAATGCCGTCCAGCGCGTACAGCCGGTCTCGGGTGCTGCGGGCGACCTCGCGCATTTCGGAAAGCGAGAACCCGTCGCTCCACAGCGCGATGGTCGCGACCGAGGTCAGTCCGAACTCATCATTAACAAGCGGCCCTATGGTGCCGTCTGGAAGCTCCGATTTGACGTCGTCCATCTTGTCCCGGAGATCTCCCCAAACCGGCTCAAGGTCGGTGATCTCATCCTTGACAACGACATGAAGAATGGAAATGCCCGTTTTGGAGTCCGATTTGATGTAATCCACTTCGCCGATTTCCCGGATCTTTTCCTCCAGCTTCCGGGTGATGAGGTCTTCGACACGTCCCGTCGACATGCCCGGGAAGGAGGCTGTGACCACCGCCTCCCGGATCGTGATCGAGGGATCTTCCTGCTTGGGGTAATCGAGATAGGCATAGAGCCCGGTCACAAACACCAGCAAAAGGAACAGGATCGTGACGCGGGAAGTGTTGAGGGAGAATTCGGTTATGCCGGTCATATGGCTCGGTCCAGGAGTTAGCGTGCCTGATAGTGGCGGCGGCGTCGGAGAAACAGCCGTCTATGGCTTCATGAGCTTCACTTTTTGCCCGTCGGTGAGAAAACTCACACCGGCAATGGCGATGATGTCACCGGCACTAACCCCTTCGTAGATCTGTGCCATGTTCTCGGTGGCGCCGCGGCCCTTTACCAGRCTTCGCCGAACCGTCCCGGTTACCGRGTCGAAGATGAAWACGTAACCCTCCCGCGGCTTGTCSCCGGGTGCAATGGCTGCCAGGGGCACRAGATAGGCCGTACCGCGTTCATCGTCCTTGATCACGATCGTCACTTCGGCCGTCATKCCGGCGCGTATCGTCCGGGGCGGATCGATCARGGTCGCTTTGACCGGGAATGCGTTRGCCCGTCCAGCAACCGAYCCGAYCTCGGTTATCCGGCCYTGGCACGCACAKYYTTGGGCGCTCGGAAGCGCGATCGAAACAGGCATTCCCGGCGTGATCCGGGCAATGATCGTCTCGGGAATGTCAAAGGAGACTTCGAGAGACCCTTCGGCATTGATYTCAAACAATTTTTGCCCAGCCCTGACTTCCACGTAGGGTTCGACCAACTTCTTGGCGATGATCCCGTTGAAAGGAGCCTTCAATTTCGTGTGCAGGACATCCCGCTTCGCCAAATTGAGTTTGGCAACGGCGTAGTTTACTTGGCTCTTTGCCGATTCGTAGGAGCGCAACACGCGATCGACCCGCTGCTTGGCGACCCAGCCTTTTTCGAACAACTGTTTCTGGCGCGCGTACTCCGCCTTGCTCTGTCCGAGACCCGCCCGGGCCTTGGTGAGTTCCGCTCTGGCGGCCTGAACGTTCAGCGCGTAGGGCTYTTGGTCGAGTGTGGCCAGAACTTGGCCCTTGGTGACCCTGTTCCCAAGTTTGACATTAACCGTCTGGACGTTGCCCCCGACCYGGAAGCTGAGATTCGAAGAATCGGTTGCCTGGAYGATTCCGGAGWATTTTCGCGCTTGGCCCGACGCGGGCTCAGTGACGGTGATGGTCTTGATCGCYCGTATCTGTTCAACCGGTTTTGGTGGCTCTTCCTCGCACGCACCAAGCGTGAGTGCAGCGGCCGCCAACATGCCGGCGCGAACGCCCGCGCGTAGCCGAAACACACCCGTCTTACCCCGAGCTAACATAGGTACTTGGGCTTTATCCTGTTGWTCCATGGCMGTTCTCGACTCCTAGACTTCCGACGCCATTTTCCGGCCGGGTTGAGTYGCGCGATCGAGGGGAAACGCTGAGATCAGATYCCGGGGCCCGGTAWAACTCAAACCGTWTTNCCCGGYAACTCTCTCKCTCACAACARTGCCCTCAACGTCAAGCTCATCAACGGCCMARSCATCTCTGCGCCAATGCGGTTTCGCGGGGCGCGATCAGRTCCCACATCGGATTTGGCGACCACCTCGGAAAWTTGGCTTCAACGCCCCYCATCYCGTTCCAGTCCCMCCGGGCATTCRAWYYCAGCTTGATCATTGGGTCTGGCACCATCSRWCRGRSWYGKKWSTNACKRCNNNCCCCTTAGTCYATGAACCCAACGCGCCGGTCAACGTTCTCGACGACCGTGAACCCCCGGATGGCCAACTGCTGGCGCGCCAGTGGCGATACCGTTCCAGCCACCCACAGCTCGATCACGCCGTTGAACCCTGGAGACYTGTAGTTGGTCTTCAGATAATCAATCACCTGGCTCCCTTTTGCGCTCCAAACGCCGTGGTCCAGTGGAAACGGCATCAGAGCCGAGCCCTTTTGCGTTTTGGCAAAGGTAAAGCCCCCGACAACCGTAATCTCGGTGATAGGAGAGACGGTCTCGTGGTAGCCCCTCATGGTCTCGGCGGTGTTCATGAAGAAATTGGCTCCAACCTCGTCCCGCGCCGAAAGGATCGCATTCAGGAATACATCCCGTCCGCGCGCGCCTTTAAGCTGTGAAAGACTTTCAGCGATGACCAGATCGTGACGCGGCGTGAAATGAGGGTGATCCAAGTATTTTTTTGCCAGATCATCCGGRATGCCCATGGCGGCAAATTTTTTCTCACAGATTATGCGAATCCTGGGCGGTGGCTCTGCCTTCAGCACCTGGTTCATTTGGTCGGCCAGCCGTATGTTCTTAAACGCCGCAACGGCCGCTGCTCCTCCTGCCGCCGCTGTCGCCACCGATACGGTCAATCCACCGACAGCGGCCGCCCAACCAACCTTGTTCAACTGCTTTTGCAACACCTTATTGCTGGAATAGACATCGACGCCGWATTYATACGCGTAATCCCGCTTCGAGGAGGAGACTTGCAATATTTGTTTGAGCTTACTGTCCTCGCTCGGATCGTGCTTCATGGTGATGGAYCTGCCGACATTACCGAAGRTTGTGAAAATGCCCTCGGGAATGCCACTAATCGTGTCCACCGGATCCGTGATCAGACTTTTCGCCAATCGGACCGGGGCCTTGGCCGCGTGGCCCAYCGCCTTAAGATAAGCCTCGSCCCCCTCTATCTTCTTGAGGCCGGCAATGGCCCTTATCTCCCTGAGAAGCTTCCTAAGAGCGCCRTTGCCGGTMACTTCGAATACGCCAAAATCGGAGTCCACCGTGAAATGGTGCATGTAGCCGTAGGACACCACCTTGTCCCGCACSCGGTAATGGGGGCCGGCGATCAGATTYGCGGGGAGAATCTGGGCGGCCGACCGGTTCGCGGGRACTTCGAATGTCTGGCTCGCGCCCGGCGYCGCCGCGGTGAAAAAAATGAGCAAGCATGCGGGCAGGAGCAACGCCCGGCCGAGCGCAATGCCGTTTCGTCTTTCCTGATCAACCGCTGGTAAGCRAAAACCTCTCCTCACCCTGCCTGGGCAAACCCAATTTCTTGGGACACGCCCGGTATGCCTTGCTTCATGCTTGCTTGTGTTGTTCATCAGTCGCTCCTCCAAGTCTTAATCGTACTAACGTTCTCGTCGCACCTAAGTCTTCGCATCATCCGCAAGCGCTAGTTAACGCTACCACTGGATCGCCGGCTAGCGTTTGTAGCCGTGCGCTTTGTTCAGATTCTTAAGAAAACGCTCAATCCAGTACCTGATGACTTGCTTGGCATGAGCAAGCCGGCTAAGGCCGGGAGCGAGGGACATGCGGTTGCCTGACCGGGTTTCAACAATCGCCCCTATGCGCTCACCGGTAATGCTATCGACCCCTTCGGCCTCCATCGACGCACCGCCGAGGCCAGCGCCGGTCAGTTTCATTGCCGGGTGGATGTCCAACAGAGGCTCGCTCTCTTCCACATCGGTGATGGCAATTCGAAGCCGCATAAATGCCTCTATCGGAGCCCTTGATCCGTCTCTTTTGGCGCACCGAACCACCTGTCGCGCACCGACCTGTAATTTCCTTCGAAATCGTAAATCTTCACCGACAGGCCGAGATGGACCGCCGTCAGGCGGCCGACAGCCAGCTTCAGCTCATGGCCGGCAACGATCTCGTCCCGTCGGGAGCGTACCAGGTTGACCTGGGCATCGAGAAGTTCCTGCTCGGCGTCGAGGAYATCGAGGACGATCCTGGTCCCCACCAGCGCTTCCGTCTCCACGCCCTTCAAGGCGATTTCGTTGGCCCGGACCTCTTCCTGGAAGGACCGCACCCGTGCCCGGGCGGTCTCGAGGGATTCCCAGGCCCGGGCCGCGGCCTCGATGGCGTTGCGCCTCGCTTCGTGGACCTGCTGGCGGCGGCGCGACGCCACTTCCTTGGCCTCGCGCAGCCGCGAATAGACCTCCCCTGCCTGGTAGAGCGGGATCGTCAGCTCGGCCATGATCTCGCCCCGGTTTCTGCTGGTGCTGGCGGAGGAGGTTTCGTCGGCGGCCGACAAGGTGCCCTTGACGTTGAGCTCGGGCAGCAGCTCGCCGTGGATGACCTTGATGTCGTCCCGCGCCGCCTTCTCGTCGAATTCAGCGGCGATGACGTCCGGATTTCCGCCCCCGGCCAATTCCTGGGCCTCCGCCTCGCCCGCCGGGAGATTCTTGAGCGTGGGCGGGCCAAGTTCGCCCGGCGCCTCGCCGATGATATTGCGGTAGATGGCGCGCGACGATATCAGGTTACCCTCGGCCTGGACCCGGTCCGCCGTGGCGCGGGCAAGGCGCGCTTCGGCCTGGGAGACGTCGGTGCGGGTGACTTCGCCGACCTGGAAGCGGTCGCGGGTCGCCTGGAGTTGACGCCTCACCCTCTGCTCGTTCTTGATGTTGAGTTCGACCACCGCCTGGTCSCGGAACGCGTYTACATAGGCCCGGGTGCCGGACAGCAGCACGCCCTGCTCGACCGAGGAAAGCCGCGCSCGTGCGGCRCGGACCTCGTTCTCCGCCCGGGYGATCTCGGCCGTGGTGCGSCCGCCRCGGTAAAGSGRCTGGGTAACGGTGATCTCCGCCRTCGTCGGCTCGGTCGTTCGGACRTGGGGCGTGGCGGTSGCGCTGTCGGTGCGGGTGACCCCGGCCTCGCCCGTCAGGGTAACCGTCGGGCGCCAGTTGGAGAGTGCCTGGGGCACGGCCTCGTCGATGGCGCGCAGGCGCGCCCGCTCGGCCAGCAGTGTCGGATTGTTGTTGTAGGYCTTGGCCAGTGCCTGATCGAGGGTGTCGGCGAAGGCCGCGCCAGGAGCAAGCGCGGCGGCAAGGAGCGGCGCCATGGCCAGGCGCGTGAGCCATCCCCGGTGCCGGCCCCACGATTCCCGCCCGGGCAAGCGAACGCGCCTCGTGTTCATTCCTGGTCTCCCTCCCGAAAGCGGCGCGGGCCGTGTTCGGCCTTACATCCTCAGCCGACTTTATCCGGCGTTATAGGCATGGGCGGGCCCATTGCGCAACTTCCGCGTCGGCCGCTGGCGAACCCCGGCATCCGATGTGGATAGCAATATCGCGGGTGCTGAAAACGAGAACGAAAACTAGAAGACGAAGCCGGCTTCGGCGGCAAAGCCCGGCAACAGCGGCGTCGCCGCATCGAACAGAACGCGCCGGGACAAGACGCCCTCGCGGCGCCCGACCAGGATCGCCCTGCCCATACCGGTGCCGTTCTTGACGACGGCGACGAGGCGCCCGCCTTCCGCCAACTGAGCGCAGATGTCATCGGGAATATGCGCCAACGCCCCGTCGAAGAGGATGACGTCGTAGGGCGCTTGCTTGGCGTAGCCTTGCCTCAGATCGGCCTCGATCACCACCGCGTTGTCGACGTCGAGTTCGGAAAGCAGTCGCTGCGCCGTCGCCGCCAGGTCAGGGTCGCTCTCCAGCGCCACCACCGTATTGGCCAAGCGCGCGATCAGCGCCGCCGAATAGCCGGTGGCGCAGCCGATATCGAGGACCACGTCCGTTTCCTTGATCGCCGCCGCTTGCAGCAGCCTCGCCAACACCATGGGCTCCATCAGGTAGCGGCCCCGGGCGATGGCGATGTCCTCGTCGACATAGGCGACGCCAAGATGGGATTCGGGTACGAAACGCTCGCGCGCGATGTCGCCCATGGCCTCGATGATCAGGGGATCGGTGACCTTGTTGGGACGAATCTGGCTCTTCACCATGTTGGTCCGGGCGACGGCGTAATCGGGCATCACGGTTCCTGAATTGGACCTCGGTCTCGGTCTCGGCGGCGGCCGGCGCCGGGGTAAACGCAACCGGTTATATACTTGCCCCGTGGGCCGAAAACAATGGCGCTCGAGCGCCCCTCGCCCGCCGGCACGCCCGTCTTGACCGCTATCGGGCAAGGTCCTATATCTGCTATCTGCCTGGTTGAAGCGGCGCGGTCGCGGCTAGGTTCGGCCGGATAGCAAAGTGGTAATGCACGGGACTGCAAATCCCGCAACGCCGGTTCGATTCCGGCTCCGGCCTCCAGCCCCTTGCCTTTTGCCATCGCGCCGGCCTCGCGGCTTAAGGGCATGTTTACGAAGTTCTGGCATTGGCAAAACGGTTTTGCTATAACCCGCCGCCATCTTCTGGCGGCAATGGCCGAGGGCGTTATCCGAAATTCTGGGCATAGATTTTGAAACCTTGTTCCCCGGTAGCTCAGTTGGTAGAGCGGGTGGCTGTTAACCACCATGTCGCTGGTTCGAGTCCGGCCCGGGGAGCCATCTCGATCAGGGGGTCACGCCGGCGCGGCGAGACCCCCTGCTGCTTGGAAGGTCACGAGAACGATATCGCCCGCCTCCCGAAGTTGTACGGAGGGCAGGCCGCGGCGATTGGCTAGCCGGCGAGAAGAGCGGCTAAAGCGCGCGCCGATCCCGCCGCTACCGCCGCCGCCATACGCGCCGGCGGTACGGGCCTGGCTCCCGGTCTAGGCGGCTGACGGAAGGTGGCGATTCCAATAACCGAAGCGCGGGCGAAGGTGGAAGAATTGAATTTCGATGGACCGGTCCTGATCATCGGCGGACCCTACGGCAACCTCGCAGCGACCGAGGCGACCCGGGCGGCGGTTGAAGCGGCGGAGGGGACGGAGAGGGGCGAGACAAACGGGCAAGGGTAAGCCCGATCCCACGCGCGTACTGGTGTGGAAAGGGCTATCGTGGAGGCCGCCCCCGCAGCAGCTCCGTCCCCAGGAGACGCCGCCTCGTCCCAGAATAACTTACTGAAAGTTCAACATTCCTTACGGTTAGTTAAGAACCGACATTAGGTAGTCCTTAACGCCTCTTCGCCATAGTGCTCCCCCGCAGCGGATCGGTTTCGAGTCACGGGAGAGAGCATGCCGGCACGCCAAGGCGCGCTGGCGCTTGGTTCCGAGAACGCGGCGGCGAGGTCCGGGTTCGGGCGCGCCGCCCTTGCGGCAGCGGCTATTGCCGCCGCCCTCGCCCTATCCGCCGCCTCCGGCACCGCCAAAGCGCATGCGGCCGGAGGCCATGCCAAGACCCCGATCACCACCGAGGCCCGGCCGAACCTCCATGCCGTGTCCCGTGCCCGTATTCGCGTCCGTCCGCCGGCCCGCCCGCCCGCCGGCGTCTCCGCCCGCATCCGGCCGCTGGCCCAAAACCAACCCCGTCGCCAGGCCCGCCCGGCCGCCGGGCGTGGCTTTCCCCCGCTGTTCGGAAGCTCTGAGGTGCGCTTGGGCAATATCGGGCTCTTCCGCAAATGGACCGGCGCCTTCGATCGCGCCACCGACGAGGAGCTGAGTACCCATGAGCCCTGCAACCGGGTGCTTTCCGGCCGCTGCATCGGCGGGGGGGATTGGACGCGGTTCCTGGTTTCGCTCGCCGGCAAGGCGCGCGAGGTGCAGATCGAGGAGGTCAACCGGTACGTGAATATGGCGCCCTACCTTCCCGACCTATTGAATTACGGCGCCCGGGACTATTGGGCGACGCCGGTCGAGTTGTTCGCCCGCGGCGGCGACTGCGAGGACTACGCCATCGCCAAGTTCGTCGCCCTGCGCGCGCTCGGTTTTTCCAATTCGCGTCTGCGCCTGGTGGTGGTGCAAGATCTCAAGCGCCGGCGTCCGCACGCCGTCCTGGCCGTCAATGTCAACGATCGCGCCCTGGTGCTCGACAACCAGCTCCCCTGGATCGTGCCCGCCGAGGCCCTCGGCCATTACCGGCCCTTCTATTCTGTCAACGAGGAAAATCTCTGGCGCCTCCCGGCCTGAGCGCCGGCGCCAAGGCGGTGAATACCCGCTTGGTCATTCCGCTCCTCTCCGCGCCGCCGGCAGTGCAATATGCTAGGTTGCCCCCTGACACTCGAGCTCTGATTTGTCAGAGGGCCT
>LKGT01002437.1_pt1 | contig 12516 bp, 10 predicted proteins | sample 503861 | NCBI WGS metagenome assembly LKGT01 (sample SAMN04113194, study PRJNA297058) | marine sediment metagenome | biome: marine benthic biome; feature: marine benthic feature; material: marine sediment; isolation source: sediment sample collected at the water-sediment interface from the South......
GGATGGTCCTCGGTCAGCAACAGACCGAGCGCCGAACTGGCTCCGCTGAGCGGCATGAGCACCAGCGCGAATACGATGAGGAAGCCGTAGAACAGCTCCTTGCCGGTGCCGGTGTATTCCAGCCGGTCGCCGTCGAGCGACGTCTGGTCCCAAAGGTACTGCCGCACCCGGGTCTTCGCCCAGAAGCGGTAGGTCGAAAGGGTAATGATGTTGAGAACGGTGTTGACGATAACGATCGGGGCGAGGGTGACGGCGGAGCCGTCATGCTCGAAATTCCGCGCCGCCGTTTGTGACCGCTCRCCKGTMACSTSWSNCMYCGMCTGTCACCTGTGCYCCGACATTCMGGCKCGCCGGACCTCTMAATAACACCGGCTCCTRTRTTCGATCAATAATACCAAAGGTCCTTGATAATGACCCCTAGAGATCGGGCAGGCGATCCGCCGGGTAGGAGGGAAGCCGCCGGCGATGCRGMGCATCGTCAAGGCTTTCCGACGCCCGCCGGCGGTTCGCATGCCCGACCGRAACGGCGRCTTCCCAAGGCTTTCGGACGGCGTYGCGCATGGCTTSCGATGTTCCACATCGCCGCGCCAYGCGCTCCTAGCCGAAAACCTTGGGAAGCCGTCTCTAKGGGTCATTATCAAGGACCTTTGGTATCAAACGTCGGGGTCATTCCAAGGCCGTTGAACTCGCTTGCCCGCGAGCCGGAAAAACTAGCCGCGCCGGATTAACAAATCTTTACCTTTGGGCCGGCGCGCCGGCGCCGGCCGGGCCCAGGGCCGGTCAGGACCAGGGTTCGACGGCGTATTTCTCGATCGCGTCGGGGACAAAATCGAATCCCAGGCCGGGCGCGCCGGGAAGCAGCAACCGCCCGCCCTCGGTCTCGAGCTGGCGGTCGATGAGATGGCGGAAATTGAGCACCTGATCGTCGGTGAAGAACTCGACGAAATCGGCGTTCGGCGTGCTGGCGACAAGATGGACGTGGAGATCGTGGAGCCAGTGGGGGCAGACGGTAACGCCGAAGCTGGCCGCCGTCGCGGCGATGCGGCGGAACTCGGTGATACCGCCACAGACGGCGGCGTCGGGTTGCAAGATCGCCGCCGCTTCCTTCTCCAAGAGCTCCTTGAAGCGCCATCGCCCGGCCTCGATTTCGCCGGTCGCCACCGGGACCGGTGTCATCCTGGCGAGACGCGCGTGATTGTCGATGTCGTCGGGGCTGAACGGCTCTTCGATCCAGTAGGGGTCGTAGGGCTCGAACTTCGCCATGTAACGGGCGGCCGTCACCACGTCGGACCACGCGTTGTTGGCATCGAGCATCAACAGCACCTCGGGGCCGATGGCCGAACGGGCGGCGGCGATGCGCGCCTCCTCTTCGGCGAGGCCAAGGCGCCCGACCTTTATCTTCACCGCCTCGAAGCCCATGGCGACGTAGCCCGCGACCTCCTCGCCCAGCATCTGGGGCGTCTTGCCCTCGAGGTAATAGCCGCCGCTGGCATAGGCCGGCACCGAGGTTAAGGTCGTGGCGCCGAGATACTTGTAAAGGGGGAGACCGGCGGCGCGCGCGTTGCGGTCCCAAAGCGCGATGTCCAGCGCCGAAATCGCCCGCATGACGGCGCCGACGCGCCCATGCAGCAGGCTTTCCTGGTACATCTCCCGCCACAGGCCCTCGACGCGGTAGGGATCCTCGCCAAGCAGCACCGGCGCCAGCAATCCCCGCACGGCCTGGGTGACCAACGTTCCGGCGCCGCTGCCGCCATAGCAGAATCCGATCCCTCTCGCCCCGTCGTCGGTGAAGATCTCGACCAGCGCGTAGTCGCGCGCCGAAACCGTGCGGGTGGCGAAGGTCGTCACCTTATCGAGGGGGACGCGTACGGCGGCGGCGCGGACGGAGGTGATTTTGGTCATATCGCTACCCGCCCGAGACCCAATGTTCGCACCCGTTTGCCTTTCCCATCCGCTGTCCCTTCGTGGTCCGGCCTCAGGAACCTTCGATCCCGTCACGTAGCTTCGATCAAGGTGTCCTTCAACACGTCATGGTTGGCCTCGAAGCCAAGGCCCGGCGCGTCCGGTATCTTCACCCGGTTGTTCTCGGGCCCCGGCGTGTTGTCGAAGAGGACGGACCCCATATATCCCGTCGCCACGTGGAACTCCACCGACCCGCCGTTCATCAGCCCGGCCATGGTGTGCATGTTGAACACCGGCCAGCCGGCGCCATTGGCGATCGGCAGGTTATAGGCCTGGGCCATATGGGCGATCTTGCGCGTTTCCGTATAGCCGCCGTTGTAGCAGCAATTCGGCTGCAAGATGTCGACCGCCTGGTTCTCCACCAGATCGCGATGGCGCCAGCGATGGCCCTCGTTCTGACCGGCGGCGATGGGRATGYKSGTGTRMCGCCTKAGATCCCTSAGCGCSCKMGCGTCGTTCTGGTGCAARGGCTCCTCGAACCARSYCAAGTYGCAGTCCTCRAYSGCCCGGCACRGCATGCGCGCCTCKACSGGMGTGAARATGAARTTGGCGTCGATCATCARCTCGACGTCATCGCCGAYGGCGTCSCKCACSGCCCGGATGCGCCTGGCGTCTTCCCGCCAGCCCCCCTYATCGACGGCGACCACCATCTTGAGGGCGTTGTTGCCCTCGGCGACGAACATCTTGGCGCACTCGACGAGCTGGTCCCGGTCGTACTGGTGCAAACCGAARGTGATGTAGGTCGAYGCCCAGTCCCGATGYCCGCCRAGGAGCTGGGCCACCGTCCGGCCCGYYTGCTTGCCGTGGATGTCCCATAGCGCGATATCCAGCGCCGAAAGCGCATTGGAAATCACGCCGGTCATGGTGCGCGGGTTGAGTTTCCACCAGACCGCCCAATGGATGGCYTCGRYSTCSCGYGGGTCCATGCCTTCGACGACGGGGAAGATGTGCTTYTCCAGCGCGGCGACGACCGCGGCGGCGAGATAGTTGCCGGTTACGCCCCAGCCGATRATGCCGTCGTCGGTTTCGACCTCGCAAAAGACCATGTCGCGCTTCAAGGCCCCCTCTTCGATCAGCGGGACGACGAGGGGAATCCTGTGGATGCTCGCCTTCAGGCTCTTGATTTTCATGTTTCCTCCCAATGTCTCTCGGGCCAATGTCTCTCGGGCCAATGTCTCTCGGGCCAACGCCTCTCGGGCCAACGCCTCTCGGGGCTCCGTTGCCGCGCCCGGCAAGGGACGCGATGATCGCGGCTATTCATCGAGTGTGCCGTCGACGGTTCCCGCGGCGATAGATCGCGCCGACGATCCTCGGCCCCGGCGGACCCTCACTCGCTGATAAGGCTGTCCTTGAGCACGTCGCGGTCGGCCTCGAAGCCGAGGCCCGGCGCGTCGGGTATCTTCACCCGGTTCTTTTCGGGCCGGGGCGAACCCTTGAAGATGGTCTCGCCGACCTGCCACATACCGAGGTGGAACTCCACCCGCCAGCCGTTCATCAGCCCGGCCATGGTGTGCATGTTGAAGGTCGGCCAACCGCCGCCATTGGCGATGGGCAGATTGTAGGCTTGGCCCAAATGGGCCACCTTCATCGATTCCGTATAGCCGCCGATGTAGCAGCAGTTGGGCTGGAGGATATCGACCGCCTGTTTCTCGACGAACTCGCGGAAGCGCCAGCGGTGCCCTTCCATCTGGCCGGCGGCGATGGGAATGCGCGTGTTCCGCCTCAAGTCGGCAAGCGCCCGGGCGTCGTTCTGGCGCAGCGGTTCCTCGAACCAGGTCAGGTTGCAGTCCTCGACGGCGCGGCACAGCATMCGCGCCTCGACCGGCGTGAAGACGTAATTGGCGTCGATCTTGAGCTCGATATCGTCGCCGACGGCCTTGCGCAGGTGGCGGATGCGCCTGGCGTCCTCCTGCCAGCCGCCTTCATCGACGGCGACCACCAGCTTGAGCCGCGTGTGCCCCTCSSCGATGAATATRTTSGCGCATTCGACCAGCTGKTCGCGGTCATATTGGGGAAAGCCGAAGGTGATGTAGGTCTCCGCCCAGTCGCGGTGCCCGCCCAAGAGCTCGGCGATGGTCCGCCCGGCCGCCTTGCCGTGGATGTCCCAGAGCGCGATGTCCAAGGCCGATAGCGCGTTGGAGATCACGCCGGTCATGGTCCGGGGGTTGAGCGTCCACCACACGGCCGAATGGATGGCCTCGGTGTCGCGCGGGTCCATGTCCTTGACCACCGGGAAGATGTGCTTCTCCAGCGCCGCGACGACGGCGGAGGTCAGAAACGTCCCGGTCAGGCCCCAGCCGATAATCCCGTCATCGGTCTCGACCTCGCAAATGACGACCTTGCGGTTCTCGATGGGCTCGTCGATCAGCGGGATGGTGACGGGAAAGCGGTGGACGGACGCCTTGACGTTCTTGATCTTCATGGGGTCTCCCTGGTTTTTCCTCGCCCCCCGGCGGCCGGTGGAAGGCCAGCCGGGGCGGCTTCGCATCACATCGGGCGTCACCCCAAGCATCGCCCAAACGCGCCCGCGACGCCATTACGAGCTTTTCGCCATCATAAATTGGCCGAGGGCCACTGTCAGCAACTTAACGGCCGGGCAGCAACTTAACGGCCGGGAACGCAAGGCGCCGGAGCGGCCGATCAACCCGGCCCAGGCCTTCGCCACGCCGACCCGCTACGCCAGCGAAGCGTGGCGAGAGCGGCTTCGGCCGCACAGGCGGGCCGGCGCCTAATGGCGGCCACCGGTGACGCTTGACGGCATCCGGACATTCCGATGTTATGGCCATGGAAGATTCGTCCTTTAGAATCCAGCTCATGCCAGCCCCAGAAGCGCCATACCCGCGCTTGCGGGCGCGGCGGGGCGCGGAGGGGATTAGTTGAGCTATCTATCCCACCTCGAGTGCGCCTCGGGCGGTGCGCGGTTTCCCGCCGACCGGCTTCAGAACAATTGCTGCGATGGCGGCGACATCCTCGAGGCGCGCTACGACATGGAGCGGCTCCGGCGCGAGGTCCGCCGCGAGGACATCGCCCGGGGACCGAGTTCGCTTTGGCGCTACGCCCCGCTGCTTCCGGCCAACCACCCGGAAGACGCCGTCACCCTCGGCGAGGGGTGGACGCCTCTGCTTTCGGCGCCGGCGCTATCGCGCGAGCTTGGCTTGCGACACCTTTTCATCAAGGACGAGGGCCGCAACCCCTCCGGAACCTTCAAGGACCGRGGCGCATCCGTCGCCATGACCCGGCTTCGCGAGCTCGGRGCGCSGACGGTGATCCACAACAGYTCGGGCAACGCCGGCGCCGCYTGGGCGCTCTACGCGGCGCGGGCGGGWATCRCSTGTGTCAACCTGCTGGCCGAGGACGTGCTGGGCCCAAGCCTCCAGCAAAGCAGCCTCGCCGGCGCCAGGACATACGTGGTTCACGCCCCGTGGCAGCAAAGCGGCGCCATGGYGGCGGAGGCRGCGGAACGCCATGGCTGGTTCAACGTTGGAACCCTGAGGGAGCCCTATCGCCTCGAAGGCAAGAAGACGATGGGTTACGAGATCTGCGAGCAGCTTGGGTGGGAGACGCCGGACGTGGTGTTCTATCCCACCGGCGGGGCGCTCGGCGCCATCGCCATCTTCAAGGCCTTCCGCGAACTCAAGGCGCTCGGCTGGATCGGATCCGATAGCAATCCGCGTCTCGTCGTCGTCCAGTACGAAGGCTGCGCGCCGATCGTTAGGGCGTTCCGCGACGGCAAGGACGATGTCGAGACCTGGGAGAACCTCGACATCCTGCCGGGTGGTCTCAAGTCGCCGACGCCCCCGGGCGGGCGCGCCATACTCGGCATTCTGCGTGAAACCGGCGGTGCGGCGATCACCGTCAGTTCCAAGGAATCTCTCGACGCGGTGCAGGAATTGGCGCGCCTGGAGGGCGTGTTCGCCTGCCCCGAAGGGGCCGCCACGCTTGCCGGCCTGAAAAAGGCCTTGGATGACGGCCTGGTCGGCCGGGATGAAAGGATCGTCTTGTTGAACACGGGATCGGGCCTGAAATCCATCGCCAACATGGGGAAGCCGGTCGCCCACGTGGCGCGGTCGGCGGAAGATATCGCCGGACCGGACGCGATGGCGTGATCCGCCGCCAATGGATCGGAAACTAAACGCTCGAAACCGGTGCTGAACGGTGTCATATTTACTCCGGTACCGGCGCCGGTACCGGTCGAGGAGGGGCCAGACGAACAATTCATTCGGGCCATCTGCCTGGATTTGACCGGCGGCGAAGAAATGAGCCGGCTCCGGAAGGGCAAACAAAAGAAGGCGCGCCACACACGCCGCGCCGAGAACAGTCGATAACGGAGGGAACAACCATCATGAGGTATCTTGTTGCAATCACCACCGCCGCGGTGATGACGATCGCGGCAGTCGCTACGCCCGTTGTGGCGGGCACGACGATCGACGCCGTCAAGAAGCGCGGCAAAGTCATCTGCGGCGTCAACGGAAATCGTGCCGGCTTTTCGGCCCTCGACAGCAAGGGCCGCTGGGCCGGCATGGACGTCGACACCTGCAAGGCCGTCGCCGCCGCCGTCCTCGGCGACAAGAAGAAGGTCCAGTTCGTCAAGACCACCACCCAGACCCGCTTCACGGCGTTGCAAACGGGCGAGGTCGACGTGCTGACCCGCAACGTGACCTGGACGCTCGGTCGTGACGCCAAGCTCGGCATCGACTTCGTGGCGCCGACCTTCTACGACGGTCAGGGCTTCATGGTCTCGAAGAAGCTGGGCGTGAAGAGCATCAAGGAGCTCGACGGCGCCACCATCTGCGTGCTGCCCGGCTCGACCTCGGAGAAGGTGGCGGCCGACGTGTTCCGTGCCAACGGGCTCAGTTTCACGCCCGTGGTGATCGAAGACAAGAAGGCGCTCAACACCGCCTTCTTCGGCGGCCGGTGCGATGTGCACGTACAGTCGACTTCGGGGCTCAGCTCGGCGCGCGCCACCGTGGCCCCCAACCCCAACGACTACATCATCCTGCCCGGCATCTACGGTAAGGACCCGATGGGGCCCGTCGTCCGCCAGGGTGATCCGCAGTGGAAGGACATCGTCGCCTGGGTGGTCTACGCCATGATGGAGGCCGAGGAGAGTGGAGTCACGTCCCAGAACGTCGACAAGATGCTGAAGAGCAAGGACGCCAACATCTCGCGGCTGCTCGGCACCAAGGGCAAGCTCGGCCAGGCCCTGGGCCTGGACAGCAAGTGGGCCTACCGGGTGATCAAGCAGGTCGGCAACTACGGTGAGATGTTCGACCGCAACGTCGGCGCGGGATCGGCGTTGAAGCTGAAACGCGGCCTCAACAACCTGTGGACGCGTGGCGGGCTCTTGTACTCGCCGCCGTTCAAGTAAACCGAGAAGTCCGCATGGCCGGGGCCGGGGCCCTGGCCGTGCGTCCCGCCAACGAGGACACGTCTATTTGAGTTCGACCACCGTAGTCAGGACCCGGCGCCGGCGGCCGCCTCCGAAGCGGCCGCCGCTCAGCCCAAGCGGTCTGTGGCACAACGTCGGCTTTCGCGGCGTTCTGTATCAGGCGCTGGTCATCGTCCTCGTCATCGTCGCCGTTGTTTACCTGGTCGGCAACGCCCAGGAGGCGATGACCGCGCTCGGCATCGCAACGGGTTTCGGCTTCCTGGTCGAGGAATCGGGCGTCGCCATCGGCGAGACCGTCATCCGCTATGACCCCGACGACAGTTATACCCGGGCCTACGCCGCCGCCGTGCTCAACACCCTGAAGGTGTCGATCTTCAGTGTCGTGCTGGCCACCATCCTGGGGACCCTGCTCGGCATCGCCCGGCTGTCCGGCAATTGGCTGCTCGCCAAGCTGTCGGCCCTCTACGTCGAAGGCTTCCGCAACACGCCGCAGCTCGTCCAGATTGTCTTCTGGTACACCCTGGTGGTGTCGATGCCGCCGGCGCGCCAGGCGCTCTCGCCGCTCGAAGGGGTCTATCTCTCCAACCGCGGGCTGAACCTCGCCTGGCCGGTCGCCGATCCGGTGCATGGGTGGATGGCGCTCGCCTTCGCCCTTGGCTGCGTCGGCGCCTGGGGATCAGCCCGTTGGGCCGGCCGCCGGCGGCGCCGCACCGGTCGCCCCTTTCCGGTGGTGGGCTGGGGGGTGGCCTTGGTCGTCGGTCTGCCGCTCGCCGCCTGGCTGGCCGGCGGCGCGCCGACGGCAATGGAGGTGCCGGAGATGCGCCGCTTCGGCTATCGGGGCGGACTGGCGTTGTCGCCCGAGTTCCTGGCCCTGCTGCTCGGGCTGTCGCTCTACATCGCCGCCTTCATCGCCGAGATCGTGCGTTCCGGCATCCAATCGGTCGACCGCGAGCAGATCGAGGCCGCCAAGTCGATCGGCCTTGGCAAGTTCGACATCTACCGCAAGGTGATCCTGCCCCAAGCGCTCAGGGTCATCCTTCCGCCGGCCGCCGCCCAGTACGTCAGCCTCTCCAAGAACAGCTCCCTCGGCACCCTGATCGGCTATCCGGAGCTGTTCAACATCAACAACCAGATCGTCACCCTGAGCGGCCACACGATCGAGGCCATCGGCATCATGATGGCGGTGTATCTGACCATCAGCTTCACCATCTCCACGGCGATGAACCTCTACAACCGCGCGATCCAGATCAAGGAGCGTTGAGGCGTGACAAGCGTAGGCACGATTCCCGCCCACGGCCGCGCGCTTAGACGGCCGCCGCCGAAGCGCGAGTCAGGGCCGATCGCCTGGTTGCGCGCCAACCTGTTCGGCGGAGTCCACGAAGCGGTGCTGACGGTCCTGGTGGCGTGGGCGCTGTTCCTGATCGTCACCGCGCTCTACGAATGGGCGGTGCGCGACGCGGTGTGGTTCACGACCGATTCCCTGGTCTGCCGCCGGGCGGCCGGCGCCTGCTGGGCGGTGATCGTCGAGAAGCACCGCGTCATGCTGTTCGGCACCTTCCCCTATGAGGAGCACTGGCGCGGCGTCGTGGTGATCGTCACCATTGTCGGTATGGCCGTCGCCTCGGGCTTCCGGCGGCTGTGGTCGTATCGGCTGTTCGTCGCCTGGGTGGTTGCCCTGGGGGTGGTGCTGGTTCTCCAGTTGGGCGGCGTGTTCGGGCTGGCGCCGGTCGACACCAACCAATGGGGCGGCCTGCCGCTGACCCTGATCCTGTTCGTCGGCACGGTGGTCGGCGGTCTGCCGGCGGCCGTGTTCCTGGCCCTCGGGCGGCGCTCGAACCTGCCGGTGATCAAGGCGGCCTGCGTCGCCGTCATCGAGACGGTCCGCGGTGTGCCGCTGCTTACCGTGCTGTTCATGGCGTCGCTGATGTTCCCGCTGTTCGTGCCGCCGGAGCTGACCATCGACAAATTGCTGCGCGCGCAGATCGCCATGATCATTTTCTTCGCCGCCTATGGCGCCGAGGTGGTGCGGGGCGGGCTGCAGGCGATCCCGCGCGGCCAGCACGAAGCAGCGCAGGCAGTCGGCCTCACCTATTGGCAGACGACGCGCAAGGTGGTGCTGCCCCAGGCGCTCCGCATCGTCATTCCGCCGCTGATGAACGACATCATCCGCGCCTTCAAGAACACCACCTTCGTCACCATCATCGGCCTGTTCGACGTGCTTGGCGCGACCCGTGCCGCGCTCGAGGATCTGAACTGGCAACCCTATGCGCTCGAGGCCTATGTTTTCATCTTCGCGCTCTACTTCGTGTTCTGCTTCTCGATGTCGAAATACAGCGAGGACGTGGAGCGCCGGCTTCGGGAGGGGCGGAACTACTGATGCGCAACCCCGGCGAACGCGCCACCGATGTCACCGTCGATCGGATCATCGAACTGAGGGACGTCAACAAATGGTTCGGCGACTTCCACGTGCTCCGCGACGTCAACCTCGCCGTGGCGCGCGGCGAGAAGGTGGTGGTCTGCGGCCCGTCGGGATCCGGCAAGTCGACCATGATCCGCTGCATCAACCGGCTGGAGGAGCACCAGGAGGGCACCATCATCGTCGATGGCACCGAGCTCACCGACGATCTGCGCGACATCGAGAGGATCCGCAGCAATGTCGGCATTGTGTTCCAGAACTTCAGTCTGTTCCCCCATCTTACGGCGATCGAGAATCTGACACTCGGTCCGGTCATGGTGCGGCGGGAGGCGGAGCACGAGGCCGAGGCGCGGGCCATGGCGCTGCTGGAGCGGGTGCGGATTCCCGAGCAGGCGCAAAAATATCCGGGCCAGCTCTCGGGCGGCCAGCAGCAGCGGGTGGCGATCGCCCGAGCCCTGATGATGAACCCCAAGGTCATGTTGTTCGACGAACCGACCTCGGCGCTCGATCCGGAGATGATCAACGAGGTCCTCGACGTGATGGTCGAACTCGCGAATGAGGGCATGACCATGATCGTCATCACTCACGAGATGGGTTTCGCGCGCCAGGTGGCCGACTTGATGGTATTCATGGACGAAGGCGAGATCGTCGAACAGGCGCCGCCGCAAGAGTTCTTCGCCAATCCCAGGAGCGCCCGCACCAAGCTGTTCCTGAGCCAGATCCTGACCCACTGACGCGGGTGACGTGATGATGGCGGCGAGACGATCCGGAAAGGAGATCTGCGATGACGACGACGGCGGGCATGAAGAAATCCCCTTCGCCGCTTCCGGCACGGGCCGAGGCGGCCCCCGACTGGGCCGCCCTGCGCGAACAGTTCCCGACCACGGAGCGGTTCGTCTATCTCGACAGCGCGCGCAAGGCGATCCTGCCCCGGGCGGTGGAGGCGGCGATCGGCGAATGGCTCGCGGATGTCTACGAGCGGGCCGGAAAGGATGCTTTCTCCATGGAGCGGGTGGAGGATGCCCGCCGGGCGGTAGCCGGCCTCATCGGCGCGCCGGCCGGGACCGTGGCGCTGATCAAGAACACGTCCGAGGGCATCAATATCCTCGCCCAGGGGCTGGGACTGAAGACCGGAGATAATGTACTCGTCGGCTTGGCCGAACACGAAAACAACACCTTTCCCTGGCGTCATCTCGGGACCAAAGGGGTCGAGATTCGTTGGGTCCGGCCCGCCGCCGATGGCCGTGTGCCGCTTTCCGCCTATGCCGACGCGATCAACGCCGACACCCGAGCCGTGGCCGCGGCCTGGGTCACCTACGGCAACGGATTTCGCACCGACGTGCCGGCACTGGGCGCCTTGTGCCGTGATCACGGCGCCCGTCTGATCGTCGACGGCGTCCAGGGGGTCGGCGTGATCGCGGCGCCGCTCGCCGATCTCGGCGCCGATGCCGTGGTCTGCGGCGGCCACAAGGGGATGCTCAGCCTCGCCGGCGCCGGTTTCATGTATGTCCGCCGCGACTTGATTGGGAAGATCACCCCGCCCTACGCCGCCAAATACAGCTTCACCTCCAACGACCGCACCCAGGACCGGCCGACCCTGGCGCCCGACGCCCACCGGTTCGAGTACGGCAACCCCAACTTCCTCGGCATCTGGGTCCAGCGGCGCTCCGCCGAGTACCTGACGGCCATAGGTCTGGAGAATATCGAGGCCCGGGTCCGCGAACTGACGACCCACCTGATCGAGGGCGCCGGAGAACGCGGAATCGTCGTGCGCACACCCCGGCCGTGGAGGGAGCGCGCCGGCATCGTCAGTTTCGAGATCGAGGGCGATGCCGAGGCCATCGCCGCCGCGCTGGCGGAGCGGAACATCATCGTCAGCGTGAAGGACGGGCATATCCGGGCGTCGGTGCAATTCTACAACGACGAAGACGACCTTGAACGGTTCCTCGACGCCGTTACGAGCTTTTCGCCATCATAAGTTGGCCAAGCGGGGCCGGCGCCTAATAGCTGGCCCCCGACGCGCCCGCCGGGGTCGCGCCCGGGGGCTGGTTGACTTTGCGCATGAACGTGTTGACCGATCTCCGCTCCTCGTCCCGGGTCCGGTTTTCCGTCAGCCGCCACCGGCAGGTGTTGTAGCCTTCGGACCCCGACTCGAAGCCCCGGCTCATGCACTGGCGATGATCCCGATCGGAGATCTCTCGCGCCATGTCCGCCGCCGAGGCGCACCCGGCAAGCGCGAGGCCTGAGATCAGCAAAATGGCGCCCGGTCTCGTCATGGCTCCCGTCCCCTGGACCATAATCGCAGGGCTTGGTTGCCCTGGGTCACGTTCGATTTACCCATGTTAAGGAACATCGCCGCCGATGCAAGCTTGAGCGCGCCTGACCCGGCACCAGGCCGCCTCGGTTCCCGACAAGATTTGCCAGACTATCGCCCGCCAGTGCCCCTGATGGCCGAGGCACCCCTTGGCGGGCCAGACCTCAAGGACATCAAGGGCCAGGAGACGGTGAATAAGAAACACGACCATGGAAACTAGGTTTTGACGAGGGACAACTCATCAAACTTAAGGCGCAAAGCCTCCGAAAGGCGCAAAGCCCCAGAAATGAAATAGCACCCTTATTAACAAAACTTCTAAGAAGACCCATTGCCCAATGATAAGGCCAAGAATGACCAAGATTATCGAGCGAAGTGTCCAGCCGCTCATGATTAGTGCCGCGAGTCCTAGGCAAAGACCGATTACACCAAACGTAA
>LKGT01009061.1_pt1 | contig 12500 bp, 8 predicted proteins | sample 503861 | NCBI WGS metagenome assembly LKGT01 (sample SAMN04113194, study PRJNA297058) | marine sediment metagenome | biome: marine benthic biome; feature: marine benthic feature; material: marine sediment; isolation source: sediment sample collected at the water-sediment interface from the South... ...
AATCGCTCGCTGTTTTATCCGTTCGCCGCGATCGGTCGGCACCGCGCCAAGACGATCGGCTTCGGCCTCATACGGATAGATCTCTTCGTCGAGGAAGCTGCGCAGGGAGTCGAGCAGCATGGTCTGCTCGTCAGTCAGGTCGAAATTCATGATTGTCATGCTCAATCACCGCCTCAGGTTGATCGATGATCGAAGATTCGAYTCAGGRCGGGGTCTCTGATTTCGACAGAAATAGCAGAAATTCGACAATCTCGCGACTGTYGTCAGCANTYGSNCAGRCCCAAMAYGCYGTCRATKATGCGTYGCGTGGYGGYCGCRTCRCAGCCGGCGAARTCCAGCAGYWGCTCGGCTTTGGCGATCATTTSGGCATCACTCARCGCMAGCTCCGGGTCGCCCCTGGCGGTCGGCCGCTCGGCGGCTATCGTCGATCCATCRGCCAGCGTTAKYGAAACCCGCGCRCCCCAGGCAWCCGGRTAGGCGGAYGCGAACGGTTCCCCGGCGCTGATCGTGACCCGCTCTCGCAGTGACGCATGCGATGCGCGCGCTTTATCATCGAATGAGTTAAAACGGATCTGCCCGTCGGTCAGCGTCGCGGCAACCGTGTGCTGCAGCGAAAACTTCGCCGCATACTCGTTATCAGGCTGCGGCCGGTCGCACACATCGAGTGCCGCCTGGTAGGTTTCGATCGCTATCGATTCAATCGCGTTGCCGCCGAGTTTGTCATGCAGTTCGAGCGCGGCATCAACGACCGGGTGTGTGTGCCGGCAACAGGGCCACGGCTTGATCGATGTCTGCACGAGCTGCCAGGACTGCTCCGGATCGGAAACGACGCCGCTGGCATTTGCATCCGGACAGGCGGCGGCGAAGAATCCTTTATCGCCTTCGAGTATCGCCGGCGGCCCTGTGAATCCCGTGGCGGCAAGTTGTGCGGCGGTAATTCCTGATTCGGCCGCACGGCCTGCGTGCAGATGTTTGCTCATCGCGCCGGTCTCGAGAAATTCCCAGACACCCGACGACTGCGTTCCGGCGTTACCCAATGCATGCATCGTCTGGTCATCGGATAAATTCAGCAATGTCGCGGCGGCCATTGCAGACCCATAGGGGCCGCAGGTTGCCGTGTTGTGCCACACGCGGTAATGCGTCGGCCCGACGCCGTTGCCGGTGTAGCCGTGGCCGTAGACGATCTGCGGGCAGCCCGGCAGCCGGCCGAAAAACGGCAGGCCGGTCGCCGTGCGCGTCGCCGGGCCGCGCCAGGTCGCAGCGAGCGGCACGTCGGCGAGCGACGGGTAGTAGTGCAACAGCCGCGCGTGCACCTCCGCCGTGCGCTGCGAGGCGGTGTCGTAGCGGCGCCCCAGCCGCCCGGCGAAGGGAATGCCGCCGCCGCCCTTGCCGATGCTGATGCGGCCGTCGGTGGTGGTCCGGTAGTAGTCGACCATCATGCGCGAGTCCGAGATCGCCAGGCCGTCGACCAGGCCGAGGTCGGCGAGCCGCTCGGGCATCGCCTCGGTCATGATCGCGTCGACCGCGATGGGCACGACGGTACGGCGGAATTCGGGCAGCTCGTGCGCCCAGGCGTTGAGCGCGAGCACCACGGCATCGACGGTGATCGTGCCATGCGGCGTCTTCACCGCCGGCGTCGCGGCGCGCACCAGCCCGGTCATGCGGGTTTGCTCGAAGATGCGCACGCCGCGCTCGAGCGCGACACGGCGCAAGCCCCGCGCCAGCAGCGCCGGCTGCACGGTCGCGACGCCGCGCTCGAAGACGCCGGCGATATGGCTCTCGGAGCCGGTGCGCCGGGCGACCTCTTCCGCCGGCAGCTCCTCCAACGCGTGGACACCCAGCTTGTCGAGCGCCTCGACGGTCTCGGACCAGGCGCCGAGCTGGGCCTCGTTGCTCGCCGTCCACAGCCAGCCGTCGTGGCGGAAGTCGGCCTCGATACCGTGCTCGACGCAAAACGCGCCGATCGCCCTGACGCCGTCTTCGGACGCGCGCAGCAGCCGCACGCCCTCCTGGGCGCCGCAGATCTTGAGCAGCGTCAGCGCCTTCGACATCCAGGTCATGACGAAGCCGCCGCTGCGCCCGCTGGCGCCGCCGCCGCAGATGTCGCCCTCGACGATGGCGACGTCGATCGCCGGCTCGAGCTGCTTGAGGCGCAGCGCGGTCCACAACCCGGTGAAGCCGCCGCCGACGATGCAGACGTCGGCGCGCACGTCGCCCTCGAGCGGCGGCGTCTCGGCGGTCTCCGCGCCCTCGGCGCCGAGCGCCTGCTGCAGCCAGAAGCTCCTCATCGCGTCCCCCTCTCCTCCGCCGTTCGGGTGTCTGCTTGACGTCCACCCGTCTGGCCGCGGACAATCGGCGGCGGCAGCGTGCGCCGCCCGACAACCGCGGACAGACCATCATGGAACTTCAACGATTCGATCGCAACGCCGGCCGCGACGAGATCGTCGCCGCCTTGCGCGACGTCGGCGCGGTCATCCTGACCGAGCAGGTCGACGCCGGCATCGCCGACGTGGTCGCGCGCGAGCTGCGTCCGAGTTTCGATACCGCGGGCCGCGAGACCGAGAGCGACTTCAACGGCTACAGCACGTTGCGGCTATCGGCCATCCTGGCGCGCTCGCGCTCATCGGCCGAGCTGATCGGGCACCAGCGCGTGCTCGACATCATCGACCCCATCCTGCTGCCCCACTGCATCAACTACCGGACCGGCAGCTGCACCGGCATCGAGGTGCTGCCGGGCGAGACCGACCAGGAGCTGCACACCGACGCCAGCATCTATCCGATACGGATTCCGGGCGTCGAGTGGCAGGTCAACGTCATGTGGGCGCTCGACGACTTCACCGCCGAGAACGGCGCGACCCGGGTGGTGCCTTACAGCCACGTCTGGCAGGGCCCGGACCGACCGATGACCGACGGCGTCGTCCAGGCGGTCATGGCGAAGGGCTCGGCGCTGGTCTATCTCGGCTCGGTGCTGCACGGCTCGGGCGCCAACCGGACCGATGCGTCGCGCATCGGCCTGATCAACACGTACAGCCTCGGCTGGCTGCGTCAGGAGGAGAACCACTATCTGACGATCCCGCGCGAGATCGCCGACAGTTACCCCGAGCGTATCCGCTGGCTGATCGGCTACCGCGGTCACGGCACCAGCCTCGGCTGGTACCCCGAGATGCCCGAGCTGCAGGAGCGGCGCGATGGCGACGCGGCCGAAAGCGGCCGCCGCTAGCAATCCAGCGTGTGCTCGCGCTCCCAGTCGGTCAGCGAGCGACCGAAGCTGGCCCACTCCTCGAGCTTGAGCTTGACGTAGCTCGATACCAGCTCGTCGCCCAGGCCCGCGCGCGCCACCTTCGACTTGTCCAACAGGCGGATCGCATCCAACAGGTTGAGCGGCAGCCGCTTGATGCGCTTGAGGCGGTGGCCCTCCTCGTACATGTTGATGTCGAGGGGCCGGCCCGGATCGCGCGCATTGGCGATACCGTCGAGCCCGGCGGCGAACACCGCCGCCTGCATCAGATAGGGGTTGGCGGCGCCGTCCATCAGGCGCAGCTCGAAGCGGCCCGGGCCGGGCACGCGCACCATATGGGTGCGGTTGTTGCCGGTATAGCTGATCGCGTTGGGCGCCCAGGTGGCGCCCGACTGCGTCACCGTGCCGTTGATCCGCTTGTAGCTGTTGACCGTCGGGTTGAAGATCGCGGTCAGCGCCTCGGCCGAATGCATGATGCCGCCGAGGAAGTCGTAGGCGAGCTTCGAGAGGCCCAGTTCGTCGCGCTTGCCCTCGAACAGGTTGGTGCGCCCCGTCTTGTTCCACAGCGAGACATGGGCGTGGCAGCCGTTGCCCGTCAGGTCGGCGAACGGCTTGGGCATGAAGGTCGCGCGCTGGCCATGCTTCTCGGCGATCGTCTTGGCCATGAACTTGAAGAACACGTGGCGGTCGGCGGTGAGCAGGCAGTCGTCGTAGTCCCAGTTCATCTCGAACTGGCCGTTGGCGTCCTCGTGGTCGTTCTGATAGGGGTTCCAGCCCAACGTCAGCATCGAATCGCAGATCTCGGTGATGACGTCGTAACGGCGCATCAAGGCGCTCTGGTCGTAGCACGGCTTGACCTGGGTGTCGGCGGTGTCCGAGAGCGCGCGGCCGTCGGGCGTGACCAGGAAGAATTCGCACTCGACGCCCGTCTTCATGCGCCAGCCCTTCTTGGCGGCGCGCGCGATCTGGCGCTTGAGCGCGACGCGCGGGCACTGCTCGACCTGCTTGCCGTCCATCCACAGATCGCTGGCCAACCAGCCGACCTCGGGCTTCCAGGGCAGCTGGATCAGGCTCGACGGATCGGGCACCGCGAACATGTCCGGATACGCCGGCGTCATGTCGAGCCAGCTCGCGAAACCGGCGAAGCCCGCGCCATCGCGCTGCATGTCGCCGATCGCGCGCGCCGGCACCAGCTTGGCGCGCAGCGCGCCGAACAGGTCGACGAAGCTGATCAGGAAATATTTAATCTTTCTGTCCTTGGCGACCTTTGCCAGATCAACCGCCATCGTTGCCTCCCCTGTGAATGTCGTTGCTATTGAAGTGTCAATCATGACGCGCAATGCGCGTCAACCATGCCGCCCACCCTTGCCGGTACGCGTTCAATCTTGCGGCCCGCGGCCATAGACGATGACCGAAAGGAAGTTGATCGGCAGCGCGTCGAGCGTTTCCGGCCCGTGCGGCACGTTGGCCTCGAAGAACAGCGAATCGCCCGGCGTCATGGTGTAGACCTTGTCGCCATGGCGGTAGCCCATCTTGCCCTCGACCATCAGCAGGAACTCGCTGCCGGCGTGCTGGAAATAGGGAAACACGTCGGATTCGTCGGTCAGCGTGATCATGTAGGGCTCGACCGCGATCGYCTTGTCGCGCGAATGGCCGAGCAGCCGATACTGGTGGCCGTTGCGCGTGCCRCGGCGCTCGAGTGCGAGRCCCTCGCCCCGGCGCACGAAGGTCGCCTCGCGGCGCTCCTCGTATTCYTGGAAGAAYGCCGTGACCGGCACGTTGAGCGCCGTCGACAAGGCCTTGAGMGTCGACAGCGACGGCGARGTCAGGCCGTTCTCGATCTTCGACAGCATGCCCGACGACAGGCCGGCGAGGCCGGCGAGYTCGGTCACCGTGATGTCGAGCCGCTYGCGCAGCTCGCGCACCTTRCGGCCGATCGCCGCTTCGAGGTCGTTGTCGCGGYCGCCGGCGAGCGAATGCGGGTCTTGRAAGTCGGTCGTCGTCGCCATCACCGCCGCCCCACCGTCAGCCGATTTCCGCGAGGCGCCGGATCGCGCCGAGGCCGACGGGYAAGCCGTCGAATTCGTCCATCGCGTCGCGCAGGCTCGCCCACATGTAGCTCGCCGAGGCGATATCGGTCAGCAGGTAATAGGCCAGCGTCTCGCCSGCATCGGCGCGCAGCACGATCGCGTTGAGCCGGGCGATCGAGGTCTGCGCGATGGCGCCGTGCGCGAAYTTGTGCGGGCGCAGGTCGACACCGCACAGCTTGGCGAACATCTCGGCCGCGTGGCGGCCGGAAAGCGCGAACCAGCAGTTGGTGTCGGCGCGCGGCACCGGATAGGTCATCGGGTCGGGCTCGGGCGACCACTCGCCGGCGAGCCGGCCGAACAAGCCGCTCTCGGCGCCGAGATCGCCGAGCAGCAGCACCTCGGTCGGCGCCAGGCGCGCGGCGCGCGTGCCGTCCGCCTGTCGCTCGGTCATGTTGTCGTCGGTGCTCACCACGACGCCGCGCTCGGTCARCCAGCCGATCGTGTTGCGGCCCTTGAAGCCGAGCCGCGGCAGCGCCGACAGATCGGCGATCGCGAGCTCCCGCGCCTGYGCGGTCTCGGCCTCGACGTCGCGGCCGCAGGTCATCGCGCAGGCCGTGCCGTTGACCTCCTCGAACKCGGCGTCGAGCTTGGCCARYTCGCGGTAGAGGAAGCTGCGGCGCTTCAGATCGGTCGGTGCGACGCTCACGTCAAATCTCCTGGCGCTTGCCGTCGGGGTCGTAGAACGGCAGCGGCACGACCTCGGCATCGACCATCTGCCCGCCGTCGACCCGGATCTGGAAATGCGTACCGATCTCGGCCTGATCGGGCGCCACATAAGCCAGCCCGATGACCTTGTCCAGCGTCGGCGAGTCGACGCAGGAGGTGACCCGGCCGGTGATTTCGCCGGCGCGGATCACCAGATGGCATTCCTTGGGCACCGGCGGCTTCTCGGCGCCTTCGCGCGTCACCAGGGTGAAGCCGGCCAGCTTGCGCGTGATGCCGTTGGCCAGCCCGATCGCGACCGAGCGCATGCCGACGTAATAGGGCTTCTTGCGCGCGATCGCCCAGGCCATGCCGGCCTCGTGCGGGTGGGTCAGCCCGTCGGTGTCCTGGCCGATGATGATGTGGCCCTTCTCGAGCCGCAAGAGGCGCTGGGCCTCGACGCCGAAGGGCCTGATGCCGGCGTCCCTGCCGGCCGCCATCATGGCGTCCCACAGCGCCTCGCCCTGGCTCGCCGGGACGTGCACTTCGTAGCCCAGCTCGCCGACGAAACCGATGCGCATCAGCCGCGCCGGGATGCCGGCGACGTGCCCGGTGCGCACGCCCATGTAGGGAAACGCCGCGGTGCCGAGATCGACGTCGTCGCACAGCCGGGCGAGCACGGCGCGCGAGCGCGGCCCGGCGATGTTGACGCCGGCATAGGCCCCGGTGACGTTGGTGATGTCGACGTCGAGCCGCCATTGGGCGTTGTTGAACAGCATCGCCTGGTAGACGCCCTGCGCGCCGCCGGTCGTCGCCGTGACGTAGAAGTGCCGCTCGTGCAGCCGGCAGGCGACGCCGTCGTCGCTGATCACGCCCGACATGTCGGTCATCAGCACATAGCGCCCACGGCCGACCGGCTGCTTGAGATAGGCGAAGGTGTAGACGCGGTTCATGAATTCGGCGGCGTCGGGGCCGCGGATCTCGATGCCGCCCAGCGTCGAGACGTCGATCAGCCCGACGTTGTTGCGCACGTTGACCGCCTCGGCGCGGATATTTTCCTCGCGCGTGCCGCCGGCGCGGTAGACCGCCGGCCGGAGCCACATGCCGGCGGGCATCATCTCGGCGCCGAGCTCGATGTGGCGCCAATGCATCGCCGTGTAGCGGACCGGCTCGAACGCGCGACCGGCGAGATGGCCGAACGACTCGGCGGTGAACGGCGGGCGCGACGTGGTGGTGCCGGTCTCGTCGACCGTGCGCCCGGTCGCGCGCGCCGCGAGGCGCACCGAGGTGAGCGACGAGTGGCGCCCCTGCGACGGCCCCATGCCGACCGTCGAGAAGCGCTTGACCAGTTCGATGTTGTCGTAGCCCTCGGCGATCGCGTTCAAGATGTCGTTGATCTGCACGTCCTCGTCGAAATCGACGAATTCCTTGCCTTCCGGGTGCGCGAAGATGGGCCAGGGATGACTCTGGCCGACCGCCCCCTTGGCCGATTTGACGGCCGGTTTGCGGCCGACCGCGAGGCCGGCGTCCTTGGCCGCTTGCCAGCCGGCCAGGCGGCCGTCTTCGACCGCGGCGGCCAGCGCATAGGCGCCGTTCATCGAGCCGGCGGCGAACAGGTGCGCGGGCAGCGCGCCGAGCGCGAACATGGCGCTCTCGGTGTCGTAGCCGACGCGCACGCCGGCGTGGCTCGCCAGGTTCGCGGTCGGATGGTAGCCGGTCGACATGCAGATCAGGTCGCAGGTGAAGCGGTCGGCAGTCTCGGCGAAGCTGCCCTCGCCGGTGATGCGCGCGACCCGTGCGCTGGTGACGCCGGTCATGCCGGGCGCCGCGACCGCCTCGGCGATGGTCGAGTTGCGCAGCACCGGGATACCGCGCTCGACCACCGCGGTGGCGCGCTGGCTGGCGCCCGGCGCGGCGCGCAGGTCGACGACGCAGGCGACGTCGACACCGGCATCGGACAGATCGAGCGCGACGCCATAGCCGTCGCCGTTGGCCGTCGCCACCACGGCGCGCTCGCCCGGCCTGACGCCCCACAGCTTGATCAGGCGCTGCGCCGCCGAGCCGAGCATGATGCCCGGCAGGTCGTTGTTGTGGAACACCATCGGCTGTTCGTAAGAACCCGCCGAGAGCACCACCGTCTTGGCGCGCAGCTTGTACATGCGGTTGCCGCGGATGATCGGCAGCCAGTTGTCGCTGAACCAGCCGTTGCACACCGCGTCGCACATGACGCGGATGTTGCCGGCGCCGCCGACCGCGGCGGCCAGTTGGGCGCGCAGTTTGCCGGCGCGCGTTCCTTCGGCGTCGAAGCGGGCGTAGTTGAGCGAGCCGCCGAGCTCGGCGTTCTCCTCGATCAAGATGACGTCGGCGCCGCTCTTGGCGGCCTCGAGCGCCGCCGCCATGCCGGCCGGGCCACCGCCGACGACGGCGACGTCGCAGAACAGGTACTGCTTGTCGTAGTAGCCGTGCGGCGTCGCGAGGTCGACCGTGCCGAGGCCGGCGAGACGGCGGATGACGCGCTCCCACATCGGCCAGGCGAAACGCGGCTTGTAGAACGCCTTGTAATAGAAGCCGACCGGCAGGAAACGGCCGAGGCGGCCGATCAGCGCGCCACGGTCCTTGTCGAGGCCGCCGAAGACGTTGACCGCCCGCGCCGCGAGCCCCGGCGTGATGCGGCGCCGGTCGGCCAGCACGTTGGGGTCGTCGCCGACCTGGACGATGGTGTTGGCGTCCTGCCCGCAGGCCGACAGAATGCCGCGCGGCCGGTGGTATTTGAACGAGCGCGACAGGGTGGTGACGCCGTTCGCGGCCAAGGCGCTGGCGATGGTGTCGCCCGCGAAGCCGGCATAGGTGGTCCCCTCGAATGCGAAGGAAACCGCCTCCCGCGGTGTTGTTCTCGAAGAAGACGAACTCGGCCCATTCTGCCTGGCTGCAGCCGTGCGGGTCGGGATGGCTGACGACCTCGCCGCCGAAGACGAACTCCGAGATGTTGCGCGGGCCGTTGAGCGGGCAGTTCATGAGTTTCATGGCCTGATTCCGTCCCAGCCCGCTAGTGGCCGACCGAGGCCGCGCCTTTTTCGCCGACCAGCTTGAACTCGTTGAAGCGCGACAGGCGGAAGGGCTGGATCAGGTCGGGCACCTTGCCGGTGGCGATCAACTCGGCCATGCGGTTGCCGACCACCGGCGTCGCCTTGAAGCCCCACGTGCCCCAGCCCGAATCGATGTAGTAGTTCTCGACCGGCGTCTCACCCATGATCGGGCTGAAGTCGGGCGTCATGTCGGCCATGCCGGCCCACTGGCGCAACAGCTTGACCTTGGAGAGGAACGGGAACAGCTCGAGCATATGCGCCATCAGCCCTTCCTTGAACTCGAGGCTCGAGCGCGTCGAGTACAGCGGGTAGGGGTCGGTCGCGCCGCCCATCACCAGCTCGCCGCGCGGCGACTGCGAGATGTAGACGTGTAGGCTGCCCGACACCACGATAGCATCGAGGAACGGCTTGAGCGGCTGCGAGACGCAGGCTTGCAGCGGGATGGTGCGGATCGGCACGGTGAAGCCGGCCATCTTGGTCAGCAGCGAGGTCGAGCCCGCGACCATCTGCACCGCCGTGCCGCAGGTGATCGTGCCGCGGTCGGTGACGACGCCGTTGAGCCGGCCGTTCTCGATCAGCAGCCCGGTGACCGCGGTCTTCTGGTGGATCTCGACGCCACGCCGGCTGGCGACGCCGCCATAGCCCCAGGCGACCGCGTCGTGGCGCGCGATCGAGCCGGGCGCGTGGTAGAGCGCGCCGAGGATCGGATAGCGCACGTCGCGCGACATGTTGAGCTGGGGCACCAGCTTGGCGACCTCGTCGGCCAGCACGAGCTCGGATTCGACGCCCATATGCTTGTTGACCTCGGCGCGCCAGCGCATCGTGCGCAGCGCCGCGTCGGTGTGCGCGAGCGTGAAGTGGCCGCGCTCGGAATACATGATGTTGTAGTCGAATTCCTGGCTCAGATCCCGGTAGAGCCGGATCGATTCGTCATAGAAGGCGACGCCTTCGGGCGTCAGGTAGTTGGAGCGGATGATCGCCGTGTTGCGCCCGGTGTTGCCGCCGCCGATGTAGCCCTTCTCGAGCACCGCGACGTTGGTGATGCCGTGGTGCTTGGCGAGGTAGTAGGCGGTCGCCAGACCATGRCCGCCRCCGCCGATGATGACGACGTCRTAAGACGGCCTSARCTCGCCCGGCGCGGCGAAGTGMCGCTTSGCCGGRTGCCCCTTSGAGAAACCGTATTTCAATAGGCCGAACGGCATGGCGCGGCGCTCTCTATCCCCGACGGTTCGGTCGTTTCGKCACGGCTCTGKGCCGGCCTCGACGTMCMRTGCCGAAGCTAACGCAATGTTTACTCTGAGGCAATATTCRTTCATAGAGTTCAGAACRTCGGCCGCGCAAATTNTCCMCCCGYGCACCGCGCCGCTGTACAATYGSCGSCGATGGCCTAGTATTTGTCAGGCGGCACCGGCGGTCGGTCGAGRNGGGGACCGTGTCATGACRTCACGCGCAAAAGACCTCAACGACGAACTCATCGARACCATWGTCAGRCAGYTGCACGACCGCGCGCCGCGCGCCGGCRCCGATCTGCTCGAGCGCTTCGTGCGCGGCTACTATGACGGGGTCGCGCCCGAGGACCTGATCGGCTTCACCGCCGACAATCTATACGGCGAAGCCTGCTGGATGTTCCGTTTCGCGCAGAAGCGCGCGCCCGGCACGCCCAACATCCGCGTCTATAACCCGCACCACGAGGAGCACGGCTGGCAGTCGACACGCACGATCATCGAGATCGTCAACGACGACATGCCCTTCCTGGTCGATTCGGTGGCCGCCGACCTGAACCGGCACGACCTGACGGTTCACCTGCTGATCCACCCGATCCTGCGCGTGCGTCGCGACGACAGGGGCAAGGTGATCGACGTGCTCGACCCGAACGACGACGCCGACGACGCGGCCAACGAGTCGGTGTTGCACATCGAGGTCAACCAGCAAACCGCGCAGGAGACGCTGGACGCCATCCGCGAAAGCCTCGAACGCGTGCTCGGCGACGTGCGCGGCACGGTCGAGGACTTCCCGGCGATGCTCGCCAAGATCGACGAGATCATCGCCGGGATCGAGACCAAACCGCCGCCGATCGCCGACGACGACATCGCCGAGGGCAAGTCATTCCTCGAATGGGTGCGCGACGAMAACTTCATCCTTCTGGGCATTCGCGACTACACGCTCGATCACGTCGACGGCRAGGACTACCTGCGMATCGTGTCGGACTCGGGCCTCGGCATCCTGCGCCACGTGCTGCCCGCATCGATCGAGCGCAGCAATCAGGCGCTGAGCGAGGACGTCAGCAAGTTCACCCGGCGCAAGCGCCTGTTGTTCATCACCAAGGCCAACACGCGCTCGACGGTGCACCGACCGGTCTACATGGACTTCATCGGCGTCAGGACGTTCGACAAGAAGGGCSAGGTCACYGGMCAGCACCGCATCCTCGGTCTGTTCACCTCGACCGCCTACAATCGCAATCCGCGCGACATCCCGCTGCTGCGCCACAAGGTCAACAAAGTGCTGGCGCGCTCGCCGTTCCCGRACAACAGCCATAACGGCAAGGCGCTGCTCAACATTCTCGAGACCTATCCGCGCGACGAGCTGTTCCAGATCCGCGAGCGCGAACTCTACGACGTCGCCCACGGCATCCTGCATCTCGAGGAACGCCAGCGCATTCGCCTGTTCATCCGGCGCGACGACTACGCGCGCTTCTTCTCCTGCCTCATCTATGTGCCGCGCGAGCGCTACAACACGGTGCTGCGCGAGCGCATGAAGGCGGTCCTGCTGCGCTCGCTGAAGGGCGCSAGCGCCGAATTCACCGCGCAGGTCTCCGAGGCGGTGATGGCGCGSCTCCACTTCATCGTGCAWACCCCCGATCATGTGGYGCRCGACTACGACGTCGAGGATATCGAGGCGCTGCTGGTCGCCGCGACGCGGCTGTGGGTCGACGATCTGCGCGACGCCTGCGTCGACCACTGGGGCGAAGGCCACGGCATGGAGCTCTACAACCGCTATGACGAGGCCTTCCCGGCCGGCTATCGCGACGCCTTCAATGCCCAGWCCGCGGTCTTCGACATCGACAAGATCGAGGCGCTCGACGGCCCCGGCACGATAACVATGAACCTCTACAACCGCATCGACGCCGCCGACGGCCTGCTCAACTTCAAGRTCTACCAYCCCGGCAATCCGGTGCCGCTCTCCGACATCCTGCCGATGCTCGAGAACATGGGGCTCAAGGTGATCGAGGAGACGCCCTACCGCGTCGCGCCCGCGGRCGACGAAGACGGCTTCTGGATCCACGACTTCAGCATGATCARCCGGCGCGGGMTHGAGRTCGACGTGGCCRAGGCCARGGMGGTSTTCCAGGACGCYTTYGCCAAGACCTGGCACCARRWSGNNGARGANCNGNWCRGCWKSAAYGMSSWGNSYGMTDTNCGYMKGCCNGWCKTNKGCKYGARRWRA
>LKGT01009036.1_pt1 | contig 12492 bp, 13 predicted proteins | sample 503861 | NCBI WGS metagenome assembly LKGT01 (sample SAMN04113194, study PRJNA297058) | marine sediment metagenome | biome: marine benthic biome; feature: marine benthic feature; material: marine sediment; isolation source: sediment sample collected at the water-sediment interface from the South......
GACCTGCAGGAGATGGGCGTGAGCGGCGGCAAGTTGCTGTCCTACCTGGGGCTCTATCTTCGGGTCCAGAAGGAAAAACGCAGCAAGACCCTGAAGGCGGCGGTGGCGGAGCTGACTCAAGACGATGCCCGCGCCCAAATCACGGTGCGCTCGGCCCCCGCAAAGACGGGCAGCGGCCGGCGCGTCGCGCTGCTGATCGGTGTTCAGGACTACGCCGAGCCGATTCCCGATCTGGTGACACCGATCGGCGACGTTGCGGCGATCGGGAACTTGCTGGAAGGAAAACTCGGCTATGAAACCCGGGTGCTCGAAAACCCGGGCAAGGCCGAGATCGTGGCTGCCTTGCAGGCGTTGGTCGACGAGCTTGGCGAGCAGGACAGCGCGATCATCATGTACGCCGGTCATGGTTACGTTTTGGAGTCGACCGGCGTCGGTTATTGGTTGCCGGCGGACGCGCGCACAGACAGTGCCGAGCAGTGGATATCGAATACCAGCATTTCCGAAATGCTGAACGCGATCCAATCCAAGAACATCATGCTGATCGCTGACTCTTGTTACTCCGGCAGCCTGATCACCGTSCCCACKTACGACGAWARGCGCGGCCACCCGCCGCTGCTCGACGGSTCGCTGCTRCCGGAGCTGCGGGAGGTYAACGAGGCKACGCAGGGGTTGCGCGCCGTTATCGAGAGGCATKCGGCGGACGTAMMCGAGYTSCCGTTCGAGACRTCGGCAGTGCTGCTGGACCTGAACCGRCYGCAGGAGTACCAGAARGCGCGCGCCAGCTACTTCRCCCCGACGGGCGRRCGTCCGCCCGGGTAAGGAGACGGCCGTGAAGCRCATGGGCGACTACGAGATYCTSTCMCACGTGGAGATGCCKGAGTGCAGCATCCGYATCATCGGCATGWAGGARGCGGAGCACGTAGCGCTYCACTACCACGAGAAGTGCGCCCAGATATNNACGGTGCTGGAGCAGGAAGTGGAGGTGCGGRTGGGCGAYCGCACCATGCGGYTGCGYCCGTAYGAGACGGTCCGMATMGAGAMGGRGGTRCRKCACAGCGTGCGSGCSGTGGAGGGCTCGGCGCTSGTGCTCAGCCTCTCGATACCGCCGCTGGACAGGGATGACCAGCACGTGGCGGAGKAGTAGCAGACAAGAAGGGCGGCTTGACTGGCCGTGCCGCCCCGTGATACAAACTAGGCGTCTCAGATAGCCCTGCCTACCGGCAGGCAGGCCCAGGAGGTTGCCCTTGACTCAAGAAACCGCCTCAGAAGAGAAGAAGCGTAACCCCATCGTACCCTTCCTACGCATACCGGAAGACCCCAAGCAGGAGCCCTACCTGTGGGGCAGCAAGTGCAAGGCCTGCGGMTCTGTCTTCCTGGGAGAGCGCATCGCCTGCGGCAAGTGCGGCGACACCGACTCYCTCGAAGAGRTCCACCTCAGCGGTGAGGGCGAGATTTACGTCTTCTCGGTGGTCCACCAGTCGGTGCCGGGGCTGGAAGCGCCCTACGTCGCCGCRATCATCGACCTGCCGGAGGGGGTGTCCATCCGGGGCAACGTCTACGGCCTGGACCCSGAAAAGCCCTCCCCTGAATGGTTCGGCAAGAAGGTCAAGATGTACACCGAAAAGGTGCGCACCGACCGCGAAGGGAACGACGTCATCGCGGCCAAGTTCAGGGTGCTCAACTAGCCGTCTAGGCGGCCACCTAGACGCAGAAGGAGGAGACCATGAAGGACGTAGCAATGGTCGGCGGCAACATGATCAAGTTCGGGCGCTACCCGGACAAAGACGTAGTCCAGTTGGCGGCCGATGCCACCATCGGAGCGCTGAAGGACGCCGGTATCTCCATCAACGAAGTGGAGATGGTGGCCAGCGGCAACCTGTACCAATCTAACGCCATGATCGGCCAGCGGGTCATGAAGGAGATCGGAGCCACAGGCGTCCCCGTGGTGAACGTCACCAACGCCTGCGCCACCGGATCCACGGCCTTCCGCGAGGCCTATCTGGCCATCGCCTCCGGCATGTATGAAGTAGCGCTGGCCATCGGCAGCGAGCAGATGGGCAAGATGGGGCTGCTGGGCGCCGGCGGCGGCAACCGCGACTACAGCACCGAGGGTGTGATGGGAACCGGCCTGATGCCGGGCGTGTTCGGGCAGGCCGGCGTGGAGCACATGCGCAAGTACGGAACCAAGATGGAGCACTTCGCCAAGATATCGGTGAAGAACCACAAACACTCCGTTCACAACCCGTACGCGCAGTATCAGAAAGAAACTCCCCTGGAAGACGTGATGAACGCCAGAATGATCGCCTGGCCCAACACCCTTCTGATGTGCTGCCCCACCGGCGACGGCGCCGCCGCGGCGGTGCTCATGTCCGCGGAGAAGGCGCGCCAGCACACGACGAACCCGGTCTGGGTGGCCGCCTCCGCCCTCACCTCCGACCCCTGGCAGGAACGCAACCCTACGATGTTCGACGTGAACACGGTGACCCGCAACGCGGCCAAGCAGGCCTACGATCAGGCCGGCATAGGCCCTGAGGACCTGACTCAGGTAGAGCTGCACGACTGTTTCGCCACCGCCGAACTGATCCACTACGAGAACCTTGGGCTGTGCGGCGACGGCGAGGCGGGCGAGTTCATCGACCGCGGCGATCCCTGCGTAGGCGGCCGCATCCCGGTCAACGCCAGCGGCGGGTTGCTCTCCAAGGGGCATCCTCTTGGCGCCACCGGCGTCGCCAACATCGTTGAGATCATGTGGCACCTGCGCGGTCAGGCGGGCGGGCGTCAGGTCGAGAATTCCAAGGTWGGCCTGGCCCACGTGATCGGCCTGGGCTCCGCCTGTACTATCCACATCATCAAGAAGTAAAWTAAYAAGAGGARCWRTAACCGAAGAGANGGGCTGRGTTCCCCGATAAATCNGGGAGCYCRGCCYTGMTRTAAYTAAAGGGGASTGAAYAGACCAATATGCTTGAGCTGACGTTCCTTGGATCGGCTAACGCATTCGCCGCCGGCGGCCGCTACTGGAGCTCTTTCCTGGCCAACGGGCGCTACCTGTTCGACGCGCCACCTACGCTGCTCCCCCACCTCAAGCAGCTCGGAACGCCCCTCACTGACATCGAGGTGATCTTCCTCTCGCACTTCCACGGCGACCACTTCATGGGAATGCCCTTCCTCTTCCTGGAGTACATCTACATGACAGAGCGCCGCGACGACCTGTTCATCGTCGGCCCGCCCGGGGTGGAGCGGAAGATCGAGGAGTTCGCCCAGCAGTGTTACCCTGAGGTGACACGGGAAGCTGGATATCGCCGCCGATATATAGAGGCGCAGCCCGGCGCCGACCAGTACGTGAACGAGATCAGCTTCCGCGCCTTCCCCATGAACCACGTGTCCGAAAAGCTAGAGCCTTTCGGGTACCGCGTACACGTAGGAGACAGGACGGTGGCCTACACGGGCGACACGATGCTCTGCGATGAGATCCTCGAACTAGCGCAAGGCGCCGATGCGCTGGTGCTGGACTGCACCTACAGCGAGGGCGGCGGCCCCGAGCACATGGGGATAGACGACGTGCGAGTGATACGTAAGCGGGTGGCGGCGGAGACGACGATCATCCTCACCCACCTGAACGGGGAGCCCGATGTCGCCGGCCTGGAGAACGTCATCGTGGCCGGGGACTTCGGCAGCTACCGCTTCGACTAGGCGCATGCGCACGGTCGCCGTCCTCGGCGCGGGCAACATGGGCACCGCCCTCGCCCAGATCATCGCCGGTAACGGCCACTCAGTCCGCCTCTGGAGCATCGAGACAGACGTCCTGGAGGAGATCCGCGACCACCGCCTCAACACAAAGTACCTCCCGGGCGTCACTCTCCACGAGCGCGTGACGCCCTGCTGGACGCTCCAGGAGTCGCTCGCTGAGGCCCGGCTGGCACTGTTCAGCGTTCCTTCCAGGGTAGTACGCTCGCTGGCCCGAGACGCCGCCCCTCACATCCGTGGCGAGCAGCCGGTGCTTAACGTGGGCAAGGGTCTGGAAGAGGACACCAACAAGCGGATGAGCGAGGTGCTAGGCGAGGAGCTGACCCAGCATGGGGGGATCGCCGTCATGGGCGGCCCTGCCATCGCCGGCGAGCTCGCCCGCGGCGTGCCAACCGCGGTGATCGTGGCGGCCGCGGACGCCGAGCTTGCGAYCGAGATCCAGGACACACTTCAGAACGAATCCTTCAAGGTGGAGACGACGACGGACCTRGYCGGCGTAGAGCTGGGGGCYTGCCTGAAGAACGCATACGCCATCGCCCTGGGCATGTGYGATGGCGCYGGSTACGGCACCAACACCAAGGCGTTCCTGGCCAGCGTCGCCCTGGCAGAGATGGCCCGCCTTAGYCAGGCCMTGGGGGGSMAGCCTCAGACCATCTACGGCCTRGCCGGCCTGGGCGATCTRATCACCACCGGCTTTAATCCCCRCAGCAGAAACCGSACCCTGGGCGAGAARCTGTGCARCGGCCGCGACTGGCAGGAGTTCCTGCGCACCAACACTGTGGAGGGMGTCGCYGCCTGCCGCGCCAGAGACCTGGCGCACCGYCTGGRCGTGGCCACGCCCCTTCTGCAYACCATCTACGACGTTGTGTRSTTGGAYAAACCGCCGGARGAGACGATGCGGRCYTTCCTGCGCGAYTTCTCCTACGGCTAGCGTATSGCGCSTTCGYCGCTCGCGGCCTGGTCMKCACCTTGATCCAGGCGCCGCAAGGCCTCTTGCAGCGTATGCCAGGCGAGGGTGGCGCACTTGACGCGCACGGGGAACTTYCGCACYCCCTCCARCGCYTCCAAGTCGCCTATCCWWTCAWAGTCRATATCATCGGAGCCCCGCATCATGGCCGTGAACKCCCYGAATAGCGACTCGAYYTCCKGCACCGTTTTGCCGCGAATCGCCTCGGTCATCATGGAAGCGGAGGACTGGCTGATGGAGCAGCCGGAGCCYTGAAACGCCACYTCCTCGACGATTCCGCCCTTCACCAGTAGCTCAACCGTMACGTCGTCGCCGCATAGAGGRTTGTAGCCCTCATGTCTCGTCGTAGGTGAGGGGAGGGAGCCGCGGTAACGGGGGTTACGGTAGTGATCCAGGATGACCTCGCGATAGAGGTCGTCCAACTGGGMTTCCTGCTGAGCGTWCTCGTCTTCTCTACTTGGTGKCATTGCTGAAGRAGGCGTGCGCCTGTCCGAGSGCGTCCACCAGTACGTCCACCTCMTCCAGCGTATTGTACACGTAGAAGCTGGCCCGCACAGTTCCTGASACATCCAGGTGSTGCATCAGAGGTTGCGCGCAGTGGTGSCCGGCCCGCACAGCCACCCCRTRCCGGTCCAAGACGGTGCCGATGTCGTGTGGGTGCAGATCCGGGTAGTTGAAGGAGATGACGCCGCCGCGGTCRGCGGGGTCCGGCGGCCCGTAAATGATGACCTCCTCCAKCTGGCGGAGGCGGCGCAGSGCGTACTCGCTGATCTCCATCTCGTGGGCGCGCACGTTCTCCATGCCCAGGYCGCTCAGGTAGTCGATAGCSACACCGARGCCGATGACGTCRGCGATRTTSGGSGTGCCRGCCTCRAACTTCCAGGGCACGTCGTTCCAGATRGCGTCCTCCTGRGTGACACGCTTGATCATCTCACCGCCGCCTAGGAAGGGATCCATCTCCTGCAGCAGCTCTGGCCGGGCGTAGAGGACGCCTACGCCGGTAGGGCCAAGCATCTTGTGGCCGGAGAACGCGAAGAAGTCGCAGTCCATGGCCTGCACGTCCACCGGCATGTGGGGGACGCTCTGAGCGCCGTCCACCAGGACCATCGTCCCGTTGCGGTGAGCCTCAGCGACCAGCTTCTGGACGGGGTTGATCGTCCCTAAGGCGTTAGACACCTGTGTCACCGACAAGAGACGGGTGCGGCTGTCCATCAGGTTCTCCAACCCGTCCAGCTCCAGCGTCTGCTGCTCCGTGAGGCCGATGTAGCGGAGGGATGCGCCCTTCTCGGCCGTGAGGCGCTGCTAGGGGACGATGTTCGAGTGGTGCTCGAGCAGGGTGAGCAGAACCCCCGAGTCCGGCCCAATGTTAGCGCGGCCCCACGTGTATGCGACGAGATTGATCGCCTCCGTGGTGTTGCGGGTGAAGACGATACACTCAGGAGAGGGAGCGTTTATGAACCGCGCGACTTTCGCTCTCGCCTCCTCGTAGGCTGCGGTAGCCTCCTCCCCCAGGCAATGGACGGCACGATGGATGTTGGCGTTATAGCTCTCGTAGTAGCGTACCAGCGCTTCGATCACCTGGCGCGGCTTCTGGGAGGTGGCCGCGTTGTCCAGGTAGACCAGGGGCTTACCGTAGACCTCACGAGCCAGGATGGGGAAGTCCTCCCTGATCCGTGCGATATCCAAGCCGCCGGCGGGATTCCCGGTAACGCCTTGGTTGGTGACGGACTCGGCTTCGGTCATGACGCCTGCCCGAATCGAGAGCCTCCCAGCGCCTTCGTGGTCAGCTCTTCCAGAAAGTCTCTGAGCGGTTGGACACGTACCTTATCCAAGATCCCCCTCGCGAACCCCTTGACCAGAAACGCGGTAGCCGTCTCCAGATCGAGGCCGCGGCTCCTCATGTAGAAGATCGCGTCTTCAGTTATCGTGCCCGCCGTCGCCCCGTGACCGCACTTGACGTCGTCGGCGTAGATCTCCAGGCTGGGCTTGCTGGCCACYTSCGCCTTCTCCGAGAGGAGRAGGTTCTTGTCTTCCTGGTGAGCRTCGGTCTTGTCRGCGCCGGGCCGAACCAGCACMGTGCCGCCAAARACGGCTYTKGACTCCCCATCCAGGATGCCCTTGTAGAASAGGCGGCTCGTCCCGTGGGGCTTCGCATGCTCGATGTTGATGTAGTTGTCGATATGCTGRCTRCCCGATGTCAKGTAGAGGCCGTTCAGGGTRCAGGAGMYGCCGGGCGCGTCCAGCAGCACYTGGATGTCGTTCCTGGCGATGGCTGCGCCCCTGGCGTAGASMGTGGAGGAGAAAACGCTGTCCTCACCCTGGTRAACGCGGCTGGTTGCCACGTGAAACGCCCCCTCGCTCTCCAGGAGAAGCTTGTAGTGCTCGACCTGRGCCCCSTCACCGACGACGATCTCCGTCACRGCGTCGGTGAGGTAGCTCGAGGAGGAGAGGCTCACGTAACTYTCGATGACGGTCARCTCGCTTCGAGCGCCGGCCACRATGAGGGTCCTTGGGTAGGACACGCCGGGCTCAGCGCCCTCCGYCGTRACGAAGATCAGGTGCAGCGGCGACTGGAGCGATTCGCCYTCCGGGACGTGGACGAAGGCGCCATCACGGAGGAAGGCRGTGTTCAGGGCGGTAAATCCGTCGTCMTCGTAGGTAGCGTGGCGGGCAAGGTGTCTTTCGATTACGTCGCCGTCGGCGCGGACGGCCTCCGCTAGGTTGGTCACCCGTACACCGTCAAGCGCGACGAGCGTCGAGAGCGCAGGGGAGTAGCGGCCGTTGACGAAAACGACGGTGCCCCAGCCATCGTCCCAAGGAGCGACACTCCGTATGTCAGCGAGAGTTACCTCCGCGCCGGCGTCAAACGGATAGCTAAACGTTGCATCAGCGATGGGGCCGACGTTTGTGTACTTCCACTTCTCGTTGCCGCGGCGGGCGGTGGGGAAACCCAGCTCTTGGAACCGGGCCAACGCCTGCTGTCGAACTTCTCGAATCCAGTCCGGCCCTTCGTCTGGAAGGTTCGTCTCAAACGTACGGAAGTCGGTCAGGTAGCTGTCAGGTGTGGCGAGGGCGTGGGGCATTCTCCGCTGGCACCGTCCTTAGACGCTCAACCGTTCGCCGCTTTCGACGGCATCTTTAATCCACTCGTAGCCCTTCGCTTCAAGCTCTAGGGCCAGCTCAGGGCCGCCGGACCTCACYATSCGCCCGTCTATGAGYACGTGGACGAAGTCAGGCTTTATGTAGTYCAGRATKCGCTGGTAGTGGGTCACGATCACTATCGCTCTCGAGGGCCCCCGRAGCTTGTTGACTCCATCGGCGACGATCTTAASGGCATCGATATCCAGACCCGAGTCCGTCTCATCCAGTAGCGCCAGCTTCGGCTCCAGCAMGGCSAACTGAAGTATCTCGTTGCGCTTCTTCTCGCCGCCGGAGAACCCYTCGTTSACCGACCGCTTCACCAGGTCGGGGGACATCTCCATCTGGGCGATCTTCTCCTGAAACAGCTTGTTGAACTCCCTGACGCTGAGCTTCTCCAACCCCCGATGCTCCCGTATGGCGTCCAGCGCTGTCTTCATGAACTCACGCTCGCGTACGCCCGGCAGCTCGACGGGGTACTGAAAGGCGAGGAATATCCCGCCCAGGGCGCGCTGGTCCGGGGTCAACTTCAGCAGGTTACTGCCCTCGTAGGTGACCTCTCCTGCGGTGACTTTGTATTCGGGCTTGCCCGCCAGGACGTTGGCCAGTGTGCTCTTACCGCTGCCGTTGGGGCCCATGACGGCGTGCACCTCGCCCAGGTTGACAGTGAGGTCCAGCCCTTTGAGTATCTCTACCTCTCCCACACCTACGTGCAGGTCGCGCACCTCAAGGAGCGGCCCCTTGTGGTTACCCGCGCGGGCGCTCACCTAACCCACGGCTCCTTCAAGACTGACCTTCAGCAGCTGCGACGCCTCCATGGCGAATTCGAACGGCAGCTCCTTGAAGATGCCTCTGCAAAAGCCGTTGATAATCATGTGCTGGGCGTCCTCCTCCGATATGCCGCGCTGCATGCAGTAGAAGAGCTGGTCATCGCTGACCTTGGAGGTGGTCGCCTCGTGCTCCATCTGCGCGGTTGGGTTTCGTACCTCGATGTACGGCACGGTGTGGGCGCCGCACTTGTCGCCTATGAGCAGAGAGTCGCAGCGCGTAAAGTTCCTAGCGTTAGTGGCGGAAGGCATGATCTTCACCAAACCGCGGTAGGTGTTCTGGCCGTGCCCGGCGGAGATACCCTTTGCGACGATGGTGCTCTTAGTATTCTTACCGATGTGAATCATCTTGGTGCCGGTATCCGCTTGCTGATAGTTGTTCACCAGCGCCACGGAGTAGAACTCGCCAACGGAGTTATCGCCCTGGAGGATCACGCYGGGGTACTTCCAGGTGATGGCGGAGCCGGTCTCCACCTGCGTCCAGGAGATCTTKGAGTTCACGYCGGCGGCCTTCCCCCKCTTAGTGACGAAGTTAAACACGCCGCCTTTGCCCTSTTTATCGCCYGGGTACCAGTTCTGGAGCGTCGAGTAYTTRATCTCAGCGTTGTCCAGAGCGATAAGCTCCACGACCGCSGCGTGYAGYTGGTTGGACTTCCTCATCGGTGCSGTGCACCCCTCCAGGTAGCTGACGTAGCTGCCCTCATCGGCGATTATRAGCGTCCGCTCAAACTGACCGGTGCCTTCCGTGTTCATRCGGAAGTAGGTCATCAGCTCCATYGGGCAGCGCACMCCCGGCGGTATGTAGGCGAARGTGCCGTCGCTGAAGACGGCCGCATTGAGGCTGGCGTAGAAGTTATCKGTGTACGGCACCACGGAGCCRAGGTACTTCTTGATCAGCTCCGGGTGCTTCTGCACCGCCTCGCTGACGGAGCAGAAGATGATCCCCAGCTCCTCCAGCGTCTTCTTGTAGGTGGTGGCGATGGACACGCTGTCGAAGACGGCGTCCACGGCCACGCCCGAGAGCTTCTTCTGCTCCTCAATGGGGATGCCCAGCTTGTTGAACGCCTCTACCAGCTCCGGGTCCACCTCGTCCAGGCTGTCGGGGCTTTTCTCCTTGATGGGGGAAGCGTAGTAGTAGATGTCCTGGAAGTCGATTGGCGGATGGTGGATCTTGGCCCACTTGGGCTCCTCGTAATTCAGCTTCATCCAGTGTCGATAGGCCCTGAGCCGCCATTCCAGCATCCACTCAGGCTCGTTCTTTTTGGCGACGATCAGGCGAATGATCTCCTCGTTCAGACCCTTAGGGGCCAGATCCGACTCGATCTCAGTGACGAAGCCCCACTTGTAGTCCGTATCGAGGTCAGTCGTCTTCCGCGATATGACCTTAGATTTCGTAGAGGTGGTCAAAACCGCTTCCTCCTAGCCTATTCATGGAATCTCTTTGCCAGCCCACCCTCAGTATAACTTGCATCATGCGGTGAGGGCGCGCAAGGCGTTTGGAAACATTTGACTGTAACAATCTCCACTTCGACTGTATAATAGCACGGGACCGTACCTGTAGCAACGCTCTCAGTAACACCCGCGACAGGTGTTTCGCCTTGACCGCCTCAATCGGCTGGTGCTAGGTTGGCAAGAGAACGCCGCTACTGACGCCGAGCTATGAGAAAGCGCATATATCTGGACCACGCGGCCACGACGCCCCTGGACCCCCGCGTCCTGGAGGCGATGCTCCCCTACCTGTCCGACTTCTGGGGCAACCCCTCCAGCCTCTACGCTGAGGCCCAGGAGGCCCGCAAGGGATTGGACGGCGCCCGCCACGGCATCGCCGATCTCCTGGCCTGCAAGCCCCAGGAGATCGTATTCACCTCCTGCGGCTCCGAGAGCGCTGCCCTGGCGCTGCGCGGCGTCGCTTATGCCAGCCGCCAGCGGGGCAAGCACATCGTCACCTCCGCCATCGAGCACCACGCCGTGCTCCACACCGCGGAGCGGCTGGAGCAGGAGGGGTTCCGCCTGACTTACCTGCCCTTGGATAGCGAGGGGCTCATCGATCCGGCCGAGCTGGAGAAGGCTGTGGGCGAGGAGACGACCCTGGTGAGCATCATGCTGGCCAACAACGAGGTGGGCACCATCGAGCCGATAGCGGAGGCGGTGCGCATAGTCAAGGCAAAGAACCGGCACACGGCCTTCCATACGGACGCCGTGCAGGCGGTGGGCGCCCTGAACGTGGGCGTCGACGGCCTGGGGGTGGACCTGCTATCGATCGGGGCGCACAAGTTCTACGGGCCCAAGGGGGTCGGCGCGCTGTACGTGCGCAGTCGCACCCCCCTCCTGCCGCAGATGTTGGGTGGAGCGCAGGAGAAGAACCGCCGCGCCGGCACGGAGAACGTCGCCCACATCGTAGGCATGGCGAAGGCGATGGCCCTGGCGTACGCTGAGTTCGAAGCCCGCAACGCCCTCTGCTCCGCCTTGCGGAACCGGCTGCTGGAAGAACTGCCGGCCCGCGTCCCCCACACTCACGTCACAGGGCCCACGGACCGTGCCCGCCGCCTCTCCAACAGCGCCTCCTTCTGCTTCGAGTACATAGAGGGGGAGGCAATCCTGATGGCGCTGGACCTCCAGGGTGTGGCGGCATCCAGCGGCTCGGCCTGCACCTCCGGCTCGCTGGAGCCTTCGCACGTGCTCACGGCGATGGGTCTATCGCTGGAGCTGGCGCGGGGCAGCCTGCGCCTGACCGTAGGCAAGGAGAACACGATAGAGGAGATCGACTAACTGCTGGAGATACTGCCAGGGATCGTGTCGCGCTTGCGGGCGCTGTCGCCGACGTGGCCGGAGAGGGAGGCGACGGAGGCGCGCGCGGCGGGTGAGAGGCCTTTGTGATACAATTCTCGAACGGAACCTGAGATGGACGAGCCGCTGATCAAGATCCACGAGGACGGTGACATCGACGAGGTGGTAAGGAAGAACATCCTGCTCGCCTCGGTGGATGGGGTCGTCAGCTGGGCGCGGCGCTCATCGCTGTGGCCGGTGATGTTCGGGCTCGCCTGCTGCGCCATCGAGATGATAGCCACGGCGACCCCGCGCTACGACCTCGCCCGCTTCGGCGCCGAGGTGATGCGCGCCTCCCCCCGTCAGGCGGACCTGATGATCGTCGCCGGCACGGTCACCTGGAAGATGGCGCCGCCGGTGCGGCGGATTTACCTTCAGATGGCGGAGCCGCGCTGGGTGATCTCCATGGGAAGCTGCGCCACCATCGGCGGGCCGTTCGCCTTCGGGTACAGCACCCTCCCCGGTGTCAACCTCATCATCCCCGTGGACGTATACGTCCCCGGCTGCCCACCGCGGCCGGAGTCACTCCTTCAGGGGTTGATCCTGCTCCAGGAGAAGATCAAGAAGGTGGGCACCCTCGGCGAGCGCGAGGCCAAGCTGCCCAGCGGCGACTTCTCAAAGTACCTCCCCGACGGCGACCCGATCCGGCGCGAGCTGGAGTCGCTGTTCCCGCCCTACGTCAAGGCGTAGACGCCGGACTCGCTCGCTCACCGGAGGCACGTTCGAGGAAAACACCGCATTGGTAGTGCTATCATATCTCCGCAATGGAGCCGCGCATCCAGTACGCCAAGACGAAGGACGGGGTGAGCATCGCCTACTGGACGCTGGGCGAAGGCAGGCCGTTCGTGTATATGGCAGGAGGACCGTGGAACCACATCGAGTTGTGGCAGGTCCCCGAGTGCCGCCGCTGGTATGAGCGGCTGGCGCCGAACAGAATGCTCGTCCGGTACGACGTCAGAGGGACGGGGCTGTCCGACCGCAACGTAGCGG
>LKGT01009037.1_pt1 | contig 12489 bp, 10 predicted proteins | sample 503861 | NCBI WGS metagenome assembly LKGT01 (sample SAMN04113194, study PRJNA297058) | marine sediment metagenome | biome: marine benthic biome; feature: marine benthic feature; material: marine sediment; isolation source: sediment sample collected at the water-sediment interface from the South......
TTGGCTCGGAAGCGGCGCCGATGGTCATTACTGTTCAAGGTGAGACCCGACGCCTGACTAGCACGGCCACGGCACAATACGAAAGCTGGCGCCGACTTCTCAAACAAATCTACCAGGCGGAAACCGGCTTTTCGGGGCCGCTTGAAGTTGGCGTGCCGACCAGGGGCGAGCAACCGTCAGGTTGATATCAGAACGTAGAAATACATGCGCGTCCTGGAAAAAGGTGCACAGCTAGCTGAWCGTTACACGCTGGTCCGCCGGCTCGGTTCGGGTGGCATGTCGGAAATCTGGCTTGCGCAGGATCGCCGGACCGAAAAATCTGTCGCGCTCAAGTTTCTGTTGCCCGCATTGGCCGACAACGCCGGATATTGCAGGTTCCTTCGCAAAGAATGGCAGCTTGGTTCCAGGTTGATGCATGCCAACATCGTTCGCGTATTCGAATAYCACGATGACGATGAGGGTCCCTTTTACAGTCTGCAATACATCGGTGGCCCGGATATCGCTGTGCTGGTGGGCGAGCACGTCGAGGTCGTATTGTCGCCGATCGGACTGATTGCCGATGCGCTGCGTTATGCCCACGGGAAGAACGTCATTCACCGGGACATAAAGGCGGTTAATGTTCTGCTGGATAACAGACGTGTGCCGTACCTGATCGATTTTGGTGTTGCGGCGCGTTCCGATSAGGATCATGCGGCGACGGGCGGCTCACCGATTGCCTCCAGCCCCCAGCAGCTCGCCGGGGAGGCGCCGACACCKGAAGATGATATTTACAGYCTCGGCGCCCTGATTTACGAACTGATAAGCRGCCGCCCKCCACACCCGGGGACGGCTGRCGAYAGTSTGAACARGGATCCGGAGCCGTTGAYGGCGAAGAAYGGTASCGCCGTWCCTGCGTCGATCGSGAMGCTYGTTTCGCRAATGCTGGCCAGGGAYCCGAGCGCGCGCCCGGACGCCGRRTCCGTGGCSCAGAGACTACGGGACGCAGGRWTTGATGCCGGTCCGGTACCKGCCCGATTYGTCGCCGGTGTCGAAGACSTTGATGTTGTCSCSATCGRGCCAACCATCCGCCCSCTCGAGCAYCGCACACACWCACAGCCGSWGGCATCACGCAAASYGGAGCARCGRACCGGCATGTCTCMACGYGTRCTTGCYGGKGCRTTGGCCGGGGCRCTCCTYATTTTTCTGGCRRTTGTTTTTGTTTTGCCGAAWTTSGTCGGCRATCGMGGGGGCARRACRYCTGAGCCGGTAGCGACAGTTCCGGACGRGGAAACTCGAYTGCCCGRTGCCGRCGASRATCTGCCATTCAAYGAAAACATCGATGAYTTCACGAAGCGSACCSRACARGTACGCGCRAAACAYGATACCGAACAAGCGCTCGGYGAATTRTTGTCGAAACTCGAAACGCTGGAGGCWAGGGCSGTAGGTCGCTGGGGYGGTCAGGTSTATGTGGAAGCGCAGGAGGTCTACGCCGACGGCGATCGCGCATATCTSCAGCGGAACTACAAGCTGGCGGCTGAAAAGTATSSRSAARCCATMACGATCATCGATCCTCTTCTYGACCRGGTGGACGTGGTTTTCGAGGAAACGATGAACKACGGGCGTACYGCCCTTGAAGCGGGMGAYAGCGTTGMGGCRTTGCGCCAYTATGAACTTGCTGTGGCAATYAGYCCGGGTCATGCCGAAGCGCATAATGGTCTTACGCGTGCMARAAATCTTGACCTGGTCATGAGTCTGACGARGCAGGGCGTCRRWCTTGAGCARGATCTCGATCTYGATGCRGCGMGGCTCGCTTTCGAGAAAGCGCTGGCRCTCGACGCCGMATGGCAAGCGGCGGTGGASGGACTGCAACGCGTSCTGGTGGCRAGCAATCAGATGTCATTCGACCARAGAATGACGGAAGGGCTTGARGCCCTGGCCGACGGYGATTTTCYGACAGCCMGKGCCGCATTCAGGACCGCACAGGCCTTGCAGTCCGATTCRCGGGAGCCTGCCGATGGCTTGCTGCAGGTCGATCAGGGCATTCGACTCGAAAAAATCGCSKTRWTGGAGCGYGACGCMACAASGCTCGAGGGCAAGGAGCAGTGGGATGMCGCCGTKCAAAAGTACMATGCGATTCTCGAAGTYGATCCCGATCTGRATTTTGCGCATGCAGGTCTGGCACGGKCAARCGGGCGAGCTGCTCTGCAYSAGACGCTYGAGAAATATATTGCGGATCCCGACAGTCTYAGCRACCCTKCGACTATGCAGGCTGCGACGMAAWYGCTRCTCGATATAATCCGCATGCCSTCTGTCGGCCCGCGACTSGASGACCAGAARRAYCAGCTATCCCGAYTGCTCAAACGRGCGACAACAGAAYTRACYGTWCGTCTGATTTCCGATAATGCAACKGAMGTTGTGATATTCAGGGTTGGTAAACTAGGCAGGTTCGATTCACAGGAGATTAGCCTCCGCCCCGGTTCTTACGTGGCGGTAGGCAGTCGGCCCGGCTACCGCGATGTCAGGCTCGAGTTTAAAGTATCTCCGGAGATCGATCTTCAACCCATTATTGTCCGTTGCGAGGAACAGATTTGAGTTTTGACGCCGTAGTAATTCTCGATGCAGAAGGYGAACGGCGAATAGACATTGAGCGTCTGCCRCTGCGSSTCGGCACCGGCATTGAATGTGAACTWCGSTTGCCGGGGCCCGGTGGCGGTCCCGTCGCGTTGCTCGACATACTTGACGATGCSCCSTTCGTRCAACCCGTTGGCGGRGACGGCGCACTGCAGMTRAACGGCGCGCCGTTGACKACAAGCAGRCGGCTGRYKGCCGGCGATACAYTGGAGTTCTTTGGCAGCCGSATCGAGATCGGAGAGCAGCACGGGGCRTTACRKCTKCARATTCAMCTCGAAGACAGCGCCTATGTGACSAAGCCGCCGGAGCTGCCGGRCRCGGCCGGCGAGCTTGMAGASGAAGCGATTGCGCCGGCGGCATTCAAGCGTGCATCCGATATYGCCGCCCGGACAATTGAGCCACGAAAACATCACTGGCAGGCAATCATTGGCGGCGTRCTGGCGGCGYTGGTGATYGCGTCCTACCTTCTATTCAGTGCGAGGTCCGTTCAATTTACSGTTCAGCCCGGYGCGCCTGATGAYTTCGAGATTACCGGTGGCTGGTTTCGGCTTCCCTTGGGCAATCGTTTTCTTTTGCGCACGGGGAGTTACACCGTTCACGTCAAAAAAGACGGCTACTACAATCTCAGCCGGAGTCTGACTGTCAGTGACGCGCAGAGCCAGGCGTTTGAACTGGTACTTCGAAAGTTGCCGGGACAACTCACGGTCATAACCGATCCGGTCGTCGATGCGATTGTTACGATCGATGAAGGTATCGTCGGCCAGGCGCCTTACGGCCCTGTCGAACTGCAACCCGGTATGCACTCGGTCACCGTCAGCGCCGATCGATTCCTGCCGTTTTCCGATGTGTTAGAGATCCCCGGCCTCGGCCGCCAGGAAGAAGTACGCGTTCAGCTCGTCCCACGCTGGGCAAATGTCGATGTATCAACAGAGCCGTCCGGCGCCACGATTTATGAAGGCGAGCAAAAAATAGGGTTGACACCGATGGTTCTCGAGCTGCTCGAAGGGTCACATGACATCAGCATCATCCTCGACGGTTACAAGGCGTGGGACGGCACGATTACCGCAGCACCCAATGTCGATCAGCTCATTCCGACTATCCAGCTCGAGCCTGCCAACGCCCGGCTGCTGGTCAACACGATACCCCGCGCCGCCAACGTGACCGTCAATGGCCGCTACAGGGGGCAATCGCCGGTCAATCTCTCGCTCTCTCCGGACATTAATTATGAAATCGGCATGTCCAAGGCCGGTTACGGATCGGTGCAGCGCAAGATTCGTCTCGAGGCGGCCGCCAGGGAAGAAATGACCGTGGACCTGACGGCTCGCACTGGCAAAGTGACCGTGCGTTCATATCCGTCCAGCGCCACGGTTTATATTGATGGGCGCGCGCGAGGTACCGGCACGGTGACGCTGAATCTCAGCTCTGCCCCGCATCGTCTCGAAGTCCGTCGTGAAGGGTATGAATCCTTTAGTCGCAGCATTACGCCGCGCCCGGGCTATCCGCAAACGGTTCAGGTACGGCTTCGCTCCGAAGCGGAGATCCGCCAGGCGTCGGTTGCGCTGACGATCACGACGTCTGAGGAGCAGATTTTGAGGCGTGTCGAACCCGGCAGTTTTACGATGGGCGCCTCGCGCAGCGAGCAGGGCAGGCGGGCCAATGAAGTGCTGGTCCCCGTAAGGCTGACCAAACCATTTTTTATCGGCGCCAAGGAAGTGAGCAACAAGGAATTTGCCCAGTTCAGGAAAGGGCACGATTCTGGTGCCGACGTTCATGCGTCTCTGGCCGGTGACAATAATCCGGTCGCAAATGTGACCTGGGGGGATGCCGCCGAATACCTCAACTGGTTGAGCGCCAAAGAAGGACTGGCGCCGGCCTACGAACTGAAGTTCGACAAATGGGTGCCGGTCCATCCGGTCCCGAACGGCTACCGATTGCCCAGCGAGGCGGAGTGGGCTTGGGCGATTCGCTATCAGGGCAGCGCCAGGGCATCCAGGTTCCCCTGGGGAGAAAAGCTTCCGCCGCGGGGTGAGGCGGGGAATTATGCCGATCAATCTGCTGTTGGACTCGTGCCATCAATTCTGCCGAGCTATGACGACGGTTATGCGTCCACGGCGTCGGTTGGCACATTTCCGGCAAATGCGCTCGGTGTTCATGACGGAGGCGGCAATGTGGCCGAATGGGTGAACGATATTTATTCTGTGCCTACGCCCGGCCAGACTCAAGCTGTCGTCGATCCTGCGGGTCCCGACAGGGGTACGCATCATGTTATCCGCGGCTCGAGCTGGCGCCACGCGGGCATTATGGAGTTGCGACTGAGTTATCGCGATTTCGGCACGGAGCCACGCACGGATGTCGGCTTTCGTATTGCCAGAAACGTTGAATGAAAGTTCACTCAAGCAACGTTAAGTGAAATTTCATGAGACAATATTCGATTTCAGTGGTCAAACATACTCTGAGCTTGTGCGGATGGGCATGACATGATGAAACACCTGATTACCCTGCTTTTGGCGTTATTTCTGGCAGCGGTTTCCTGGTCGCAGGATTCTGAGGAATCCAGCGATACCGAGTCCGAGGTAGCCGAAGTAGCCGAGGAGGAAGAGGACGAATCGGATCTCGACGAACAGGGATTCGAGGAGGAAGACGAAGACGACTTCACACCGAGTCAGGAGGTGTCTGCCGATCAGTCGTTAGCCTTTCCCGTCGATATCTGATCCGTAACCGTAATCGTCATCGAATGATGAGTCTTGTTATATGAAGAAAAAAGCCTTCTCGACAGAGTTTATTTTTCAGCTCTTCGCATTGATCATCTCGATCATCATCGTGCATGCGTTCTATGTTTCGATCGTTCGCCCGAACGCAGCACAAGTCATCGAGGAACAAAACGCGGCTGCCGCGGCAGATCCGGACTATGTCCGGGCACGATCGACCTGGGTACTGATCAAGGATCTCGAGCAGGAGTCCTGTTTCATCCTGATGTTCTGGGCATTGGCCATCATGGGTTACAAGACGGTCAAAATTCTCGACGAACGAAAACTTCTCGACATCGATCTTGTGCCTGTTGCCGAGGGGATGCGGGTCTTACCCGAAGACACGCGCGAGTTTGCGCGCCAGGTCGAAGCGCTGCCCGAGGAGAATCGAAAGATGTTGCTGCCGCGAGCCTTGCTCAACGCACTGCAGCGTTTTAGTTCGACAAGGAGTATTCAGGACGTCTCCACCAGCACGCACACGATTTGCGAATCAGAGGCGGAGAAGCTGGAGTCCGAACTGGCGATGATCCGTTATATCACATGGGCAATTCCCTCAATCGGATTCATCGGAACGGTTCGAGGTATTGGTGAGGCACTTGCGCAGGCCGACAAGGCGGTGCAGGGTGACATCGCCGGCGTGACCCTGAGTCTTGGCGTTGCGTTCAACTCTACGTTCATCGCGCTGTTGATCAGTATTTTTCTGATGTTTCTTGTACATCAGCTACAACTGCTGGAGGACAATCTGGTTTTTGACAGCGAGCATTATTGTAACGACAAGCTGATTCGCCATATGAAAGCGGATTGAGCCWGYCAGGRNTTTTAAGYTTGAGTGTTGTTGCTGCACACATAAACGATGCCGGAATAACGGCACTCGAYTCAAAGCGAATCTTATATCGYGAGCCCGGCTTCGCRYTGCTCGACGAYGATCGGCTTACGACGGGYAAYGAGGCRTAYGCGGCAGCCAGRATAAWGCCGCGAAGAATTCAGCACAACTACTGGTCTRACCTGRYAACGACACCGCTTGCCGATCAKCGATTTCGGCAYCTGAGCGCTGCGGAYCTGGCAAGCCGTCARCTCGAGCAGATGTGGCGCCCGCTGGCAGCCACACACAAGGACCTCATCRTYGSCGTGCCGCCATATATGAGCACGAAYAATCTCGGCCTGCTGCTTGGYATCGCGTCGGAAATCAAACTGCCYGTTATYGCAATGGTGGATTCGGCCGTYGCGGCGACGCGCCGCGAGTAYAARAACGCAGTCCCGGTTCACATCGAYATGAGCCTGCATTCGACGAGYCTTACGCGTCTTGCGCAACCCGGGCGGACCCAGATCGAWCGYGTCGAGAWYCTGGATTCCTRTGGCATTTACGCGCTTTACGATGYGTGGATCAGARTWATCGCGGAWGCMTTSGTGCAGCAGTCCCGTTTCGACCCGTTGCATWCRGCCCAGACCGAGCAARTGCTCCTMAACCGGCTCGSTGGCTGGCTGACGGCCGCCTGTTCGAATGAGACCGTGAAGCTTGACSTGGAGTACGGGCAATTAAGTCATGAAGCCGAGATCGAATCAYTRGAATTGATTGGTGCTGCYGCGCCGATATATCAAAGYATCGCGAGCAAGTTACGGKCTTTGTACCGCGCAGAMGAWACGCCGGCGATTCAGWTGTCGGATCGAGTGGCAAGSTTGCCGGGCCTGGCGGAYATGCTCAAAGCGCGGGTCGGCGGYGCAGTTTTTCTGCTGGAGCCSGGCGCCACGGCACGCGGCGCACTGGCRCGCTGTCATGATCAGWCRGGCTCTGSCGATGGKATCAGCCTGATCCGGCAACTGCCCTGGGACCAGRCGGCTGTCGAAGTCAGGTCYGAACAGGCAGAACAMGCGCACTCGGCGCGGCCGACGCAYCTGCTGTTTGATCACAYGGCCTACAGGATCGATGATTYGCCRCTKGTACTCGGGACCAAGATMGCAGAGGGCGAACGCACGATACCGCTGCCGGCCGAGATGCCGGGTGTTTCAAGGAGGCATTGCTCGGTCCGAAGTCAGAACGGCCAGTGCATTCTGGAGGACCACAGCCGTTACGGGACGTTCCTCAATGGCCACCGGATTGACGGATCTGCGGTATTGCAGGCGGGTGACCTACTCCGGCTGGGCTCGCCTGGACATGAACTGCAGCTGATCGCCATGGAAGAGTCACATGGCACGTAAAAGACGAGAAGTGCAAATAATCGGCATGTCGTTCCTCGACGTTATGAGTTGTGGGCTCGGCGCCGTCATCCTGTTTTTTATGATCATCAATGCCCAGGTCAAGGATAGTGCCGACACCGAAAACAGCGAGCTCATGGGCGAAACGACCAGGCTCGACTTCGAGGTGCTCGAAGGGCGCAAGAATCTCGTGCTTGCCAGAAACACGAAGGAGCAGCTCGACGACGAGAAAGTGCGGGCGGAAGGACAGATCGCGCAAATCATTGCCCTGCTCGAAGAGCTGAAAGCCGAGCTGTCGACGTACGACAAGGATACTTTGGCGAAGATTGAGCGCATCGAGAAACTGCAGTCGGACATAGAGTCGCTCGAAAAGGAAAAGAAACGGCTACTGGCGCTGGCCAAGGAGCAGGATGCCGAAGGCACCAGAGTCAGAGCATTCAAGGGGATCGGCGACCGGCAATACCTGACCGGACTCAAAGTCGGCGGTGATCGCGTGCTCATCCTCGTCGACAACTCGGCAAGCATGCTGGACAGCAAAATCGTCAACATACTTCGACGCCGGAACATGGCGGACAGGGACAAGCTTCGCGCCGTCAAGTGGCGTCAGGTCGTCGCGAGTGTCGACTGGCTGGCCACACAGCTACCCACAAAGGCCAAATTCCAGATCTACCTGTTCAACACCGAGGCGAAGCCGGCTGTAAAAGGCAGCGACGGCGTCTGGTTGGACGTGGCCGACGGCAATCAGATCGACGCAGCAATCAGGGCGCTGCGCCGGGCCCCACCGAAAAACGGCACAAACATGCATGCAGCCTATCGGGTCATCAGACAACTAACGCCACGGCCCGACAATGTGATCCTGCTAACTGATGGCTTGCCGACGATGCAGGACGCCACCACCAGTCGCAGGACGATATCCGGCAGAGACCGGTATGCGCTGCATTCTCAGGCGGTTCGTGAGATACCGAGCGGCGTGCCTGTCAATATCTTGTTGTATGCGTTGGAGGGTGATTACGACGCCGCAGTCGCATACTGGGCGCTCGCTAACTCGACCAGCGGATCGTTCGTCAGCGTCAGCAGGGACTGGCCGTGACCAGGCGCCGCAGAAGTATGGAGGCATTCAACCTGTCTTTCCTCGACGTCATCTCYTGCGGGTTCGGCGCCGTTATCYTGTTGCTGGTACTCAGCAARATCTAYGAGCCSKCGATCATYGAGAAAACACAGGTGGACCTCGAAGCGTTRATTGCATTGCTGSAGSAGGAGCTGTTCGAWATTCGCGGGCAAGCGGCAGTSCTTAACCGCGATCTSRTTTCGGTTCGTGAACAGACRTCAAATACCAAGATGACGCTCGCRCGRTTGCAAGGTGAGYTGGATACGGTKCAGGGCCAGTAYGCTGTCACGATCGACGATTCCGCAGAGGCCGTGATCGACGAAGGCGACCTCCTCGCWGCGCGGCAAWCACTYASCGMAGAAATGATGCAACTCCAGCCCTATTACAGRCGCCCGGACGACGGCGCRGTGGCCGGGATTCCTGTCGAYAGTGAGTACATCATTTTCGTGATYGACACATCCGGCAGCATGCAGCAGTAYAACTGGAGGCGYGTGCAGAGAAAGTTGACCGAGACGCTCGARGTCTATCCCGARGTCAAGGGCATACARATCATGAACGACAAYGGCAAGTACATGTTCGAGCAATACGCGGGAAAATGGATACCCGACACGCCCGGGCGGCGCCAGGCGATCATGAATACCATGCGTACCTGGGCGCCATTCAGCGACAGTAATCCGGTCGATGGCATTATGTATGCGATCGACACGTTCTGGTCTGCCGACAAGAAAATCAGCATCTACGTGTTCGGCGATGACTACGGTGGCAGGTCCGTGGAATCGGTCGTCAGAGTCATTGCACAAAAAAACAAAATACAGCCGGATGGGAGCCAGATGGTCAGGATTCACGCTGTCGGTTTTCCGCTGTTCCAATTTGGTGGTGGACGCGTTCCGAACGAATCGCAAAAGTTTGCTGCGCTAATGAGAGTGCTGTGTGAACGCAATGGCGGTACCTTTGTCGGCCTGACGGGGGCAGGATAGCGGTAGATCGAGGTTAGGTGCTGCCGGTCGTGCGGTAGCCTGATGAAGGGCAGCAAACGGCTGCGGACTCAATCGTTCAAAAAAGGGACGCTATCGGCAGGCGGCCGGCAGGTGCCTGGGCTGAATAATACCGGCACTTGCACATGTCCAACTAATACTACCGGCACTATCTACAGCTGTGAGCGTAATCTTCTCGTCGAAAATAACAGTGCTGGCGTCATAGCCAAACTTTATCTCTATGACGTTATCCTTGATGGCAATTTCATCAGTGTACTTGCCCATGATGTCGTGCTTATCGGCCAGACCCGCTTCGGCGTTATCAGCCGGCCAAACGCCGCGATCCATGAAGTACTCACTGACAGCCTCTTTTGCGCCAGCTGAGAGCGCAAGACCTTCAGATATCTGGGTCCGGATCAGGTAACTCCGGTAAACGGGAATCGCGATTACAGCCAAAATACCGATAATCGCAACGACAATCATAAGTTCGATCAGAGTGAAGCCACGCTGTTCCTTTTTCATATTCCCATCCGTGAGATTGATGCGCATTTCCTCTGTCTGAATACGCGGTTTCCGCCTGCACCCACTCGGCGAGGGGCGGCAGTAGGTAAAATCAGGCAGCCGTTATAATTATTTATTGGTCCAATCTGACAGAAATCAACTCGGATGTCGTCAGACTGAATCATGCTGACGACGTCAAACTGCGTCACACTAATGACGTTAGAGTTCGTCGCGCCTTATGTAATGTCCGCCATAGGCCGTATGCGAACGTTAGGTTGACATTCGTCTGCGCGCGGCCGGTCGTGTGATAGGATGGTAATCGACTGAAAACGGTCCAAAGCAGGCACGTGACCTGCACGCGTCGAGAGAAACAGCTGGAGTCACTTGATAATTGGATCCGCCTGTCCTGTTTGACTGAATAAGCGAACAATAAGATTCGCAACGAGAATAAGAATGCGCGTATCGGTCAAAAAGAAAACTATGTTCCGAATAGCGGGGCTCATAATGGGCTTCTGGTATCTCTCGCTACCCGCAGCAAATTCGATCTACAAGTGGCTCGACGAAGACGGGAGTATTCACTACTCGGACCAGCCACCCCCACAAGTGTATAAACCTGAAAAAGTGAGAATTGATTCAGCACCAAGTGACCTCGGTGTCGTCGAGGCTCAAGCAAAGGCAGCCAGTCTTAGGACAAAACAAGAGACAAGCCAGGATCAACGATCTGCAGCACGGGAGCAAGAGCGCCTGCAAACGGAATTGCAGCAGGTGAAGCGAGATGACAGACAGCGGCGATGCATAAAAGCTCACGAGGAACTTCAAAGTCTGGATCATCACATGCCGATTTACTATATCGACGAGAAGGGAGATTGGGTATTTCTCGACGACAAAGAACGGGCGGATCTCATAAAGTTTTATCACTCAGAGATAAACATGTTCTGCGATTGATGAAAAATCAGTTCGAACGGTTGAGATCGCTCCCCGATAGCGGCCATTCGCGTGATAGGCTGGCGAGGGGCTGCTGACGACCGAGGCTGTGTGAAAACTCCCGCCAAAAACTTTTGGTGGGAACTACGGCCGCTATGCAAGTGAATTGACAACATAAGTGGAACACGCGACCGGGAAAACCTGCCTAGTCAACGTTTCGTGTAACGCTGTCCCACATTCCCGAAAATGCCTCGCGTTTTCACACAGCCTGGGCCGATTACTGCCCGTCACAGCGTTGAATATCAGCGTGGCTGAATTACCGCTTTTGGCACAAGCAGACATTCGGAACGGACACCGCTGGTCGTTAGGCGACGAACGGCAATGGCTCTGCAAATAGATGCACGTTTTCGAGCAATCGCGCTGGCCTTTTTTGCGCAAATCACAATTCGCCACAATTGATCGGCACCCTGCCATTCTACGGGCTGCGCACGCCCCCATTTATGCCTTGTAATTGACTCTGATGGCGGCCACATGAGTGGCCCGACTAAACGGAGGAAAAGACAATGAAGAGAACATTTGGATCTCTGATGGCAGCGGCCCTTGCCGTTGGCCTTGGGCCGGCTGCGTCGGCCGGCACAATCTACGACAACGGCCCCCCGGACGGAGTTGCCGGCCTCGGTGGCGGTGAGGGATTCGAAATAGCAGATGACTTCGTCCTCAAGGGCGGACCAGGTTGGCTCGTGGACGGCATGTCTATCAGCTACATCTGGAGTGACGGCGCCGGTCTTGGTCAATTCTCGACATTCCAAGTGGAGTTCTWTGCCGACGATGCCGSCTGCCATCCAACCCTCGCACTGCGTTCCAGTAGTCAACCTGTTTCCAGGTTTGCCCGCCATCAATAGTTTTAAAAATCCCTGACTTACGAACTCCGCCTCTCACATAGAGATGTGCGAAGCTATCGTTGCTGCAGACTAGAACCACATTTTCATCATTGGGATCAACGACAATGCGGTTGACTGCCTCTAAAAGCTCGCCATTAGCCGTACTCTGGAGTTGGGTCCAGGTCTCCCCATGGTCGGTTGATTTCCAGATGCCGTTTCCCACCAGCTCAACTACACGGCCATACCCCATACCCGTGCCGACATAAAAAACATCTGGATTTGACGCAGATTGTGCAATCGAACTGGTCGAGTAAATCGTGAGCTCCGGCGTCTTATGTTCCCAAGTCAAGCCGGCATTCGAAGTCTTCCAAACCCCGCCGCCAATAGTTGCAGCAAACCACGTATTACCCAAAGGATCCGACCTGTCTATAACCAGGCCTTGGACCCGGCCACTAACATTACCTGGTCCCCTTTCCATCCAGGGAAGTAAGTCGGCACTTTCTTTACGCAAGCCCTTACCCAAATCGCCCCTCAGCAGCCGGGCTTTAGCT
>LKGT01010077.1_pt1 | contig 12484 bp, 12 predicted proteins | sample 503861 | NCBI WGS metagenome assembly LKGT01 (sample SAMN04113194, study PRJNA297058) | marine sediment metagenome | biome: marine benthic biome; feature: marine benthic feature; material: marine sediment; isolation source: sediment sample collected at the water-sediment interface from the South......
GCCATCCTCGCCGACGTGTTCCGCCAGCAGATAGGGGATGGCCATACGCGAATAGGGCGGTTCCGGCTCGTTACCGATTAATACGACGCTGCTGGATACATCCGTCTTGCGAACGGTCTCGGCCGCAATAACGCCGGCAGGACCTGCCCCTACTATCAGGTAATTCATCGTTTAGCCTACGTCACCGGCGTTACGCGAGTCCTAGCCGGTGCAGGGTTTTCTTTGTGGGAACTCCTTTAGCTGTCCAGCCGCGTAGCTTGTAATACTCGGGTAACATCTTATCGAGTTCGTTGACTCGACCCTTTGCGGTACCGGACGGGGCTGGAACTTTGAGCAGACGCTCGGGTAAGGTGTCGTCCTTTGCCGTAAACCCTGCGGCAAGGTTGAACTGACGTTCCAAGTTCCAGATCCGTTCGCCGATCTCGAGCAGGCGCTCGCGAGTCCATTCGCCCTCGCACGCCGCATCGATTTGTTTGCGGAACCCCTCCATTCCCCAGCCCCCCGCGGTAAAAAGACATAAACCTGTTGAGTCGATAACGGCGATACGGTCCTGCGACTTCTTGCAGGGTTGGGCCTTGCCGTTACCGGTTTGGTCTTCCATGTCTTGATCGTACGTGTCCTGCTTAAGATGGCATGCGCCTCGGTTGCTGGTGGCGTAGCCCAGCCCCATCCCCTGCAGGGCACGCGAGTCATAACCGGCAAACTCTTGTCCCTTGACACTCATAGACAGTTCGGGGTGACCGTACTTCTCGCACATGCGCTGCGAGCCCAAACCGAGAGTTTGGCCGAAACCTTCATACTTGCCAGTCTTCTCCGCCATAATCGTCAACGCCTCGGCGTTACCAAAGTTCAACGGCACTCCGTCGGTTTCCTTTTCAGTGATGACACCCATCTCATAGAGCTCCATGGCGGCGGCTAGGGTGCCGCCGAACGAGATCGGATCCATGCCCTGTTCGTTCATCATGTAACCGGCGAAGGTAAGTGCATCGATGTCGTCCACGCCCACCATCGGCCCAAAGGCGAAAGCGGTTTCGTATTCTAAGCCGCCGGATGCATGCCAGTATTCCTTACGATTGACAATAGTGAAGTGATCTTTGTCGATGTGGGCGATGCGACCACAAGCGATGGTGCAACCGAAGCACGCCTTATTAGTGATCAGATTGCGGTGACCGTTAGGCTTGGCCTCCATCATCGCTTCAGGATTGATCTTGTCATAACCGTCAAACTGGACCGCTTGGAAGTTGCGCGTAGGTAGCCCGCCGAACTCTTGCATCGAATCTATCATGGCGTTGGTACCGAGTTCGGTGAGTTCACGCCGCCCGTCATTGTCCCAGAGCTTGGCTTTGGTTTCCTTGACCACCTGCATGAAGCGCTTCGGGTCGTTTACCTTTACGCCTACGGTACCGTGGACCGCGATTGCTTTGAGATTCTTTGAACCCATCACCGCGCCCACGCCTGAGCGTCCTGCCGCCCGGTGCAGGTCGTTGATGATGCAGGCGAAGCGCACGCCGCGTTCACCCGCTACACCTATGGCGGCTACTTTGAGCAAAGGATTCTGCTGGTGCGCCTTGAGCCATTCCTCTGTATGCCATACCGAAGTACCCCAGATTTCGCCGGCGGGCAGGAACTCCACTTGATCGTCGAGGATATGGAGGTAGACGGGCTTTGGCGATCGACCGTGTATCACGAGTAAGTCATAACCCGCAAACTTGAGCTCGGCGCCGAACTTACCGCCTGAGTTTGAACACGCGATCGCGCCGGTGAGGGGTCCCTTAGTGACCACGGCATAGCGGCCGCTGGTAGACGCCATGGTACCGGTCAGGGGACCGGTGGCGAAAATCAAGACATTGTCCGGCGCCATCGGATCCACTTTCGGGTCCATGTTCTCCCAAAGATACTTCGTTGCCAGGCCCCGCTCACCCAGATAGAGGTTGGCCCATTCCATATTAAGCGGCTCTGACGCAGCCGTACCTTTGGTTAGATCAACACGAAGAATCTTTCTCTGCCATCCCATATCGATAACTCTCAGTCGTTAGTCGCGTGGCTTAAGGCGACGGATGGGCCCGAAGGGCCGATTCGCGCATGCGATCGTAGCCGGTCCAGTTGGCGTCCACATAGGTAATCGCGCCGGTGGGACAGGCCTTCGCACACTCTGGATCACCGCCGCACAAGTCGCACTTGATGACCTTGCCGGTATCCTGATTGTAATTGATGGTGCCAAAGGGACAAGCGATGGTGCATACCTTACAGCCAACACAGACATCCTCGTCGACTTCTTTCGCCCCGGTCGCCAGATTGATGGTAATCGCCTCCACCGGACAGGCGTGCATGCACCATGCCTCATCACATTGCGTGCAAGTGTAGGGAATGGCGGTGCGCCCGTGTTCGAACTCGAAGACTTTAATGCGCGATTTGGCAGGATTGAACACGCCCTCGTGTTCGAAGGAACACGCCATTTCGCATTGTAGGCAACTGGTACATTTCTCGGGATCTATCAAAAGCGACTTGTGCATTATTTAGCTCCGCGTACTCACAGGCTTGAGGAGCCAACTTTACTCGATTCCTGCTACTCAGCGCCAGATGGCGTCTCCTAATTCCATCTTTTTCCTATCCCAATCCTCTTTAGAAAGCACCACAATGTCATGTTTTCTAATTAGCCGATCCAGGGCGCCGGCACGTTTCTCTTGATACTGGGTCAGTCTACCGGCACCGGCGTGGGTTATTACCTCATCATCGGCGGTTATCGAATCAAGGATGGCGGCCGTTCCGGCTGCGTTCATCACGGTCAATACCCTACCCGCACCATGGGTAACGCCGCGTAGACTATAAATCTTCACGTGGATCTCAAGCTGGGCCAATGCAGGCGGCGGCCCGCACTACCTCACCCATGTGCCTCCCGTAAAGAGCTCGATCGTAGCCGCCGTTCGTCGCGGGGCGGCACACCAAAGAAATCGCGATAGCACTTGCTGAAATGAGGTGCCGATACAAATCCACAGGCAAGGGCGACATCTACGATGGACATACTGGTTTGTAATAACAGGCGCCGCGCATGAGCCAAGCGCAACTCCAAATAGTATCGAGTTGGCACGCACTGTAGGTACTTTTGGAACAAACGCTCGAGCTGACGACGAGAAATACCGACATGTTGTGCGAGCTCGTCGAGACTCATAAGTTCTTCCAGGTTTGATTCCATCAATGAGACAGCCTGGAGAAGCTTGGGTTGGCTGGTGCCGATATGGGCGCGTAATGGGATACGCTGTGGATCATGGTGATCACGAATACGTTCGCATAAAAACTGCTCGGATATGTCAGCCGCAAGCGTCGCATCCTGTTGTTGACTGATAAGGTAAAGCATCATATCCAAGGAAGCCGTTCCCCCGGCGCAAGTGTAGCGGTCACGGTCTATTTCAAATAGATCTGGGGACACTACGATGTTGGGGAACTCCTCACGCATACTCGCTATGTTTTCCCAATGGATGGTGCAGCGGTAGCCGTCAAGCAGATCAGCCTTGGCAAGAATATAGCTACCAGTGCAAAGGGCGCCGATGGTGAGTTTTCGATGCGCAAGTTTACGTAGCCAGAACAGCAGTGTCCGATCATAGGCTAGATGAACATCGACACCGGAACACACGAACACTGCCGATAGCGGCCCGATATTGGCAATGGCACAGTCGGGTTGTATCTGTAAACCGTTACTAGCGGTTACTGGTTGACCATCGCAGGAGATGGTTACCCACTGATAGAGATGTTTATTACTTAATCTATTCGCCATTCGCAAAGGTTCGATGGCGCACGAAAACGCGATCATCGAATAGTTGGGTACCAGTAAGAAGCCAAACGGAATCGGATCTTGTGGTGGCTTTCGGGGTTGCATGCGGTTCAGGGTGGGAAGTTAGCTTACGTTATTTGCGCGCTGCAACTGAATGAGCAACGACACACAGTATTTCAAACATTATCGTGGCGCCAACTAGGGCAGTATTGCCAGAGACATCGAAAGGCGGCGCTACCTCGACGACATCGCCACCGATCAGATTGAGGCCTTGTAGTCCCCGTATCATCATCTGTGCCTCCAGCGTCGTAAAGCCGCCAACTTCGGGTGTACCCGTTCCCGGCGCGTAAACGGGATCAAGACCATCGACATCGAAGCTAATGTAAGTGGGGCCATCACCAACCACTTGCCGTGCTTCGGCAATTACTGCCTTCACACCCATTTCGTAAAGTTCTTCCATGTAGATGACACGCATGCCGGAGTCATGGCTGAACTTCCAGACATCGGGGTCATTAAGCGAACCCCGTATGCCGATTTGTATCGTGCGTTTGGGGTCGAGCAATCTTTCCTCGACGGCGCGACGAAAGGGGGCACCGTGATGGAACTTGGAGCCGAGATAATCATCGCCGGTGTCACAATGGGCGTCGAAATGTACCATGCCCACGGGACGCTCGCTTGCGATCGCCCGAAAGATGGGTAACGTGACGGAGTGATCGCCCCCGGCCGAGATCGGAACAACACCGGCGGCGTGAACTTTCCTAAAAAACTCGGCAATCTCATCGAGACTGCTCTCTAGGCGAAAGGGGCTTTGCACCCAGGCATCACCAAGGTCGGCGATCTCGCAAATATCGTGGGGCGAGATACGCGTAGCTTGGTTTATCTTGCGCATCAGGCTTGATTGATTACGAATTTCCCGTGGCCCATGGCGGGCACCGGTCCGGTTTGTTACCCCGCCATCGAAGGGGACTCCGATCAAACCAATATCAATCCCCGCCGGATCCTCACGATACGGTACGCGCATAAATGTTGCCAGCCCCGTATACCGGGGACGTACCATAGGATCGGCCAGTTCAGGGGAATCCGGAGATTTGACGTCGTCTGGCATTAGCATCTCTCCTGTGGGCGCAACCACTATACACCAGCGGATGGATACCTGTGGGCAAGTTGTGAGTACTATGGCATGGAGCAAAAGAGTGTGCAATCGTCGCCGAGTAGTGCGGCGAGTGCCTAGGGGTTGCCCGCAATGGGCCGCTGACACAATACGCTATGATGGATTCCGACGGAGAAAATCTGGTCACCACTGCCGACCTTGAAGCGTTTGAGCGCGATGGCGTGGTCGTGATCCGAAACGCATTCGGCGAGCATTGGTTGGAAAGCCTCGCTCATGGCGTAGAGCAGAATATACGCGCGCCTGGACCGGATGCCACGCGCTATACGCCCGAAGGCGCTTCGGGCAAATTTTATGACGACTATTGCAACTGGCAGCGCATCGATGGGTATCGCGGCTTTGTGTTTAACTCCCCGGGCGCGGCGATTGTCGGTGCACTTATGGGCTCAAACGAAGTCCGCTTCTACCACGAGCATGTCCTTATAAAGGAACCCGGGACTCACGCGGTAACTCCTTGGCATCACGACCTGCCTTACTACGGTCTTGAGGGTACACAGGTATGCAGCATGTGGCTGCCACTGGGCCCAATCCCCTAAGCGTTTGTCCTGAGCTTGTGGCCGGCTCTCACCGTTGGGGGAGACGTTTCGTGCCACGACTTTTCATCAGTCATGACAATTACGTCGCCGTCCAAGACAACTATGAGCAGGTGCCCGACATTAACGTGCAGCGGGACGACTACCCCATTTTTGCTTGGGCGCTTGCGCTTGGCGACTGTATCGTTTTCCATATGCTCACTTTGCACGGCGCCCCGGGTACAACTGAATTAACCACTCGACGCAGAGCATTCTCAACGCGCTGGCTGGGCGATGACGCGGTTTTCGCGACTCGACCGTGGGACACCTCGCCACCGCTTGGAGATGTTCACCTCAATGCGGGTGACTGCATGCACCACGCGTCGTTTCCGCTGGTGTGGAAAACTACGACCGTCGACTAGTGGCGCGCAAGCTCGCCGCCATCTTTTGCGCGGATGTGGCCGGCTATAGCCGGTTGACAGGTGAGGACGAGGAAGGCACCCACCGCAGGCTCAGCGAATACCTCGATCTAATCAGTGGCGTAATTGAGCAGCGCCAAGGTAAGGTCGCTCACTATGCGGGGGATGCTGTGCTCGCGGACTTTAGTATCGTAACCGACGCCCTTACTCGCACCACTTCTATTCCCAGGTACCAGGGGTCTCACCGTCGGTAGCGAGTAGGTCTGGTTCTGGCACTGTGGACGTCCTGCATACGGCGCCTGATCTCAGGGTGTTTCTTCATGAGCTTCAGAATGTCTTGATGTCGTATCCGCAATAGCGTGATCGGTGTGCGCGCTTTGAGGGTCGCCGAGCGCTCATGGCTGCGAGCCTGGTAGTAGAGCAGGGAGGTTTCGCCGATGAAATCGCCCGTACCAAGTTCCCCGATCTGAACCTCCTCGCCGCCTGAGGACCTGAATACCGATACATCACCGTGGGTGATGATGTAAAACGCATCGCCCTTTTCGTGTTGGCCGATGATGGTGTCGCCGGGCAGATAGGTGGCGGTCTGCGCGTGGTTGGCCAGGTTTTGCAATGCCCGTTCGGGTAGTCCCTCGAGCAATGGTGTTGTCTTTGAGAGCTCCTTGGGCGTTATAGCGGGCAGCGGTCGCGATAGAGGTGCGAGCTTGGTAAGCGATGAAGTGATGCGGCGCTCGATTATGTTGTAGACTTTGGTGCCCACCTCGCCGTGATGAAGTCCGTGACGAGCATGGCGCATGGCGCTCGTCAATGTCGCTTGGCTGGCGAGGCGCGACTCGAAACGCCGGTAGAAGTCAGGGAACTCCCGGCGTATCTCTTCGACTCGTTTCCTGTGGTGTGCGAGACGCGCCTCATAAGCGGCGGCAAGCGTCCATCGTGCCCCGCTATGAAGATCCTCGTGCTGGCCTAGCATCTTCAATACCGATTCACAGACGAGGATGTGGGCTGTGTCTCGCTCCAGGTGTTCAGCCAGACGAATGTTTTGATAGGCCGAGAGCAAACGGGCCGCCCAGTTTTTCTCTCGCAAACTCTTTATTAGAGCGGTCTCCAAGCGCAGAACGATGCTTTGTTCTTCTATCATCTTGGTCTGAGCTTGCCGGTCCGGCGAGAGCTGAGCGCCTCGTTCCCGATGCAGCTCGTTGCGCATGTCTAAGTAAACGTGCTGCGGGATTACGCCGGTATTATAGAGCGTCGTTAGCTCTTCAAGCTCTTTCCTCAATGCCAGCATCGCCGCCAGGTAGAGATCTCGAATGCGCTGTTCTCCTTCGCCTTCGATGACCTCCATCGTAAACGTCTCCTCGCCGGTGCGATTGACCTCCGTGTGGGCTTTCTCGGAAATGAGGCCGGATGTTCTGAATCGTTCAAGGACCTCTCCGGCGTGTTGTCGTGCACTTTGTAGCGCATGCCTCAGCTCCACACGTTCGTCATCCGTCAGCCGATCGAGTTGCAGCCTACTCATCAACGGTCGAATGGTCGGCGCATTCACCAGCAGCGTGAACAAAACTATGAGGAGTGTCATTTCCAGTAACAGCTGTCGCCCCGGCAGATCCTCCGGGATGGACAGCACAATGGCGATCGCGAGCCCGCCCTTGAGCCCACCCCACCACATGATGTGACGCTCGCTCGAGCTTACATGCGGCAGCGAGAATAAGCGGGTGGTCATGGGCACCAGGCCGTACACGGCGGCCGCGCGCGCGGCCAGGATTAGGGTCATCGCGATCGCAGCAGGACCGATCGCGCCCACCAACTCTGTAACCTGAACCGACAGCCCGACTAACAGAAATAGCAGCGAGTTGCAGATCAACGTGATCACTTCCCAAATCTCCCTGGCCGCATCGCTAGCCTCATGGCGCAGCCGTGTCATACCGAAGCCGGCCAAGGCGATGGCAGCGGCGGCCCCCGCCATGACGCCGGATACGTGCAGCGTGTGCTCCGCCAAAATGAAGCTGCCATAGGCGATGACGACAGACATCGTCAATACGGCGGTTACCCCACTGTGCAAGCGATACAGCAACTCACTGGCGAATAGGCCGAGCAGTGCGCCAACCAGTGCACCGCCGATGAAGACGCGCACAAACTCGATCACCATCGCGTCGGCGTCCGACCAGCTTAATTCACCCCCGCCCACGGCGACGGCCAGGAGAATGCCGAACACCACGATGGCAGTGGCGTCATTGAGCAGCGATTCACCCTCCACCAGGACCGTCAGGCGATGAGGGGCCCCAAGCTCTTTAAACAATGCGATCACTGCCACCGGATCAGTAGCCGAGATCAGGGCGCCGAACACCAGCGCGATGATCAGCTCGAGGCCCAGAAACGAAAGCCCCACGCCGACGACCACGGTGGAAATTACTAGCGCTGGAACCGCCAACACCAACACTGGTGCGAGTTCCTTGACCAGTTGGCGGGCATCGAGATTAAACCCGGCCTCGAAGATCAAGGCCGGCAGGAAGATGAAGAATACGAGATCAGGGCTTAGCCGGAACTCTTCGAGCGGCGCCAGCGCCGGCGAGACCTGTGACGATTCGCCCAGCACCATGCCGATAATTACCAAAAGAACCGTGTAGGGAATGGGTACTTTTCGAAACAGGCCAGCGGACACGATCGCCACCGCCAGCAATCCGGCAAGTATGAGTACCGTCTCCGAAAGCGGCATACGACTAGGGCCCTTTCCCTTGGAGGATGATCTTGCGACCAAGTGTACCCTACCGACAACGGACACTTCTTCTCCGCGATGGATTCTAGTGCGTGCTCTTATGACCGCGGTAGCTGAAAATGTGACTACAGGTGTAACATGGTTGTTCTTCTAGGCAGAGGGATCGAGGAACATCCGCCTATGGACACTTGGGTCGTCAGGCGGACGCAAAGGTGGCCCTGGAGAAAGCTAACCAATTAAGAGCTAACGCCGAATGGGGTGCGTTCACGCTTCTGGACGTACATCCGTTCTCGTTTCTGTGGGTTGGGGATGCAAAACCTTTCAAAGAGGGCCTGCGCAAAGCAAGTGTCCCCCATGGTGCTGATTGGTTCCGGCTGGTGAAGTCAGCGGACGGAGAATTCGACGTCGAGGGGGCAACGAAAATCAACGTTGAGGAGTCCAAAGCATTATACGACCAGAATGCAGTTTTCATCGATGTATCCCGCGTTTGGCGGGAGCTGTATCCGGCGTGCTCACTTGTTGGTTATTTGGGGTGAGGGGACCCCTAGCAGGTTCAACGAGGTGCGACTCGCGAAAATCGCCGACCGAAACCGAAAAGTGGTGATCTACAACGGGCAGAGCAGGGACCGACGTGCTGCGATCGGTTGCGCTAGGCTGCTGACCTGAGGGTTCAAGAACGTCTATTATTTACCCGACGGACTGCAGAAATGGAAAGCGGCGGGCTATCCAATTGAAAATGGTGGCTGAGGAAGACGAAATCTGGCGGTGTCCGCGAGGCGAGACGGGAATATCGAATCGTTTGTAACTTGCTACTGGATGTTAATCGATCGGCGTTGTCCAATCGGGATCGTTATGCTTTTGCCAGTAGAGATCGGTGAGCTTTCTCGTGATCGGGCCAGGATTGCCATTGCCGATGGCAACGTCGTCGATGCGGGTGACCGGCATGATGCCGCCGGCGGTAGAAGAAATAAAAACCTCATCGGCATTGTGTAAGTCGTCGACGGGAACAGGCGCCTTGCTCGCGTCAATGCCTAGTTCGGCGCAAAGTTCTATCACGGTGTGTCGGGTGATACCTTCCAGGACACCACGGGCGGGTGTAGTGATAGTGCCGTTTTTAACCACAAACAAATTGAAGCCTGGCCCTTCCGCGACGTTGCCGTCGGTGTCGAGAAGCACCACGTTCTCGGCGTTGCGGTCATAGGCCTCGAACAATGCCTGAATGAAGTCCAACCAATGGTAGTTCTTGACCCTAGGGTCAACCGATTCAGGCGGAATGCGTCGGACGCGGCTGATAGCTAAGTACAAACCACGTTGTCGCTGTTCTTTGTTGGCGATCGAACTGAAAGGAATCACAAACGCTATAAACCGATTAACTGCGTCACGCGGATCGCGACTCAAGGTTGGCGACATACCGCGGGTGCAGATCATTTCTACATAGGCGTCTTCGAGCTGCGCGCGACGAACACATTGCGTCAATATGTCTGTGAGCTGAGCGCGGTCATAGGGTAGGGTTAGGCGCAGCCTAGTGACAGAGGCGAGGAAACGATCGAGGTGCTTGTCTAATCGAAAGAAGCGGCTTTGCCAGACATGCACCACATCATAAGTCGCGTCCGAACGCAGGAAGCCCCAGTCCAGCAGTGAGATCTTGGCCTCGGCGATGGGGCAGTAACCTCCTTCGATAAATGCGATGCCTTTGATGTTGGCCAGGGCCTCTTCCGCTGGTGCGCTATCTGGAGTAGTTTGGCTTAGCGAATCCGAGAATTGTGATGTCAAAACTCTTCCCCAAGTTGTTCTCACCGTTAACGCTGAGACACAAGACGCTCAAGCATAGGCTCAATTTTGGCGCCCACACCGCCAACATGAGCGAGGCCGGCCTGCCGGCGGAGCGTCATTTGGGATACTACACCGAACGTGCGCGCGGTGGCGCCGCCATGATCGTGGTCGAGCCCATCCCGGTGCATCGTACCGGCGTGCTCACCCGTGGCAACTTTCGCCACGGCGATGATTCCATCATACCGCACTTTCGACGCCTAACGGATGCCTGTCACGAATACGATACGGTGATGATTCACCAAATCTACCATGTCGGTCAACACGGCGATTTCGATAACTCTTATGAACCTAATTGGTCGCCGTCGGGGTTGCCGTCCTATCACGATTCCGATGGCAGCCATGCCATGACCGAAGCCGAACTCGAGGAACTGATAGAAGGTTTTGCGCAGGCAGCGCGACGCGCCAGGGAATCAGGCTTCGATGGTGTGGAGCTATTTGCCGCCTATCATGCCGTCATCGATCAGTTTTGGACACCATGGTCGAATTGTCGCGACGACCGTTGGGGCGGGTCGCTAGAAAACCGCACACGCTTTTCGCGCGAAATTATCACCCGTATCCGCAAACTGGTGGGTGAAGATTTTATTATCGGGTTGGCGGTCAGTATGGATCCGGACATCGAGGTGTCGTTGTCGATGGAGGCATTGCAAGAAGTCATCCGATATCACGACGAACGTGAACTCGTCGATTACGTAACGTGTGGTACCGGTAGCTACTTCGATTTCTACGAACTTATGCCCACGTTCCTTTACGAAGACAAGCTTGGTGCCCCTTATGCGGCTGGTTTGAAAGAAGTTGTGAAGCATGCACGGGTGCAGGCAGAGAGTCACATTCGCACGCCTGAGAATGCCGACTATGTAATCGCCTCTGGGGCGGCAGATATGGTCAGTATTGTGCGGGGACAGATTGCCGATCCGCACATGGCAGCCAAGGCACAGGCGGATCGCCCCGAAGACATCCGCCCGTGTATTTCTTGCAACCAGATGTGTTGGGGTCGGCGATCGCGTGACTACTGGATCTCGTGTTTGGTGAACCCATCGGCCGGCCGCGAGTTTCAATGGGGAGGTGACCGCTTTACGCCGGCTAACACACCACGCCGGGTGCTGGTGGTGGGTGGTGGGCCGGGCGGACTTGAAGTGGCTCGTGTTGCCGGTGCGCGTGGACATCAAGTGACCTTGGCAGAGGCCTCGGACCGACTGGGCGGACAATTTCGATTGGCAGGTATGCAACCGCGACGGGCGCAGATCCTGGATCTACTAGATTGGTACGAACGCCAGCTTCAGGAACATGAAGTGACGGTGCAATACAATTCACCCATGGAGGCGGACGAGGTCAAGGCGTTCGGCGCAGACGTCGTGGTGATGGCGACCGGATCGTTACCGAGCGAGACTGGCTTTCAACGATTTTGGTTTGCGAGTGAAACGCTGCCAGGCATAGAGAGGGGCAATGTTTGGTCGGTGGAAGACATCCTGGCGCGGGTGGCGCAACCGGGAAAGCGTGTGTTGTTGCTCGACGATGGCGGTAACTGGCGTGGCTGCGGTACGGCCTGGCATCTGGCGGAACGCGATCACGTTGTGACCTTGCTTACCCCGGATGGTTTAGTTGGGCGTGAACTTGTGCGAAGCGCGGCCGACTTTCCGTTGCGACGCAAACTCAAACGTCTCGGTGTTACCTTCATCACCGATTCGGCGGTAAAGGCATGGCACGGTAATGCGGCCACGATCGTGAATCTGCTCGACGACAGTGAACAGAAACTAGACTTCGACGCCTTGGTGCTGGCGACGCCCAATGTAGCAGAGACCACGCTGTTAGATGAACTTGCTGCTGATGGCATTGAGTTACACGCTGTCGGTGATTGCGTGGCGCCGCGGTGGGCGGTACACGCGATCTATGAAGGGCGGAAACTCGGGCGAGAATTGTAGAACGCTGTGTCTTGGGTGCCGTATTTAACGTAAAGGCTCGAGCAATTCGATCTTGTAGCCGTCTGGGTCCTCTATAAACGCTATGTTGCGGGTGCCGTGTTTCATGGGGCCAGGCGCGCGCGTGATTTTCACGCCTTCCTTCTCGAGCTGT
>LKGT01011849.1_pt3 | contig 12481 bp, 15 predicted proteins | sample 503861 | NCBI WGS metagenome assembly LKGT01 (sample SAMN04113194, study PRJNA297058) | marine sediment metagenome | biome: marine benthic biome; feature: marine benthic feature; material: marine sediment; isolation source: sediment sample collected at the water-sediment interface from the South......
TTMANNARGAWTRYYKARAMMNATAWMRNATRCCATTAGTAAATTGATTTATTAGGATTAATTTTTGCGCGTCGAGCTTGATAAAATAATGCAACCCCTAAGGCTAACAATACAAATGATGTTAACCAGTGCGGTGTAATTAATGTAACATAAGCAATTGCAAATACAATTGATAAAAATCCTTGAGTAGTTAATTTTATCCAAGTTGAAATTTTAATTGCTCTACTAATCATTTCGATTATGAAGAGGCCTATTACTGGATATATGGTCAGTAATAAAAATTCGAATACACCTACATCAAGATGTGACATTTTTTCTCAACCTAATTTCTAGAATCAATTTAATTTGTGTCTAATCTTCCCAGCGAATTTTTGCTGCTATATTTTTTGATATTAATGCCTGCGCATTTTCATAAGGTATAGTTGCAACATCTTCTGCTTTAAAAGGGCCATACTTGGCTAAATCTGCTCCAATCATTTGTTCAGTTTCTTTCAAAAATCGAACTACAGTAGATTTTGTTTTGTGTTTAGTTGCTAGAGAATCCAAAAATTTRGATTTTCCRTTTARWGTACTAGATAGAATAATGTCCATTCTTTCAYGTTTTTCTTCATCKGCATCAAGAATGAATTTTTCTTCATTRAGTAAATTAGARTAATCTATCTTATTTGATTTCGTAGCTTTTTCAAGTCTRATTTTCAAAAGAAGTGTRGTAAGATCTGTGATCATGTTAACAAGAGCATCTTTGACTTTRGCTTCTACTCCATCRTATCCTTCACTCTTTAATTTTCCAACAAAMWCTGAAATTGAAATGTAAAGTTGWTGATCAATTTCTTGTACTGTATCATTGTTAGTTTCRCGTAACAAAATAGAATACAATGAAWTGRCATYARTTTCTTTTAATTCAGACATACTTCTYMACCCAACAATCCTTAAATGACGGATCTTTTTGTGTTAGCTTGAAGGTWTAAAATTGCCATATAAAGTGATTGGTGGAAAGGCAACTCAAATAMGATATTCRGCAGATGAAGTTTTTGCAAAGATTAAACACGATCAAATAAAATTTATCGATTTACAGTTTWCTAGCCTTACTGGGAGATTTCATCATACAACAATTTCAGCTGATACTTTTACWMCCGATCAGATGCAAGATGGAKTACCAAAGCTTGATGGATCATCAATTGTTGGATTTACCAGTATTGATGATTCTGATCTAATCCTAAAACCCGATCCAAATACTTATGCTACWATACCWTGGWTRRTTGARCAYAAGACTGCTCGKCTGTTATGTGATATCTATTGGGGTTTTGGRMGAGGKAGATTAGAAAGAGAYCCACGTGSTATTGCACAAAAAGCTGAASAATATSTKAAGRSACAAGGATATGATTTTAGTHMWTGGGGTCCAGAAGTAGAGTTTTTTGTGTTTGACAAAGTACATTGGGATGTMTTAACACCTTACAAAGGTCAATCYTATTCTATTGAATCARWAGAAGCGCCTTGGAGTCAGGAAGGAACTGGATATCCTATGGGTCTTCAAGAAGGATATTAYCCWRGYACACCATCTGACACACTTTCAGAATTTAGAAGYGAATGTGTTGATRTRTTGAWTGAACATTTTGGAATTTTATGYGATAACCATCACCAYGAAGTTGCAACTGCAGGWCAGTGTGAGATTGATATTAGATATGATTATTTAACAAACTCTGCAGACGCAACTCAAWCATACAAATACGTTRTTCGWAATATTGCACAAAAACATGGRMAGGTAGCCACCATGATGCCAAAACCAATTTCAATGGATTCTGGKTCTGGAATGCATACTAATGTTAGTCTTTGGAAAAATAACASYAACTTATTTTTTGATAWAGAWGAWAAAGAAGAACTWAGCCAGATAGGYAGATACTTTTGTGGTGGAATACTTAATCATGCAAGAGCTTTAGTTGCAATTACAAATCCTACAACAAATTCGTACCACAGACTTGTKCCAGGATATGAAGCYCCTGTATATATTGCATGGAGCGGTAGCAATAGATCAGCTATTGTGAGAGTTCCTCAGCATTTCAAAGGAGAAAAATATTCTTATCTAAAAAGATTGGAGTTTAGGGCTCCTGATCCATCATCAAATCCATATCTTGTTTTCTCTGCAGTGTTAGCAGCTGGATTAGATGGATTAAAGAAGAAGACGGATCCTGGTGAACAAGTTCGTGAAGATATTTTCAAAATGACTCGGGGAGAACGTAAAAAACGTGGAATTAATATTTTGCCAGTAAACTTAGGTGAGGCTCTTGATGCTCTTGAAAGTGATAGAAAATTCCTTAATCCAATTTTCTCAAACAGTGTGATTGATAAAATTATTGAGTTAGAAAGAAGGGATCAAAGAGAGATAGCAATTAGGCCTCATCCACATGAATTTTATCTATACTTTGACGTTTAGAATTCTAAACTCTACCAGTAAACTGTATGATATAGTAAAAAGAAATAGCTATTAGCCCAAAACCTCCACCAAGGAGGATTCCACGTTTATTTTCAGTAGTTGCGGCTTTGTAAACTAAGATTGAACCTGCTAGACCGACAAACAAGACTATCACACCTAAAATTACTTTATCTAATGGGCGGTCATTGATAAGTGGATTAAATATTCCTGCAAGAAGTACAAAAAATAATATCAAATAAACATACTTTGCTGCAATTATTGCTTTAGTAGTATTACTCAATAAACTTCGTAAAATTTGAAATAAAATAAACTTTTTAAAAATTTCTGGATAACTAATAGTCTAGAATTTTTACATCATTCCGCCCATGTCAGGCATTCCACCACCCATTCCAGGTGGCATTCCACCACCCATTCCAGGTGGCATTCCACCTTCAGCACCAGATGGAGGCGATGGAGGCCCTGCGGATTTTGCTACAGCAATTACATCGTCAATTCTTAGTATCATACATGCAGCTTCTGCAGCAGCAGATATAATCTGATTCTTGACAGATAAGGGTTCTATAATATCACTTGATTTCATATTACCTACACGGCCTTTCATAACATCAATTCCCGTCCACTTTTCACCTTTAATTTGTCGAGAACGAAGTGTAGCTAGAGTGTCAATTGGATCCATGCCAGCATTTTGTGATAGTGTTAAAGGAATTGTTTCTAAAGCATCGGCAAACTTTTCAGCTGCTAGTTGTTCACGTCCTTCAAGTGTTTTAGCCCAACTTCGAATTTTTGTGGCTGTATATGTTTCAGGAGCYCCACCGCCTGCTACAATTGATGGAACYTCCATTACATCTTTAACAACCATAATTGCATCATGAAYAGAACGTTCYACTTCATCAACTACYCGTTGTGAMCCTGCTCTWAGAAGYAAAGTAACAGATTTWGGATGTTTRCATCCTTCAATGAAAACCCAYCKRTCTTCTTCAATTTTTCTTTCTTCAACTAWTTKAGCAGARCCCAAATCTTTTTCWAAAAGATCATCAAGGTTTGWAACAATCCTTSCACCAGTAGCTTTTGCAAGTTTTGTTAAATCRCTTTCTTTTACTCTTCTAACTGCYAAAATYCCKGCCTTTGCAAAATAATGTYGAACCATATCATCAAGACCTTTTTGACATAGAACTACAGTTGCGCCTGAAGCAATAAYTTTGTCAACCATATTTTTTAACATCTKATTTTCTTCATCTAGAAATGATTTCATTTGTTGTGGWTTTGTGATATTGATTTTTGCATCGGTCTCTGTTTTATTAATTTCAAGTGCAGAATTTATCAATGCAATTTTTGCATCWTYAATTTSCTTTGGCATTCCRCCATGAACTATTTCCTTATCAAGAACWATTCCTTGAATTATWTTACAATCCTTAATTGAMCCACCAGCTTTTTTYTCAACTTTAATGTCATCTTCATCAACARYAAAATTATCGYCATYTYTTTCTGCTACRGCTRWAACTGCWTTTACAACAAGTTCAGMTAAATRACTAGAWTCTTTTCTKACTAGTTTGGTTTGCATAGATGTTTTTGCTATTTTTTGTAAGATTGATTTATCGTTTGCAGTAACAACATAAGAAATATCTTGAAGGAATTGTTTTGCTTTTTTTGCTGCTTTTCTATAACCATCAACAATTATTGTGGGATGAACATTTTGATTAATTAGAGATTCAGCTTGTTCTAAGAGTGCTCCAGCAAGTATAACTACTGAGGTTGTCCCATCTCCAACCTCGTTATCAGTTGTTTTAGCAATTTCAACTAACATTTTTGCAGCGGGATGTTGAACATCGATTTCTTTGAGAATAGTTGCACCGTCATTTGTAATGGTAACATCGCCTAAAGAATCAACAAGCATCTTATCCATTCCTCTTGGACCTAAACTAGATTGAACAATTTCAGCAATAATTTTTGAAGCTGCGATATTGTTTCTTTGAGCTTCACGACCTTTTGTTTCGCTAGTTCCTTCTTTTAGCAAAACAACTGGCATATTACTTCTAGTTGCTTGTGCACTCATAGCTGATCCAGCCCCAGCTTCCCTTTTTATACGTTATTTCGTGTCAAATAAATTTTAAATAATTTTTTGGTGATTTTAGATCGGTGTTTTTAAATTGGGAAAATGGATTTCGGTGTACGTGACTAGTTCTAATGAGAATTCTTACAAGAGGGTTTTTTCTATGCTCAAAGATCACCACAAATGGTTTGAGCATTCAATTCCATTAATAGCAAGTGAGAATATTCCAAGCCCTGCAGTAAGGGAGGCAATAATTTCTGATTTTGGAAACAGGTATGCTGAAGGATGGCCAGGCGAACGAGTCTATGCAGGTTGTGTGTATATTGATAAAGTTGAGGTTGAATGCATGTCCCTTGCAAAGAAGCTTTTCAAGGCAGAGTTTGCAGATGTAAGACCAATATCAGGAGTAGTTGCAAATCTTGTAATCTATTCTGCGTTTTCTAATCCAGGAGATGTTATGTTAGCACTTTCTATTCCTGCTGGAGGACATATTTCTCATGGAAAAAAAGAACATTCTGGAACTGCAGGTCTAGTTCATGGTTTAGAAATTGAATTCTATCCTTTTGATGCAGAACAGATGACAATTGATGTAGATAAAACAAAGAAGAAGGTGGAAGAATTGAAAGCTGTTAATAAATTRCCWAAAATTGCWATGTTYGGRGGATCATTATTTTTATTTCCTCATCCAGTTAAWGAAYTATCAGATTTTCTTAAAAGCTATAATATWCACATTAATTATGATGCWGCACATGTTGCAGGATTAATTGCAGGAAATCAATTTCAAGATCCATTAAGGGARGGTGCAGATACTATGACAATGAGTACRCATAAGACATTATTTGGTCCTCAAGGAGGATTAGTTTTAGGATYTGAAAAATATGGARRTGCAATAAAAAAGGCCACGTTCCCTGGRCTRACAAGTAGTCATCACATACATCATATGGCAGCAAAGGCAATTACATTTGCCGAATCRTTAGAATTTGGAARAGATTAYGCAAAACAWGTAATAAAAAATGCAAAGGCTCTTGCTGAGGCGTTAAGTGACTTKGGATTTAARGTGCTTGGAGAAAAAAGGGGATTTACARAATCACATCAGATTGCATTAAATGTTCTTGATTACTCTGATGGTGGGAAAGTGGAAGGAGATCTAGAAAAAGCAAACATAATTGTAAATAGGCAACTAATTCCTGGTGACATTAAAGCTGGCCGTAATTATTTCCATCCAGGGGGTATTAGGTTAGGGGTTTCTGAAATTACAAGACTTGGTATGAAAGAATCTGAAATGAAAGAAATTGCATCTTTTATGAAGAAAGTAATCATAGATAAAAAGAATCCAAAAAGATTAGTTTCTAATGTAAAGTCATTTAGAAGAAAGTATCAGAAGGTTCAGTACTGTTTTGATAAGAAATTAGGCGCCTACGAGTACGTAAAATTACGATGAATACAAATTAGATTAGGAAACAAATTGGAATCTATTTTGTTTGTAATTTTTGTTTAAAGGGCCAGTGATGGGGATTTGGTTTCCACAAAAATTGCATTTGTTATTTTTATCCATATTCCATCCTTGAATATCAAAACCATATCTTTTAACCACGATTTTGTTACACTCTGAACAGTAAGTATGTTCCCAAGGATGCCCGGGAACATTTCCTAGATAAACATACTTGAGACCTTCTTCTTTTGCAATCTKATAGTGTTTTTCAAGTGTCTTCACAGGTGTTRATTCATAATCCATCATTTTGTAATCAGGATGAAATCTTARRAAATGCATTGGCATTTCKGGTCCAAACTCATCATAAATGAATTTTGATAGMKTYCTRGCRTATTCTAAATTRTCCCCGACTTKTGGAACAATRAGATCTGTAATTTCRACATGAATCTTTGTTTTATCTCYGAKYTCTAADAGAGTRTCAAAGATTGGTYKRGKRTCTGGAAYACCAATAAATTTTCTTGTAAACTCTGGTTCAGCRCTTCCTTTAAAATCAACWGTWATTGCATCTAAAAATTCTCCCATCATTTTCACAGTTTCKGGAGTRTCATAACCATTTGAAACAAAAATATTTTTTAATCCTTTTTTTCTTGCAGCTAYTCCACAATCACGAGCAAATTCWATGAAAATTGATGGTTGGTTGTAGGTATATGCTATACCTTGAGCTTCATATTGAATTGCAGTATTTGCAACTTCTTCAGGAGTCATATTAACGCCTTCTACTTTTCTTCTTTGACTAATGTCAGAGTTTTGGCAATATTTGCAAAGCCAATTACATCCAGTAGTTGCAATTGAAAAAATTTTACTTCCTGGATAATAATGAATCACGGGTTTTTTTTCTATAGGATCTACATGTCCTGCGATAACTTTACCATATACAAAAAGATCTAACTTCCCGCCTACATTTCCCCTAATTCCGCAAAGGCCTATCTGATCTTTTTTTAATTCACAATACCTTGCGCAAGCAGTACAAAGTACTTTATCATCTGGTAACTTTTCATACAGAATTGCTTCTTTAGTCAATTAATCTAATTGGTAGTTTTTTCGTAATATACTTTTTATTTAAAAAAATCATATTCTTGACTTCTTTTCTGTTTTGGCAAATCTTTCATGACTGCTTGAACTACTTCACTATGATTATAGGTTAGATGACGAAGAAATTTTGCTGATTCGTCCTTTCGTAAATCTTCGTCACCAAAAATTATTTCAGGACTTGCTAAATCTTTCATTATAGTCTTACATTCATCACATGGTTCAAAATCAAGATAGAGTTTCAATGCTATTTTTTATCATTATCCTTGATATTTAGTATTTATCCTATTTGATGGTTTGAGCAAGAGGTTCCTCCATCCTAGAAATCTTAGGTTTTACCTTCCTAATTGCATCTATAAGATCATTTTGGGTTATTTCAATTTCTTTAACTGAACTTGATTTTCCATTAACATATCGCTTCAACGCAGCAATACCAGCTCTATTTGCTATAGCTGCAATTTCTGCACCACTAAAACCATTTGTACGTTCAACTATTTTTTCCAAATCCACATCTTTTGCCAATGGTTTTTTCTTTGTATGAATTTTGAAAATATTTGAACGACCTTTAGCGTCTGGTAAAGGTACCTCGATAATACGATCAAATCTACCTGGTCTTAGAATTGCAGGATCAACTATGTCAAGTCTATTAGTAGCACCAATTATCAACACATTATGAAGCTCTTCTAGTCCATCAATCTCTGTCAAGATCTGGGATACAACATTTGCTGTAACATGTGAATCTGAGCTTCCTCCTCTTCTTGGAACTAAAGCATCTACTTCGTCAAGAAATATTATACAAGGAGCTGCTAATCTGGCTTTTCTAAAAATTTCTCTTACACCCTTTTCAGATTCACCTACCCACTTTGATAATAACTCAGGGCCCTTAATACTAATGAAATTTGATTCAGTCATTTTTGCTACCGCCTTTGCTATCAAAGTTTTTCCTGTTCCTGTAGGACCATGTAACAAAATTCCTTTAGGTGTTTCAACATTCACATAATCAAATGCATCCTTGTGTTTAATTGGCCATTCTATTGCTTCACGTAATTCTTCTTTAAGAGATTCTAAACCGCCTACATCATCCCATGTTACATTAGGAGTTTGGATAAGTACCTCACGTAAAGCAGAAGGTCTAACTTCTTTTAATGCGTCTAGGAAATCTTCATTTGTAATCTGAATTTTTTGTAAAATTTCTTGTGAAATTTTTTCTTGATCAAGATCTATCTCAGGCATTATTCTTCTCAATGATCGCATTGCAGCTTCCTTAGCTAGAACCTCCAGATCAGCTCCTACAAATCCATGTGTTATTTTTGAAATGGCTTTAAGATCAACTTTTTCGTCAATAGGCATTCCACGAGTATGAATATTTAGGATCGCGAGTCTTCCTTCTTCATCAGGAATCCCAATTTCAATTTCTCTATCAAACCTTCCTGGTCTTCTAAGTGCGGGATCAAGAGAATCAGGTCTATTTGTTGCTGCAATAACTACAACCTTACCTCTACTTTTCATTCCATCCATTAAAGTAAGAAGTTGAGAAACTATCCGCTTTTCAACATCACCAGAAACTTCCTCACGTTTTGGAGCAATAGAATCAATTTCATCTATGAAAATAATGCTTGGAGCATTTTCTTCGGCTTGTTTGAAAAATTCCCTTAATCTTTCTTCACTTTCACCGTAGTATTTTCCCATAATTTCTGGTCCGCTCAAATATGTAAAATTAGCATTAGTTTCACCTGCAACTGCTTTAGCTAAAAGTGTCTTACCAGTTCCAGGAGAACCATATAATAAAACACCTTTTGGAGCTTCAACACCGATTTTTTCAAATAGTTCAGGATGTCTCATTGGTAATTCTACCATTTCTCTAATTTTTTGAACTTCATTTTTCAAACCACCAAGTTCATCGTAAGTTATTCTTGGTATAGAAGAATCAACAGCTTTTGTCATAGAACCTAGTTTGAAAATTGTATTTTCAGTTACTATTACAGGTTTTGCAGGTTTAGTACTAGTTACAATAAATTGAATTTTACCACCCATTTGAGTTGATAATACAATTGAATCATGAATTGAAAAAACATGATTTTGATAAGTGTTAATCATTACTTGATGTAGTTGTGCTTCATCAATAGGTAATTTTTCCGTAGGAGATAATACAATTTTTTGCGCATCTCCAACTTCTACAGATTTTACAGTTACTTTATCACCAATACCTCCACCAATATTATGTCTAGTAATTCCATCAATTTTGATAATTCCAGAACCATAATTTTCAGTAGAACCAGGCCAAAGCTTTACATGTGTTTTTTTATTGTAAGTTAATTCTAAAATTTGTCCAGTATTCCAATTTGTGTCTTCAATAATTTTAGGATCAATTATTGCTCTTCCTTTTCCAACGTGTTGTTGAGGAATTTCCTCAATTTTTAATTGAATTTCACTCATTTTTTTCACCATTCTAGCCGGAGTTTATCCGGTTCTAGGGTCTTTCTTTTTATCCGATATAACTTCGGATATGAAATTACCATTTTTATCAAATTTCATTTACTTCACCATTCTAACTTGCTTTTTAGCAATTCTAGGGCGTCTTGGATTAGCCTGTTTTACTAGACCATCCCAGATTGTATTAATATCGTTGGTATAGTTGCTATACTCTGTTATTCTTTTACCGTTTTTATCAAATTTCATTTTTTTCACCAAAAAAAAGGAGGTTTATTCAACCTCCACCGTTTTGCCTTTTGGTTTTTCTGCGTCCACCAAGCTAAACTTCAATTCGAGAACTCCATTTTTGTAAGATGCTTTTGCAGAGTCTTTGTCAACTTTGTGTTGGATAGGTACTTTAGCATGGTATTTTTTCTCACCATGTTCAGCATCGATGTTTACAGTCTTGTCATCTACAACTACTTTAACATCTTTTTTCTCAACTCCTGGCATCTCAGCTACAAGTTTTAGAACCTTCTGTTTTTCATCTACTAGTATATCCACGAAAGGTTCTCTAGTATCTGAAGTTGGAAGTAAACCTGGTTTTACATTTCCGTATTCCTTTACTACTGGATTTCCGTCAGGTCCAATGGTCATGGTATAACCATAATAAAATGGATCAGAACTATGAATTCCAGGTTCTCTAGTCACTTCAAAAATACCATCTAGATTCATGAAAGACCTAGACATATTTTTGAACAGACTATCAAAATCTTCATCAAAGAACATTGTCATATTCACCTATTATTGTAATATATATGACATTATATAAAGATTATGGTATATTTAATGAAATATTACATAATCCTAATATAACTGACAATATATAATAATTTGTATGAGACTAGCCAATGCTTCTGTACCTGAAGTAATCAGAGAAATAATTACCCAAAATCGTTCAATTTATGATTGTATGAAAATGGATGTGATTAATTATACGGCCCTAGCCGTAAAGATTCAATCGAAGGTAGAAAGGCATCTTGGAACATCAGTGAATTTGAATACGATAGTTGTTGCYATMAAACGCTATTCTGATTCGTTTGAGCAAAAAGAGGATGTAAAAAATGAATCAGTTCTCAAAAAYGCTAGACTRTCATTAACTGATGGAATTTTAGACATTAAATTTTCAGCTGATRATTTTGGAGCGGAAGATGTAGCTTCTCTAATGAGTAAATTTTCRGAAATTAATCCTGATTATGAATTYTTTAGATTAGCAAATTCTTTTAGAGTATTAACAGAAGATTTAGYYGGCATTAGAGAATTATTTGGAKCATTTGGRAATACAGAAGATAAATTCATTACAGGTTTRGCTAARATCAAAATTYTAATTCCCMCAGAACAAAATAGAAATGATATYGCCTCKTATGTTGCAGAAGTTCTTCATTCAAAYGGRATAGARCCTGCTAATGCATTTTTTAGYCGGGATAATATCACTATTGTTCTAAATGAAAAGGATGCATCTAGAGCATATGAAATTTTAAGATCAGAGATAGCTAGATAAWATYYTGATTAWACTCCAAGACTTTCTACTTTAGATARYTCTAGRTTTAYYTTGTCTCCTACWGAGAGTCCTAGTTCTTTGTATTCATGCATGTCGATTTTYAAAGCAGTCATGCCYCCYTGCATTCCACCYATRCCWCCYAYWCCRCCAGCAAACATTTTGTTAAGACCTTTCATCATATCATCCATATTTGAAAAACCCATYACATTAGGTCCRGKRGATGATTGRGGWAGRTTTCCTTCTTTGAAGTCTTTAGTTAAGGAAAGGGATACMAYTACGTATGGAGCGCCGTCTGGAGATGCATCAATACGTACAAYCACATATTCTTTCTTCATGTTCTTTTTTTGATAATTTGACTATTTTACTCTATTCCTGCTTGAGGAGCAAAAATTCACGTTTTTGGGAAAATATCGCTTAACTTAAATCTGCAATTTTGGGCTGACCAAAATATGACACCGCTCAATATTGCTGTAATCATAAAATTAGAACCAGATTTTTCTGAGGGAAATGTGAGTTATAATCCAAATGGGACTCTTAATAGGAGCGAAACAAAGAACATACTTGGCCCACATAGTGCAATAGCAGCTGAGGCTGCATTTTATTCTAAAGTAAAGTATGGAGCAAATATTTTCATTGGTACAATGGGACCACCAATTGCAGATTTGGCTCTTCAACAAGCACAAGAAATCAGTGACGCAGAGGAGCTGCATCTTTACAGTGATAGAGCTTTTGCTGGAGCAGATACTTTAGGAACTGCTGAAGCTATAAGAGCTGGATTAGGAAAAATTGAAGGAAAAATTGATATGGTTTTTTCCGGACACCGAGCTTCTGATGGAGAGACTGGACAAACAGGGCCTCAAGTTGCTTGGAAATTAGGATTTACTTTTCTTGGTAATGTTATTAGTTATGATGTTGATGTTGAGAAAAGAATAGTTAGGGCTAAAAGATTGGTCAGTTTGCAAGGAGTCGATGATGTTATAGAAGAGATTGAATCTCCTTTACCAGTTTTTATCGCAATTGATCCCTCATTCAAATCAAATTAWAAAACAATATCAGAWMGGCTTCGTTTATAGCAAAGGTTGCCTGGTCATGTATATGTTTTTTGAACTCGTCAGTCTCACCGAGATCAAGCCCGCCCGTATCAACCAGCCTGAAATGAATTCCTGACCAGTCGCAAACCGCATAGTTTCTGTCTCTGGTAACACCGGGAGTTTTATCAACTACCGCGATTTTTCGTTTCAGGAACCGATTGAAGAGAGATGACTTGCCGACATTGGGTCGCCCAATAATCGCAACTATCGGCAGGTTCATTGATACAGATCTTTTAAAGTGGCGGCCAGATCATACTGACAAATATAAACAGGTTGCTGGAGAACCGATTGAAATCGGACACGACCGAAATCCCCCAGCCCTGGCTCGAAGACTCCCTGCTGCAACTCGACCTGCGCGAACGGGATCGTTGCCTGGTGCTGACCTGCCCCACCCGGGCGCACGTCGCCGCGGTGG
>LKGT01000135.1_pt1 | contig 12476 bp, 15 predicted proteins | sample 503861 | NCBI WGS metagenome assembly LKGT01 (sample SAMN04113194, study PRJNA297058) | marine sediment metagenome | biome: marine benthic biome; feature: marine benthic feature; material: marine sediment; isolation source: sediment sample collected at the water-sediment interface from the South......
AAAGGAAACAGAGCTGGACTGTGTAGTAACGGCGCAGGACCTATGATTGGAGCAATTGATCACTTTGAAAGATTAGGCCTTTCACTTGCTAAAGTTTCTGAGAAGACAAAAAACAAAATGATAAAGCATTTCCCACCAACATATGTAATTGGTAATGGAAACCCTGCTGATGTAACAGGCGGTGCAACTGCAGATGACTATAGATTTACAATTCAAGCTCACATGGATGATCCTGGTGTTGACATTCTCATGCCTTGGTTTGTTTTCGCAGATGATCCGCTCGAAGAAATAATAATTGATTATCTGGCAGCATTTTCCAAAAAGAAATCAAAACCTATTTTAGTTGGTGCTAATGGCGGTCCATACACTCAAAAGATTTCAAAACTCATTGAAGAAAAAGRCGTTCCAGTTTATGATGACCTAAGAGATTGGTGTGCAGCAGCATCTGCTTTAGCTCAATGGGGAAAAATTAATAAAAAWTAGACAACATTTAAAGTCCACATAAATTYGCATCTTATCATTGTCTCTAGTAACAACYTCAAAATCAAACGGTATATGCACTGTCAAAATCAACCGYCCTGAYAAACTAAACGCAATGAACATGGAYGTTGCTAAAGAATTAATCAAAACTTTTGAAACTCTGGGAAAGGATGATAGTGTTAAAGTTATCATTCTTACAGGAGAAGGTGAGAAAGCATTTTCTGCAGGCGCAGACATTGAATACATGTCAAAAATTTCTCCAGATGAATCTGTTGAATATGCAAAACTTGGTCAACTTGTAACTTCAACTGTAGAACTTGTAAAACAACCAACAATTGCAGCAGTGAATGGATTTGCATTAGGYGGTGGTTGTGAGCTTGCAATGTCTTGTGATATTAGAATTGCATCTGACACWGCAAAGTTRGGTCAACCCGAAGTAACCATTGGAATTCCTCCWGGATGGGGTGGAACYCAACGATTAATGAGAATTGTAGGTATAGCAAAAGCAAAGGAGCTTGTTTACACGGGCCGAATCGTWAAAGCGGATGAAGCAAAAGAAATTGGTTTRGTTAACCAAGTTTATCCATTAGCATCATTGCAAGAAGAAGCAATGAAAATGGCAGAAGCAATTGCTAAAAATTCAGCAATGGGAGTACAGATGTCAAAAACAGCAATTAACAAAGGTCGAAATGCGGATCTTGATACAGGCTTAGCTATTGAACTATTAGCATGGAGAAACTGTTTTACTCATCCAGATCGTGAAGAACGAATGACAGCATTCGTAAACAAATCAAAAAAATAAGCTAATCCTAATTTTTYTTCTTATTTTATTGCCTTAYCASTGGGTTNMSRGGGGRAAAGCTTATTATAATTTGAAYCGAGHTTTTWAYWTATGGCAACTGAACAATCACAAACACAGATTACAATCTCTCCTAAAGCTGCTGAAAAGATTAAAGAATTCATGAATGAAGAGGATGMAAAAGCAAAATTCCTTAGAGTTTATGTTCAAGGTGGCGGTTGTTCCGGYCTTTCATACGGAATGGGTTTTGAAAAGGCTGCAGAAGAAGATGACATTRTCATTGAAGAAAACGGAGTAAAACTGTTGATAGACAGTTACAGTATTGATCACCTAAAAGGTGCTAACGTTGACTACATTGAAAGTCTAATGGGCTCTGGATTCAAAATTAATAATCCAAACGTCACAAAGTCATGYTCTTGTGGTAGTTCATTCAGYACMGAGTAAAGACCAACTCTTTTTCAATTTTTAGACTCACGAGTAAAASCTAGAGATACGCACATATACCCAAAACTGAGAATTAATTCTATGTTATTTAAGGAGATGATAATGTATTGCCTCAATCAGGAATTGTCAAATATCATGTTAAACTTTCCTACGAAGTTGATGGACTCGTTGAGAGAGCAGATATAATCGGCGCCATTTTTGGGCAAACGGAAGGATTACTTGGCCCAGAGATGAATCTAAACGAACTACAACGTGTTTCTAAAGTTGGTAGAATWGAAGTAACDWCTACAACAACTGCAAACACCACHTCTGGYGAYKCATTACTCCCAATGAGTACTGACATTGATACTTGTGCATTAATTGCDGCGGCAATTGAAAGCATTGATAAAGTTGGTCCATTTGATTGTAGTTTCAAATTGRATGCAATTGATGATGTAAGGGCTGCCAAAAAAGAKGACATTGTAAAAAGAGCAAAAGAGATCAAACAGAAATGGGCAACTAAAACTGTTAGTGAAGGAGACACRATGTTAAGAGATGTACATGAAGGTACAGCTGGCGAWGTYACATCATATGGCCCATCAAAAYTACCTTGYAGTTCTGGAGTTTTTGATTCTGATTGGATAATTTTAGTAGAAGGACGAGCTGATATYATCAATCTTTTACGTGCTGGATATAACAATGCTCTTGCAATTGAAGGAGCRAGAATTGATGAATCAATAAAGGACATATGYAGTTCAAAGAACACAATTGTAGCATTTCTTGATGGTGACAGAGCAGGVGGATTTATTCTCAARGAGCTAAAATCTGTYGTATCAATCGATGTAGAGCTRAGAGCAGATGARGGAGTTGAAGTAGAAGAGCTTACTCCACAACGAATTGATGAAATCTTAAGACCMGTAAAAGAAAGTTTAACRGGAAAAGCAGAGGCTACCCCAACTGTACAAAGTGAAGAAGACAAACCAATTGTTGATCTTGCATCAAAAATTTATCCAAATCTAAATGAAACACTTGAAGCARTAGCTCTTGATGGAGAACAAAATGAAATTTTCAAAGTACCAATYAGTGAACTAGTCAGCAAGCTTTCAACACAATCAGGAATCAAATATCTTGTCTTAGACGGGATTATCACACAACGACTTCTTGAAGGAGCTAAAAACGCAGGAATTGAATGTCTTATTGGACACCGAGTTGCAAAGCTTACAAATCCAAATGGTGTGACGCTCAAAACATTTTCTGAACTTGGACTAGATTAGAATTCTTAATGACTGACCTAAAGGTACAACATATTCTAACACTATCTTATCTTTTATCYAAAGGGGCAAAACACAATTTTGTTCCAATCACTACTTCTTCTCTAGGAAAAAGTATTAACAAATCACAGCAAGCTGCATCAAAACATCTTTTGGAATTAGAACGAGATGGTTTCATTGAACGAATAATGTCTGGRAGAAATKTTTCTGTGAAAATAACATCAAAAGGWTATTCAGAAATTGTWAAACTTTTYACTRCTATTCGTTYAGGATTAGATTCACTTCCATCATATGTGGAATTGAAAGGAACTMTAGTTTCAGGAATGGGAGAAGGAGCATATTACATGTCTCTAAAAGGATACACAAAGCAATTCAAGGAAAAAATAGGATACATMCCATTTCCWGGAACCTTAAACATHAGCCTWACAAAAAATGAATACATTGAAGCAGTTGGTCAGTTTGATGCTYTAGATGGAATTTTGATAAAAGGATTTTCTGATGGAAAACGAACCTATGGGTGGGTAAAGTGCTTTAAAGCAAAACTCAACAAATCTACTGATTGTGAACTAATTCGTTTGGAAAGAACTGTTCATGATAAGACAATAACCGAGTTGATTTCTAAAACAAACCTTAGAAAATCTGCAAAATTRTYVGATGGAAGTAAAGTTACAATTAGAATYYCAATTAATTCAAAATAATCTAAATATCATGGATTGCTTCTCCATACTCTTTTTCAATTTCTGAACTAGAAATTTCAGGAACAGGTGATTGTAATCTTGCAACCTTTACGTTTAGATTTAATTTTTTACAACCATCTGTGATAAATTTCTCTTGATGCACCTGATCATATCCTAAAGCAATAATTTCAGGYTTGAYTACCTCAACAGTTTTGAAAATATCTCCTTCTTKTCCTATGACACAAAGATCTACCATTGATAATGATTTTACTAAVTCTCTTCTTTGGTCCTGTTTGTGTAATGGTRTTCTTTTTTTCATTTTTTCAGCTGTGYTATCTGTAGCAACSACAACAACWAGTACRTCRCCAAGTGCCTTTGCAGCATTTAGTGTGTGTATGTGTCCAGGATGAATAATGTCAAAAACCCCACCAGCTAAAATGACTCTCAAAGAGGTTCTTCCAAGGTCAGTTAGTGACAGTTTATCATTTTCTACAAGACCATTTTTTTTCAATCCATCAATTTTTTCATTAATTATATTGTCTGAGAGATGAGTTCTRTTCTTTACAATCTCTATGGGATCCTCTTGCGTCATTGTTGATGCRAAGATTGCCGATAAGATGGATTTGTCGATTATATTCAAYAGTATTTCTCTAAATCTCTCCCTTTCTTTAATTCATCGATAAATTACATTTTTGGTTTTAATCCCTTTGCTATTCTCAGAGAATCAACCAAACCGTCTGCATACCCAATACTTAGAATRGCAACTTCATCTTTTCCCTGCTCTAAGAATTTTTCAGCATCTTGAATATACAATTCTGCATTTTCTAACACCTCTTGAAACTCTTTAGAATCTTTGAAATAAGGAGTAATTTCCCTTAGGGCTTGTCTTACCATTGGAACATATTTTTCAATCATTTGTTTTGGAATTTTTTTTATGGTTTTAGAATTATCAAATGGATCATCATRACAWTTTGTCAGAACTTTGAKTGCATCAGATTCTGTRAAGTGAAGTTTTCCGGGAATTATRATTGTGTGTGGYGGTTTCCCAAAATCAATTTTTTTCAGGGTCGAAATTTTTCCAGAAGTTATTYCTTGATTCTTAAATCCAATTCTTGAAGCTACAATTACAAAAGTTGATGGATGTATTACCTTTCTTTTTTGCTCTTTTTCAGTTTCAAGAAGTGCATTRAGTGCATTTTTAGGTTCRAGAAAAAATTCTRCATCCTGATTGTATTCTAAGAGTAGTAAAGTATGATTACCMTCAATCAAATTCTTGTAAATTACATAATATGGTGTTGTCATAGACTTTAACTCACTCATAATRGTTACAATTTTACCAATTTTGTAATAATGTAAACCAGCTTCACCAACCAATGAAGTAAGAGAAGAYGCAGCATGAACTGTCTGTGTTTTAATTTTTTCTTGAATYGCTCTAACTCTTAACTCGATGTGAGTGGTAGCTATRTAGGGATCTCCATAAGCTAGYAAAAYAACTTTTTTCTTTTTTGCATTTTTTAAAATCTCAGTYCCATCCTCYACCATCCAACGTTTRGCAATTTTTAATTTYGATTTTGCAAGTTTTKTGATTTTAGCAGTATCRCTTTYTGAAATTGGRCTTGTAAATTGTTCCATRTATACAATGTCKGCTTGTTTYAGAAKCTTCTGAGTTGAAACTGATATTGAATCARCTCCYGAAATTCCTAAYCCAACAAACCATAACATTACTTTTTCTTTCTGTCGTGAAGTCTTTTTAAATGATGTAGAGTTCTTTTCAGAACTTCAATTCCTTGTAGATACTCATCTATYGATACACTTTCATTAATTGTATGAGATGCATGAGGATCTCCTGGCCCATATGTGACAACAGGAATGTTCAAACGATTTCCAATTACGTTCATGTCTCCAGTTCCHGTCTTTCGTATCARRGTTGGTCTTGCATGTTCTAYATCCAATACTCCYAGAGTAAATGCCCKTACTAGAGGTGAGTTATGAGGCGCCTCAAATGGCTCWGTTTCATCTAGAATTGAATAGAATGCTTCAACTCCGCGTTTTTTTGCAACCTCAGCTACAGATTTTGCAATTTTTTCTTCAACTCCTTTACAATTCATGTCAACTGGAATTCTAATATCCATAGTTGACATGCATTCTTTTGGAGTAATGTTGTGACTTGCKCCACCATCAATYTCAGTTARTGTTGCAGTTAACATCATTCCTCTTTTTTTAYCMTCTTGTCCTGATTCTAACACYTTTTTTAATTCAGTAATGAAAATCACYGATTCYTCTATTGCGTTTTTTGATAACCATGGTGCACTAGCGTGKGCACTATCMCCAACATTGATTCGTAAATTGATTGCTAATCTTCCTTTGTATGCAATTGTAACTTGTTTYAAACCACTTGGTTCGCCAAAAACTGCATAGTCTAAATCAAGTTTGTCTTTTACTAGATTTTTTATTCCYGTYGCATTACCTTCTTCATCAACTGCACCGACAAACATTACAGTRCCATTGTTGTTTTGAATTGATGCTGCTGCAAATAGCATAGCCATCAGTGGTGCCTTTGCATCAGATGCACCACGTCCAAACAATRTGTYTCCCTCCTTTCTAACTTTGATTTTTCCAGGAACTGTATCCATGTGTCCACACAAAAGAATTTTAGGTGAACCTGAACCTTTTGTGGCAATTAAATTTCCAACCTCATCGATGTGAATRTTTTCAAATCCRAGATCATCACACTTGTCAGCTAARAATTCTGCTAATGGTTTTTCACTAAGAGATGGYGTGTAAAACCTCAGAGCTTTTTCTAACATCTTTACWGCAAATCTAGGTGTRATTGTAAAASTAGTGTCCAATTTTTACTTGTTTGAATTTAGAACGTAGTCTAGCATAAGAGATGGTATGTCTACTTCACAGACTCTAACTGTGTTTTTGTATTCCGTTGTATTGTTTACTTCATGTACCACTAAACCTCTTTCTTCACTTTCCATCAAATCTACACCAACTATTTGTCCTTCAACTGCATTTTTTGCCTTTATACACATTTCTTCCATCTCATTTGATACCTCACACTTTTCTGCTCTCCCTCCCAATGCCATATTTGTCTTCCAATTTCCATTAYCTGAATGCCTGTAWATGGCAGCAACTACTTTGTCTCCAACCATTATTGCTCTAATGTCTCTAGGAGGCCTCTTCACAAATTCYTCAAGATAGTGAATTTGGTAAATTGGATACATHTTTTCCCTACTCTCGATTATACCTTCAGCAGAATCTTTGTCATTAATTTTTGAAATCATTCTACCCCAACTTCCTACTGTTGGTTTGATGACCTTTGGGTATCCATTTTTTTCTAAACTTTCAAGTGCAGCTTCTTTWGAGAATGCAACAGATGCAAAAGGAGTTGGCACACCATGTTTTTTTAGCAACATATGTGTRTACAATTTRTTTCCTGCAAAAATTCCAGTCTTTAAACAGTTGATGACRTTAACCCCCATTCCTTCAAGTGCAGCTGTTGAATGTACATTTCTGTAATAACTTACACATCGCTGTAACACATTWCCGTATCCATCTTTTTCTTTATCAAGATCWAAAAACAGCTTTTTACAATCAAGCATCTGAATGTTGATGTTCTTTTTTTTACCAGCTTCTAGKAGWGCCTTTTCTTCCCAACGGATGGTATCATAAAGAACAGTGATGTCAGGGGTCACTGCCCCCAGTCCTCGCCAACCGTTTGGGCAGGCTTTAAATCAAAACCTTCTGCTGCTTTTACTAATTCAAAACTTGYACCACACTCTGGGCAAGTGAYTATTTCTCCTTCTAATGCATCACTTGGAATTGAAATATCTGCATCACATTCAGCACATTTTGTCATATTGTTCTCCTTCTTTCATCCTCTATTCGTCTTTTATTATCTTTTTTTCAAGCCTATCTTCTAATGGAATTTCTAAAAGATCTCCCATCCTTAGACTTTTTAGHCCAGAAGCAACAGCTTTTGCTCCTTKATCATCTTTTTCTAAACCHAGAATAGACATTAGRTAAGCAGCACCTGTCTTTCCTGCTAGTTCTCCAAASACTATCCTTCTTCTATTYCCAACAGCTCTTGGAGGAATTGGCTCGTATGCHGCAGGATTTCTTAGDATAGCAGCCAAATGAGTTCCTGCTTTGTGTTTGTAAGCTGATGAACCAACAATTGGTTTTGAATCATATGGTTTAATSGTTGTATACTCTTCAATTAATCGAGAAAGATCTTGTAGCATATCCAAYCTAAAGTCATTTTGTGATTTGTACAAATATGTTAGTGTTACTGCAACCTCTGCAAGAGAAGGAATTCCAGTCCGTTCACCGATTCCATCAATTGTAGTATGGATTTGATCAACACCTGCATCGCATGCAGCAAAAGCATTGGCTAATGCAAATCCAATATCATTGTGTACRTGAGCATCTAGAGGGGTATCAATCTCATTTCTAACCTTTTTTACGAAATTGTACATTCCTATNGGTCTTAGTATTCCAACAGTATCTGGAAGACTAATTCTATCAACTCCAGCATCTTTTATGGCTCTACAAACTTCGAGCAAAAATTTAGGATCAGCTCTACTTCCATCCTCTACAGTAAATCTAATTTTTARTCCATGAGACTTTGCATACTCTACAGTTTCTACYGATCTTTTTAGTGCCTCTTGCCTTGAAATTCTTAACTTATCCTTTAGATGAATATCAGAAATTCCAAGATAAGCTGCRACCCACTTCGCATCACACCTCAAGGAAATGTCAATGTCTTCCTTTAACGCTCTTCCATGAGAAACAATGTCAGCTTTTAATCCTTGTTTGATTATTGTTTTGGTTGCTTCTTCATGATCTTTTGAAATTACTGGAGAAATTTCTATTTGATCAACTCCAAAATAATCTAACATCCATGCAATCTGAATTCGCTGTTTGTTTGTAAACGAAACACCAGGATGTTGTTCACCTTCACGCAAAGTACTATCTAAGATACTTATYCTCTTTGAATTCTTATCATAWGCATTGTATACTTGTGCATAGTAATTCGGATCATTCATTGCAGATTTCGATRCATGATCAATAGAATATAAACATATTCGTACTAACTTCGGCGAAATGTAATGYAATCGATACTAAAATAGTTGTAAAAACAATTTTCGATCCGAAACTCGTTTTATTTGATTGTTCGAAGAATTATTACAGTATTAGAGTCAATTACYCCTGGAATTTTTCTTAACGCATCAATACTRCTGTTAATTTCAGCAATACTTGGCGCAGTAATAATAACACTAATGTCGTATTGTCCAGTTATTTCATAAACAGTTTTTACGCCATCAAGTTTTGTAAGCTTTGAAGAAACTTTAGAAGTTTCAATTGTAGAATCGACTGAAATTAATACAATTGCACTAGTTGTATTTTTTTCTCCTTCTTCAATTGTAAATCTCTTAATTGTTCCACTGTCAACAAGATTTCTTACTCTTCTTCGTACTGCAGAYTCTGAAAGTTTTAGTTTTTTACCAATGTCRACAAATGATTCTCTAGAATTATTTCGRAGGTATTCTACGATTCGTTCATCAGTYTTRTCTCTATACATTTCTTCTTTCTTCCTCTTTACTTAGCAGAGAATCTAGGGTTTCTAAAACTTTTGTTRTGTCMTCTTCAGATATTACTAGYGGTGGTAATAATCTCAAAATATTCCTGCCTGAATACAGTAACAAAATTCCATYCTTGATTCCATCCATTAGTATGTCTTTGACYTCAAATTTCAGCTCAACACCAATCATCAATCCCTTTCCTCTTACTTCTCTGATAATCTTGTGTTTTTCTTTGAGAKCTTCTAATCCTTCATGRAATTTTTTTCCCATTTTTTCTGCATTTTCAATTAAACCATCTTGTGTAAGTGCTTGAAGTGYAGCAGTTCCTGCYGCACAAGAAAGTGGRTTGCCACCRAATGTTGATGAATGTTCYCCTTTACCCATAACTGAAAGTATTTCTGATTTAACAAGTGTTRCACCCATAGGAACTCCTCCCGCAATTCCTTTTGCAAGGCACATDATGTCAGGAGTTGTGTTCCAGTGCTCTGAAGCCCACATTCGGCCAGTTCTACCTAAACCAGYTTGAATTTCGTCAAAGATTAGAAGAATTCCTTTCTCATCACAAAGCTTTCGAACATCCTGCAAGTATCCRTCTGGCGCTACATGAATTCCACTTTCTCCTTGAATTGGTTCTAAGATTACAAAACCAGTATCTTCATCAATAGTTGAACGTAATGATTCAATCTCACCAAACTTTGCAAAAGATACTTTTTCTACTAGTGGCTGAAACATTTTTCTATATTTTGGACTAAAYGTCAAAGAAAGTGCTCCCATTGACTTTCCATGATATGAACCAGTCATAGCTAYCATTCCTTTCTTTCCAGTAAATTTTCGCGCAAACTTTATTGCAGCTTCAACTGCTTCTGCTCCACTGTTGTTAAGATGAACTTGTGACAAGCCTTTTGGCGCAACACTGATCAATGTTTTAAGAAATTCTTCACGTGTTTTATTGTAAAAAGAACTATGAACTGTAATAATTTTTTCAAGTTGTGATTTTAATGCATTAACAACTCGTTCATTTCTATGTCCYACAAGTGCTACTCCATATCCGCCCATACAATCAATGTACTCTTTACCATCTACATCCCATACGTGRGAACCAAGWCCTTTTTCTATTGTAACGGGAAATCTTTGATACAGATTTCCCATAAATTCRTCTTCMGTCATTTCTTAATTACCGTACAGTTTTCATGTGCAATTGCTGATGATATTGGGTTTTCTTTTTGTCCATTTGCAATCAAYGCTTCTTTTACTCCCATSTCTATAGCTTCTGTTGCAGCAAGAATCTTCTTTTCCATTCCAAATCCAACTTTAGRACGAATYTCTTTWGCTTCGGCTAGAGAAAGATCAGTAACAAGTTTGTCATCCATTAGTAAACCRTCTACATTTGTGATGAACAAAACTTTGTCTGWTTGAACCTTTCCTGCAACGTATGCTGCRGCYCTATCTCCATCCACATTTARAAAATCATATTCTTCACTRATTGCAATRGGGGAAATCACMGGWGTATATCCTTGCTCTAACAAAGATTTTACAAATTTTGCATTTACCTCAGTAATTTTACCAGTATATCCHCCATCAATTGCYTGTTTTCTRCCTTTTTCRTTDATRATGAGTAGTTTCTTTTTTCTTTCTGCCTGCAATACTTTGGCATCAACTCCTGAAAGACCAATCGCGTTAATTCCATTTTTTTGTAATAGACGAACAATYGTCTTGTTGATTTTTCCAGACATCACCATTGTGAAAATCTCAACAGTTTCTTTATCAGTGTAACGACTTTTAATTCCACTTGGAGAAACAATAAACTTTGGYTCTTTACCAAGCTGTTYTGAAACTTTTGTTACTTCSTTTCCACCACCGTGTACAAKAATCACYCCTTCTCTCTCTACTACTTTTTTTATGTCAGAAATTGTYGTAGGATGTAGATTGTCTATAACACTMCCGCCAATCTTGATTGTAATCATGTTATTACACTGGAGTRAGTGGAGTATATTTAAGACCMGCCATTTCGTCAAGGCCRGCCATTACATTCATGTTTTGTAYRGCAGAGCCTGCAGCACCYTTCATCAAGTTGTCTGATGCTGARATGGCAATTAWTCTATTATTATCCTCATCCAAWTCAAATCCAATGTCACAAAAGTTTGAACCAACAAGGAACTTTGGATCTGGRAATTTGTATAATCCATTCTTATCACGAATTAGTCGTACAAACTTTTCTTGTCCATAAGCTTCACGATAAAGTTTCCATAATTCCTTTTCATCAATATGATYTTTCATGAATGTGTGATTAGTACACAAGATTCCACGTACTACATCAACTGCATGAGKACTCATCGAAACACGGATTTTCTTTCCWGCAATTTCACTTAGCTCTTGYTCAATCTCACCTGTGTGTCTATGCYTTGCTGGTTTGTATGGTCTAATAACRCCAGCTCGCATWGCATGTGCCRTTCCTGAACCAGAACCTGCACCAGATGATCCAATTTTTGCATCAACGATAATGTGTTCAGTTTCAATGATATYATTTCGAATTAGTGGTGCAAGTGCTAACACAGAGGTAACAGCCATGCATCCMGGACACGAAACTARTTGTGCGYTTTTGATTTGTTCTCTGTGCAGCTCTGGAAYTCCAAATACTGATTTYGAAAGATAATCAGGATGTGGATGCTCCCAACCATACCACTTSACATAATCTTCAGRATTRTGCAATCTRTAGTCTGCACTCAAATCAATAATCTTGAGACCTCTGTCATACAACGTCTTTACAATTTCAGTTGCCGTTCCATGTGGTACTGCTATGAAAACAAAATCACACTTGTCTGACATTTTATCATAGTCTAATTCAGAAAATGTAAGATCTGTAAATCCTTTGAGACTTGGTTGGACTCTGTGTATATATTCACCAACATGTTGTCTTGATGTTACCATAGTGATCTCAACTTCTGGATGGTTTACCAAAAGTCGTAGTGTTTCTCCACCTACRTAACCTGAAGCTCCTACAAYACCTATTTTCATGATAAAACTATGCGAGAACGGTGTAATTTATTTCCTAACGGAGTTTATTGCAAATTCTACCATTTCTTTTGGAATGTTATTTTTTGCAACTTTRRCAAGTCCTTTGAATTCAACAGTATTGTTTACCTCATGAACTAAGAGGCCACGCTTTTCATCTTCCATTAGATCCACACCTAAAATGCCRCCTCCCATKGCCTTTGAAGTATTTGCTACAAGATCT
>LKGT01009040.1_pt1 | contig 12474 bp, 11 predicted proteins | sample 503861 | NCBI WGS metagenome assembly LKGT01 (sample SAMN04113194, study PRJNA297058) | marine sediment metagenome | biome: marine benthic biome; feature: marine benthic feature; material: marine sediment; isolation source: sediment sample collected at the water-sediment interface from the South......
TCGGACGATATGTCGCGAGGATGATCGATGGCGTCCTGTACGGCCGATTTGGTGATTTCATGAAAAATGACTCGATGAACGTCCTTATTCTCGAGAGCGTTTCTTTCTTTGAGCAATTCGACTAAATGCCAGGATATTGCCTCGCCTTCGCGATCCGGGTCGGTCGCGAGGTACAGCGCGTCGGCTTTCTTTAGCGCGCGTATGATGGCGTTGACGTGTTTCTCGTTGCGCTCGATCAGCTGGTAATTCATGGCAAAGCCGTTGTCGGTATCGACAGCGCCTTCTTTCGGYACCAGGTCGCGCACATGCCCGTACGAGGCCAGGACGKCGAAGTCCTTGCCCAGGTACTTGCTGATTGTCTTCGCYTTGGCGGGCGATTCGACGATGACGAGGTTCTTTGACATGAATACARCTTCTCAARAATGCAAAACCGCGGACTGTGCCGCGGTTGAATTACAGGCTTGGAGACGATCTGTCAAGTTGTCAGTGAATCAACCCYGCACTCTCATCAAACATYAGGTCCTCCATCCTGGCGTAAGCGAACTCCTGACCGGGCTGACTAAACAACACCATTAGTACAACCCATTTGATCTGYTCGACATCGATATCAACCGATTCCAGCGCCAATAGGCGATCGACCAGAATCTCTCGTTGCGGCGGCGACAAGATGCTGATCTGTTCGAGGTAGGTAATATATCCGCGACACGCCGAGTCGAGTCGCTCGTGTTCGAAGTCGCTGTATATGCGCATGCCATTCGAGGTTTGCGCGTTGTACGCGAGGTTGTCCTGATGATCGGTAAGACCATCAAGCCAATCCAGCGCCCGGTCTATCTCTGGGTCGCGAAAACCTGCGAGCTCAAGTTCGTCTCGCAGTTCGTTATGATCGGTCTCGGGTTCTTCTTCGGTGTCGACGTAGGTTTCGAACAGGTACATCAGTACGTCGAGTACATTTTCATTCATGTCTGGAGCTGCTCCTTTCCGTTTCTGGTTCCGCAATGTGTCTAACTCAGCAGTGAGTACCGTCCACCGGACAGCGATTCGACTTCTCCATGGAGCTCCAGAATCAGAAGCATGGAGGAAACCTGGTCGATCGTCAATCCAGAAGTTTCGGACAGTTCATCGACTGAAACAGGGTCGTGGCCGAGGTGTTTGCGCAGTTCAACATATTCATGCTCGAGGTCTTGCAAAGAATTTTCGTTGCTCGTTGATTCCATTGTGGTTTGCAGAACATGGCCGGCCAGCGGAGCAAGTTCGCTAACGATGTCGTTGGCTGTTTCAACAAGTTTCGCGCCCTGACGGATCAGTTCGTGACAGCCGCGCGCGAGCGGATTATGGATAGAACCCGGCAGAGCGAATACTTCCCGCCCCTGTTCGGCTGCRAGTCGCGCCGTGATCAGTGAGCCACTGCGACGGGCRGCYTCGACCACCAACGTACCGAGGGTCAAGCCGCTGATCAGRCGATTGCGTTCGGGAAAGTGGTGCTTGCCCGGATGCATGCCCAGTGGGTATTCGCTGACCAACGCACCTTTYGCGGCAATCTCGTGGGCAAGTTCCTTGTTGGAKGCCGGGTAGACGCGGTCGATGCCATGACCCAGAAAGGCGATCGTCGTACCGCCAGCCGCGAGAGCGCCGCGATGTGCGGCCGCATCGATACCTTSAGCAAGCCCGCTRACAATCGTGAAGCCRGCGCCAGCGAGGTGGTGCGCGAACTCGAAAGCSGTGCGAGCCCCGCYTTTGGTGGGATTGCGGCTGCCAACGATAGCCAGTGCCGGWAGRTGCARRAGGTCCGGAYYTCCGTCCACATATAATAAGAGTGGTGGGTTTGATATYTGCGCGAGCAATTCCGGAAAGCGGTYGCTTGCATGCTGTATGACATGATGCCGGGTGTCGGCGCGCCACTCGACATCGCTTGAATTGCTCATTGTAAWCTCCGGAAGGGCWCASTCCTGGGCCCTKCCCARATCATACAGGTGCCMGGCGGGGCGARGCGCGYWGTTATTCGGSCAAGAAAACAAAAACGGCGCCCGAAGGCGCCGTTTTTAATTCTTCGTCAGACCTGGTATCAGATCGGGTTGCGTATGTAGTCCTCAACGTGGAGTGCCTGCGTGGCTTCCATGACCAATCCGTAGCCGATATTGTCAAACAACTTGAAGACCATAATCGTGCCGGCCGGCTCATCGGGCAGTTTGACCGAACCGCCTTTGACGCGATCCCTGATTTTGGGGCCCTTCTGATAAACTGTTAGAACATCGCCAACGGCCAGTCCGTCGCCGGTTCCGCGGTTCATGATAACGACCTGGTACTGGCCAATCTGCGTGACACCGCCGACGACGGCAATAATCTGTCCGTCAATAGCGCTCGACGGCGCTCTCGGGTAAAAATTCAGCGGTAGATCGACCGTTGTCGAAATCAGTACATCGCCTTCCTTCGCTTCCATGGTCGATTCGTACAGGTCCAGCGTTGCAGGATCCCCGCCGCGACTCAACGTGCCGCTCGCGACGAGCGTGCCCTGGTAACCGACAAGCTTGTTGCCGTCAGGGTCAATTAATGGATCACCAACATGCACGACGTTAAGACGCTGTCCCACTGTGTCATCTTGCAAGCCGCGAATGTATACCGAGTTTCCGGCAGCAGCGATGAGATGTTCGCCACGCGTTGCGACTAGATAGGGCATTTTCTTAATCTGCCTTTTCTCGAGGATCGCGCCGGTCGTAAGGAACGCAGCGATGGAGTCGTAGGAAACGCTCGTGACGGCTTCGCTTAACGGTGTCTCCCGTGCTTCAGGCGACAATCGATACGACGACGCGTGAATCGGTGCCACCATCTGGCGGCCCTCAACATAGATGAGACCGAGAACGTCACCCGGATAAATAAGGTGCGGGTTTACGATGTCAGGATTGATGTACCAGATTTCGGGCCAGTACCAGGGATCCTTAAGAAACGTCTCGGCGATATCCCACAGCGTATCGCCCACCTGAACGACATACGTGTCCGGATGATCGTTGGCCAGTGGCGAGTCGCTTTGCGAAAACGCGTTCATGGATCCGAGTACCAGTGACGCGGCGAGCGCGGCAGAGATGATCCGGAGGCAATTTTTGAGGCTTGTTTTGCGGAGGGACATGTTTCTCAATGCTCCATACAAGGTGTTGAGGCCTTTAGCTTTTTGGCGTTGCTATAATATGTCGTGCCATTGCCGTCGAAGCTGCCAATTACGTCACATTTCCGACTGCAAGAGCCTTTCGGACAGTAGGCGGCTGGTCGCAATTGTCTGACATTTTATTAAATAAAGTCAATCATTTAGGTCATTTAGGTCGCAATTTACACGAATAATTGATGATTTTACCGTAACCGCATTATGGCAAAACTCACGATTTTGGTATTTCCTGATCCGAGGCTGCGAAAAACAGCGTCGCCGGTTGATGTGGTCGATGATGCCCTGCGCGGGCTGATCGACGACATGTTAGAGACCATGTATGCCGCCCCGGGCATCGGGCTCGCCGCAACCCAGGTCGACGTGCACCGGCGGCTCCTGGTTGCGGACGTTTCCGCGAATAGCAACGAGCCGCATGCGCTGATCAACCCGGTCATTCTGGAAAAGGACGGCGTCACGGTGTCCGAAGAGGGCTGCCTGTCGGTGCCCGGGTACTACGAAGAGGTCGAGCGCGCTGAGCACATCCGTGTGCGCTACCAGGACAGGAGCGGTACGGAAATCGAAACCGAGATGGATGGAACGCTGGCGATTTGCGTGCAACACGAGGTCGATCATCTCGACGGCAAGTTATTCGTCGATTACCTGTCTGAGGCGAAGCGATCACGTATTCGTAAACGCCTGCTGCGCGATAAGCGGCACCACCGTGCAGAGATTTCAATGTAATTGCGACTTGTCGATGCCTGCGGATGGGGTATTACTCATCGTCATGGCTCGCTACGCTGCGCTTTACTTCCGATGAATATCACCCCATCCACAGGCATYTGAACAATGGCGCAACCCCGAGTCATTTTTGCTGGMACRCCSGAGTTTKCGGTTGCGTCTCTGCAGGCGCTGGTTGAGTCGGGCGTTACGCCCGTCGCTGTTCTTACCCGACCTGATCGGCCGGCAGGGCGCGGCAGGAAAATGACCGCAAGCCCAGTCAAACTATTCGCGGAGGCAGAAGGTATCGCCGTGCTGCAACCCGAGACCTTGCGCGACGACGCGGCGATCGCACAATTGGCAGCGATGGAACCGGACATCCTCATTGTGGCTGCGTACGGCCTGATTCTGCCGCAAGCCGTGCTCGATATTCCCAATGCGGGTTGCCTCAACGTACATGCATCACTACTGCCGCGCTGGCGTGGCGCGGGACCGATTCAGGCGGCGATAAAGGCGGGTGATGCGCAAACGGGTGTGTGCCTTATGGCGATGACAGCCGGACTCGATTGCGGACCCGTGTTCGTGAGCGAATCAATGACTATTGGCGATGATGAGAGCGCGGGCGAGTTGCAGGATCGACTTGCRRSTGCAGGWGGCCGTTTATTGACTCGCCACCTCGCCGATATTATTGCCGGCAACATCTCGCCACAAGAACAGGATGAGGGTGCGGCAACGCACGCCCCAAAAATTCGGGCTAGTGATGCGGTGATCGATTGGCAACGGCCGGCGACCGAGCTCGATAGAGTCGTGCGCGCCTTCAATCCGGCTCCAGGGGCGTATTTCTTGCTTGATGATGAGCGCATCAAATGCAGCGGTGCTTCGATCGCCGCGAGTGCAGAAGCAGCACCGGGCACCGTTATTACCGCCGGGCCGGACGGTATTACCGTCGCCTGTGGCGACGGCGCTTTGTGTATGACGTCGTTGCAGAGGCCGGGCAAACGTCCAGTGTCGGCCGGTGAATTTGCGGCACAACTCGATATTCTCGGCCGACATCTGTGAGCGAGGATCACAGCGGGGCGAAGCTGCGAGCAACGGCGGCGCGAATCGTCGATGCCGTGATTTCCTCCGGGCGATCACTCAACAAGGCGCTGGATGAGTACGAGTCACGAGTTGCTGAACGCGATCGGCCGTCACTGCGAATGATGTGTTATGGCGTGCTGCGTTATCACTGGCACCTGCAGGCATGGATCGATGCTTTGCTCAAGCAACCACTCAAAGCGCGCGACAGCAGAGTCAATGCCTTGCTTGCGCTTGGCCTGTATCAACTCAGTGATACGCGTATTCCAGATCATGCCGTGGTGTCGCAGACGGTGGAAGCGACACGCCATTTGCGGCGCCCCAAGCTCGCTTCGCTGGTTAACGCGGTATTAAGGCGCTTCTTGCGCGACCGACTTTCCGAGCAGGTGCCGTCTAACGACGAAGCTGTCCTTGATCATCCGCAGTGGCTCATAGACTCGTTCAAGACTGACTGGCCAAATGATTGGCAGGCGCTGGTCGAAGCTAACAATGGCCGGGCGCCGATGTGGTTGCGGGTCAATCCCCTGCATGGAACGGCAGAGGACTACCTGGCTCGGCTCCGCGATGCCGGCATGGATGCCGAATTACTTGCTGCAGCGCCACAGGCAGTTCGCCTCTTGGAGCCGCAGCCCGTGGGCAGGTTGCCGGGGTTTTCCGAGGGGCACGTATCGGTGCAAGACGCGGCTGCCCAGTTGGCGGCGCCTTGGTTGCTTGAGGAATTGCACGGCCGGATTCTCGATGCCTGCGCGGCACCGGGCGGCAAAAGTGGGCACTTGCTCGAATTGGGGGGCGACCGGATTGAACTGACCTGTATTGACAATGATGCGGCGCGACTTGCGGGAGTGACCGAAAACCTCGACAGGCTCGGATTTAGTGCGACGAAATTGTTAGCAGATGCATCGAAACCAGAAGAGTGGTGGGACAAGCGGGCCTTTGACGGCATCCTGCTCGACGTGCCGTGTTCGGCGACCGGCGTCATCCGGCGCCATCCGGATATCAAGCACCTGCGGCGGTCTGCTGACGTCAGGAATTTCGCTGCAGCTCAAGTAGCGATGCTGGCCGCAGTCTGGCCGATGCTCGCGATTGGCGGGCGCTTACTATACGTAACGTGTTCGGTGCTGGCAGCCGAGAATGAAGGGGTTGTAACGCGTTTTCTCAGGGATAACGATGACGCTCAGGAAATCGATGTGTTGCACAATAACAACATCCGCGATCTAATGCGGGACAAGGCATGCGGCCTCCAGGTGTTGCCCGGTACTGCGGGCCTGGACGGTTTTTATTTTGCCTGCCTTGGAAAGGTTTCCTGATAAGAAGATGTCACACGCACCGAACATTCGACGACATGGCTTGCTGCCCGGCCTCGCGCTGGCGCTCGCGGCTGTGTTTGTTGCGGGCAGCGGCCTGGCCCAGGAGGAACCCGAGCGAGCCGGTTACTTCGCGGTCCGCTCGGCCGAAACGCATCTCGCGAATGGTGTACATGTGCTCGATGCCAGGTTGCAGCTGGTGCTAAGCAGCGAGGCGCTTGAAGCGCTGGCTAGCGGTATTACGTTGACGATCGAGTTGCAGATGGAAGTCATACGCGTGCGGCGCTGGTACTTCGACGATCTTACCGCTGAGCTGACTACGCGTTACGAGCTTGAGTATCGACCGCTGTCGCAGCGCTACATCGTCCGCAATCTCAACAGTGGCGACCAGGATTCTTTCGCGACCCTTTACTCCGCGCTAAACAATCTCGGACGTGTGCAGGGGCTGCCTGTTATTGATGATTCATTGCTCGAGGCCGACAAGAAATTCCGTGTTCGGCTGCGGGCCATGCTGCAAACGAAGCAATACTCCGCGCCGTTAAGGTTATTGTTCTTTTGGCGGGACGAGTGGCAATTAAAAAGCGAGTGGTCTGAGTGGATACTCGATCGATAAAACGAGGTTTCTATACACTGATTGCCGCGATCGGCGTTGGCCTCGTGCTCGTCGCTCTATTTCTGCTAAGTCGCACCGCAGAAAACTCCGAGGATTTCGACCGGCTGCACAACGTGATACTTACGATCAATGCTGCTGGCGTCTTCCTGCTGTTCATATTACTGGTTGGCAATCTCGCGCGCTTGTGGCGCGAATACAGAACGCATGTGCCCGGAGCGAGACTCAAGGCGCGCATGGTCGGAATGTTTGTCGGTCTCGCCGTCGTGCCGCTGCTCGTGGTGTTCTACTTCTCATTGCAGTTCATCAATCGAGGCATCGACTCATGGTTCAATGTCGAGGTCGAGGCGGGCATGGAGAATGCACTCAAGCTGAGCCGGGCTGCATTGTCGATGCAAATGAGGCAACACCTTTATTCGACCCAAAAAATCGCGCAGCAGTTGAGCGCCAGCAGCGAGCGCCAGCTCATTTACGAGCTCAGCGCGTTGCGCCGTGAAAGCGGTGCGAGCGAGATCACKATTTACGGTAGTAACAATCGAATTGTCGCRACGAGTTCGGACAGCGCACWACCGGCATTGCCATACCCACTCAAAGAAGAGGTGYTGTTGCARATGCAGCAGGACCGSCCTTAYGTTGCGCTGGATCCGGAAGACTATGTTGTTCGYATCGCAGTATTGTTCCGTRTTCGTGGGCGCGCSGAACCACTCGGCGTCATGCAGGCACACTTTCCGATYACTGAACGGCTKGCGCGCATGGCGGAAAGCGTCGAYTCGTCGTACCTTGGCTACMARCGAATGCTATTYCTGCGGCAGCCGCTCAAAGATRCKCTGTCGTTAACACTGACTGTTGTCTTTCTGYTGAGYTTGCTCGCGGCGGTATACGGRGCTTTCGTRTTGTCGCGRCGGCTTGTAGCGCCGATTCAGGATCTCGTTGCGGGYACCCGGGCTGTGGCCGAAGGCGACTTCGATACGCTCTTACCGACGCCATCACGCGATGAAATCGGTTTTCTCATCAGTTCATTCAACGACATGACGCAGCGTCTCGCAACTGCACGGCGCGAGGCCAGCCGGTCGCAAGCACTGGTCGAAGCCGAACGCACCAATCTCGAAGTCATTCTCGCCAGGTTGTCGACGGGCGTTGTCGCACTCGAGTCGGACTTAGTAATCCGCACCGCAAACCAGGCGTCCGGCGCGATTCTCGATTTGGATCTCACGAATTGTGTTGGTCAGAACCTGGCCGTTGTGGCCAAGGGGCACCCGCTACTCGAACAGTTCGTTGACGTCGCGCAAGTGCACCTGAGGGCCGGCGAAACGGAATGGCGAGAGCAAATCGTGTTGCGCGGCGAAGTCGGCCGACGCGTCCTGAGCTGCGCGTGTACAACGCTGCCAGGCGATAAGGATCACGCGGCAGGATATGTCATCGTTTTCGATGACATCACGGCGTTGTTGCAGGCACAGCGCGATGCGGCGTGGGGTGAGGTCGCGCGTCGTCTCGCGCATGAGATCAAGAACCCACTGACACCGATTCGATTATCGGCTGAGCGAATGCGCCGCAAGTATCTGGGRWCAATGGATGAAGARGAGGCGCAGATACTTGATCGTGCAACGCACACGATCRTGCAGCARGTTGAAGCGATGAAAGAGATGGTCAATGCATTCAGTGACTATGCGCGAGCGCCGGATATGGATATCGGGCAGTTCAGCATGGACAAGCTTGTGCAYGAAGTGGTCGACCTGTACCGCGCGCRGGAGAGCGGCGTTGAAATCGTGCTGACTTCGGACCCGTCGATGCCGCARATTGAGGCGGACATGGGACGTGTTCGGCAGATGCTCCACAATCTTGTGCGTAACTCGATAGAGGCACTCGAAAACGCGACCGAYGGTCGTATCGATGTTCRCGTGAGTGCAGCAGAAATCGCAGGYGTCGAAATCATGCAGATCAAAGTCAAGGACAACGGGCCAGGCTTCAARGAGAGTTCGCTCACCCAGGTATTCGATCCYTATGTAACCACCAARCCGAAGGGGACAGGGYTGGGTCTYGCGATCGTCAAAAAACTTGTTGAAGAGCACGTTGGCACAATTCGGGCGTACAACAGCCAGAACGGCGGCGCCGTTATAAGTATCCGTCTGCCGCTCAATGAGGCAGCACGCGAAGCAATGATTGCGAGAGCACCTGGACGTGCCGAGCAAAGGAGGAAGAAAGCATGAGTACTTCTCATGTATTGGTAGTCGACGACGAGGCCGATATTCGGGCCTTAATTCAAGAAATTCTGTCCGACGAAGGTTACGGTGTGACCGCCGCCGCGAACGCCGAAGAGGCACGGTCTGCTCGTGTGGAGGAAAATTTCGATTTGATTCTTCTGGACATCTGGATGCCCGATACAGACGGCATCACATTGTTACGAGAATGGTCGGATGATGGCGATCTCGCCTGTCCGGTCGTGATCATGTCGGGACATGGCACCGTAGATACGGCTGTTGAAGCAACCCGGCTCGGCGCATTCGACTTTGTTGAAAAACCATTGTCGCTGGCGAAATTATTGCGCACGGTAGAGGCGGCGCTCGAGTCATCCGACAAGCAAGGGTCTACGGGGCGCCGCCTGTTGCCGTCGCTATTGGCACCAGTGGGCCGCAGTAAACTGATGCAAGACTTGCGCGAGAAGGTGCAGCAGTACGCTCAGCATGATGCACCGGTGTTGTTGAGCGGTGAGCCAGGCACGGGTCGAGGTGCATTCGCGCGTTATCTGCATGCGTTGAGCAAACGGGCGGACGGGCCGCTAATCAGTGTTACGGCGGCATCTCTGACCGACAGCAACGTCGAAGAACAGTTGCTTGGCAGTGAAGTTGACGGCGAGATTCATGCCGGCGCATTTGAGCGTGCGGCTGGCGGTACGCTCGTTATTGATGAGCTGGCCGACCTGAACGCGGCCGCGCAGAAAATTTTGCTGGGGGTGCTCGAGGATCGGGGCTTCAGGCGTGCCGGTGGTAGTGAAACGATTCGGCTCGATGCGCGAATCGTGGCAACGGCTGGGGTTGACCAAGAGGCCAGTCTTGAAAAAGGTGATTTGCGGCGCGATCTTGTTGCGAACCTGAGTGTGCTGCCGCTTCGCATACCGCCGCTTCGCGAGTACTCAGAGGATGTACCCGAGTTGCTTGCCTCCTACGTTGATAAGTTCGTCGATGCCGAGGGCCTGTCTTTTCGGCGATTCAGTGTCGCAGCGCAGAATCGGCTGCGAAATTATCCGTGGCCTGACAATGTGCGCGAACTCAAGAACCTGGTGCGTCGGCTGTTACTTGCCGACGGCGAGGGCGATCTGACGCTCGAGGAAGTCGAAGCAGATATCAAGGCCGGCACGCCGGTGAATGAGCCGCTCGTGAAACAGGATCTGTTGTCGTTACCATTGCGAGAAGCACGCGAGCAGTTTGAGCGCGCCTATTTACAACAGCAACTGGTGCTCTGCGATGGCAAAGTCGGTCAACTTGCGAAACGTGTCGGCATGGAGCGCACACATCTTTATCGGAAGCTGCGCGCACTCGGCGTCGATTTCAAATCGGTAACCGCAGACGATTGACTCTACAGGCGGCGGCATACGGGATACTCCTCTCCCTCATGGCTCGCTGTGCTGCGCTTTACTTCGGTCGATGAACATCCCGCTCACCGCCGATTGCAGATCAATCTATGTCAGGAAGCAATCGACCGTCGGGCAGGAATGTCAGGCCCGGGTTACCGAAGTCCTCGATGCTCAAGCCACGTATGAGGTTTAGRGCRCGTTGTTCGTCGTCGATGCTCGGACCGTCCGGGCGYAGYTGAACGGTTGAGACGATTTCCCCTTCGATAAAGCGGCCKTCGSCATCAAGAGTTGCCAGCAARATTGCCGCAATACCYTTKACGCCCTCGACGCTGATGCCGTAGTAAGTYGCGAAATTGCCGAGGCTGTAGGCGATCAGCCGGTCCTTGTAGAGCTCGATGCCACGAAGAACGTGYGGGCCATGGCCCACAACGAGRTCGGCTCCCGCATCCACCATGCATCGGGCAAAGAGCGCGACGTYGCCACGAGGTTCTCCGAAGTATTCTTCMTCGGCAAAAGGGACATGCATCATGGCCGCGCCTTCGGCGCCGCCATGAAAGGAAACAATGACGATGTCGTGTGATTCGGCGAATTCCGCGACTGTCTGCTCGGCGAGTTCATAGTCGAGCATCATGTTCGACTCTTTGGTCACCGCGTACGCGAGTACGGCGACCTTCGTATCGTTGATATTGAAGCTGGCAAATTCTCCCTCACGGCCCGAGTGATAAATGCCGGCTGCGTCAAGCGCTTGCATCGTCGCTGTGCGTCCGTCTTCGCCGAAATCGCGCGCATGGTTGTTGGCAAGACTAAGGACATCAAATCCAGCGTCACGATAGTGATTCGCGTAGCGTGTCGGTGAGCGAAACAGGTAGCACGCAGCAAGGTTTCTGCAAGTCTTGCCAGGCTCGCCGCCATCGGCGAGAACGCTTTCGAGATTGCCGAATGCAACATCGGCGGATGACAAAATCGGTGCTACGGCGTTGAGAAAGCTGACGCCATCATCGTCCGGTAAATGGTTTTCGGGATAGTCAGTGCCGATCATCATGTCGCCGACTGCGGCGATGCTGATGCGAAAATCACTCTTGCTCGGCGTGGGATGATGATAAGTTGGTTCCGCGACGGTTTCCGTTGGCGGTGGATCTTCTTGTGTGGGCGTAGATGTACACGCGGTTAACGCGAAAAGCGCCAGAAAAACACTTGTCCGCGAACAGCTAGTCACTGAGCCGGATGCGGAAAATGTCGATTTTCGCCGCACGCAATCGACTGCGCCACAGGTTGAGTTCATCGAGATCGTCGGTTGGCCCGATCAGGACTCGATGGAAGTTCTTGTCGTTAACCTTGACGCGCTGGATGTGTGACTCAATTCCCTGCAGGGCAAGTTCCGCGCGGCGCCGGTCGGCATCAACGTTCGTGGAGAATGAACCCGCCTGCAGGATATACACGCCGGGCTCTATGACAGCCTGCGGCGCATAGTCAGCTGCAATATCGGGCGCTTTCTCCGGGATGACGAGCTCGAAATTCGGCAGGATGTCGTAGAAGGAAAACCGCCTCTCTTTGGGCGATTCTTCCGGCTGGTCGACGACAAGCTCCGCATTGTCGTCCAGAGCGCTCTGCAAACTTGCGGGCTGCGGAGTCGGCGGCTCGACCGTCGGGCCGCGGTCCTTGAGGTACACAGCGAATGCCACGGACAGTCCGATTGACAGTCCGAACAACATCCACATCCAGCCCGGGTAGTGCTGCTTCCTGCGTTTCGCCACTACATTTTCTCCGGCGCGGTGACGCCGAGTATCGTCAACCCATTTGCGATGACGATTCGAGTCGCCAGAATCAATGTCAGCCGCGCATTCCGTAACGCGTCGTCGTCAACGATAAACGCGTGCGCGTTGTAATACGTGTGGAAGTCGTTCGCCAGGTCGCGCAAAAAATGCACGAGATGTTGCGGCGCAAGATTATCGGCAGCCAGCAGAATGACTTCGGGATAACGGCTAAGCGACGTCATGAGCGCTTTCTCTTGCGGTTCGGTCAGCGCCGCCAGGTTGCCACGGCCATTGCCCGCATCGAAGAC
>LKGT01009035.1_pt1 | contig 12463 bp, 10 predicted proteins | sample 503861 | NCBI WGS metagenome assembly LKGT01 (sample SAMN04113194, study PRJNA297058) | marine sediment metagenome | biome: marine benthic biome; feature: marine benthic feature; material: marine sediment; isolation source: sediment sample collected at the water-sediment interface from the South......
GGATCGTCACGGGCGAGGCGCCCAGCAACGCGTTCGCCGCTTCGCGGATATCTTCCGATCCCGCCGTGAGTCGGTCCGCCGCTGCGTTCAGGTCTTCACTGGTCTCGTCGAATTGCGAGACGAGCTTTTCGAACAGCTCAGCCAATTCGGGAGGGATGACGGAATCGAGGAGTTCTTTTACATCGGCGTTTCCGAGCCGCTTGCCGATTGCCTGTACGAAGAGAAGCGTCTTCGCTCGTTCGAAGATCAGATCGTCAACGCGGGGATCTCGTCGGTCGGAATACATAGTTAAGGCGTCTTGAATCCCAGTAGCAAATAGGATGATTCGTTTGAGCTCGTCCTCTGAGAATTCATCGGCCGCTACACCGATGCCCCCAACAACATCCGGAACAGCCGCTTCCAATGCTGGAAGAATGTTTTCGACAATCTTCAGAAATTCCTCCAATTCGACATGATTTCTCATATCGGCGACCAAGTCGCCACTGGTATCGTTGAGTGCTTGGACATCACCCATCAACCCTAGTAGAAATTTCCTAGCTGCCGGACCGCTAAAGAATGGGGCAGTGCCCATATTTCACCTCGTTCAAGCTCATTCGATGGATATAGATTTGCCTAGAATTACGAAATTCATTGACCTGAACCCACCGCTCGCACTTCGAGCGCCTTGCTCCGGCACATGTCGTAGGAGGCGGTTTCCACATACCTCTGGTTGAGATACGCTTCTGAGATTTCGGGATCGCAGGCGTAGTGATCGACAATCGCGAAGCGAACACACTCATCAGAGCCAGGATGGTGTGTTCGGCACCATTTGGCGGCCTTGCCGAGCACTAGCCGGGGACTTCGTACAATATTTCGGAACTCCATGACCGCAGTATCTCGGGCTCGTGCCGCATCCTGATCATTCAATTCGTGGAGTAATTTGTCCTGTAATTCGATTGCCCTCTCATCGCCCAATTTTGCGGCAACCAATATCCACATTAATCCTTCAAGTGCACGAGAGTAACGGCCACTTTGGATATAAAGTTTTCCCAAGGAGAATTGCGCCAGGGGGAAACCATGGTTGGCGCCAGGACGGAGATATTTTTCCGCTTTCTCGAAACTTTCCGGGACACCGTTGCCCGTCTGGTACATGGCCCCCATGAGCCACGCGGCGCTAATCGAATAAAAATCCAAGTCCTCTGACCTGGAACGCATTTCCCACGCCATTTCAGCGAAATCGAATGCTGCTCCGAAGTCGTGCCGTTTCCAATCGGTGCTCATGAAGAGCGAAGCGAGCGTGAGTGCGGCGCGCGCATTGCCGAGCGCCGCCGCACGTTCATAGTCTTGCACTGCGGCGTCAATGTTTGGCTCGACGCACCAACCCGATTCGTACGCTAGGCCAACAGCTTCGATCGCCCTGGTGTGCTCATTTTTGGCGGCGAGCCGAAACCATTCGAGGGAACGACAATCATCTTCGGCGACCCCAACGCCTTCGCCGTAGAAGCGCCCAAGCAGAAACTGGGCTTGGGCATCGCCGGCGTCAGCAAGGGGCGTGAGGCGTAGGACCGCCGTGGCGGCATCTCCGTTCTCGAAGAACGCCATGGCCGCGTCGAATTCCRCRCTCCARCYGAAGTCGTTGCCGGCCGTCTCGGCGCGMASRTCGGCAWCCTCCGYRRCGAGGACAGCSAKWACGYTCAGWRCCAATACGAAGATKYGCCGCATSTCTTNTGKYGARTYTCRRTYACWKAWNGGAACAAAACAAGAATATCAGCAWCGAGAGAAAGTGTCARCGATTCGTTGATCGCCACCGACCGATTGCAGYCTCGGCGGGTGGSCNGAAATCCGTCGAANCTTTNNCGCSRTTCAGRGGGNTTGNNGGMRCGCGNCGCSKCCTMGANTSCSTCGMCGYTACSCCTCRTCCCCCGCGCGCGGCGCGTAGCGGACGGMYTCYTGSGCKGCGCGGATCAGGGCGCGGGCCTTGTTGCAGCTCTCCTGGTACTCGGTCTCGGGGTCGCTGTCGGCGACCACGCCGCCGCCGGCCTGGACGTGCATSACGCCGTCCTTGACCACCGCGGTRCGCAGCGAGATGCAGGTGTCCATCGCGCCRCCCGCCGAGAAGTAGCCGACCGCGCCGGCGTAGATGCCGCGCCGCTCGTGCTCCAACTCGTCGATGATCTCCATGGCGCGCACCTTCGGCGCGCCCGAGACGGTGCCGGCCGGGAAGCCGCCGATCAGCGCGTCGAGCGCGTCGTGGCGCGGGTCGATCTCGCCCTCGACGTTGGAGACGATGTGCATGACGTGGGAGTAGCGCTCGATGGCGAACTGCTCGGTGACGCGCACCGTGCCGATCTTGGCGAAGCGGCCGACGTCGTTGCGCCCCAGATCGAGCAGCATCAGGTGCTCGGCGCGTTCCTTTGGATCGGCCAGCAGCTCGTCGGCCAGCGCCTGGTCCTCGGCCGCGGTGGCGCCGCGCGGCCGGGTGCCGGCGAGCGGCCGGATGGTCACCACCTCACCGCGCAGGCGGACCAGGATCTCGGGGCTCGAGCCGACGACGGCGAAATCGCCGAAGTCCAGGAAGAACAGGAAAGGCGAGGGGTTGAGCCGGCGCAGCGCGCGGTAGAGCGCGAACGGCGGCAGCGTGAACGGCACCGAGAAACGCTGCGACGGCACGACCTGGAAGATGTCGCCGGCCATGATGTACGCCTTCGCCTGCTCGACCATGGCGTGATAGCGCTCGCGCGTCGTGTTCGAGGTCGGCTCGACCGCCGCGACCTCGGTGGCGACGTTCTCGGCCCGGTGCGGCAGGCTGCGTTCGAGATCGGCGACCACCGCGGCGATGCGCCCGGCGGCCGCGTCGTAGGCGGCCTGGGCGTCGACGCCGTCGGCCGGCCGCACCGGCGTCACCACGGTCACGACGTCCTCGATGTTGTCGAAGATCGCCATGATCGTCGGGCGCAGGAACAGGCCGTCGGGCGTGCCGATGACGTCGGGGTTCGAATCCGGCAGGCGCTCCATCAGCCGCACCATGTCGTAGGCCATGTAGCCGACCATGCCGGCCGCCATCGGCGGCAGTTCGTCGGGCAGATCGATACGCGATTCATCGAGCAGCGCGCGGAGCGAGGCGAGCGCGCCRTCGGCGCAGGGCGCGAAGGCGTCCGCGTCGTCGATGGCGTCGCGGTTGATCTCGGCSTCATCGCCGGTGCAGCGCCAGAYCAGATCGGGCTTCAGGCCGATGATCGAGTARCGGCCACGCACGGCGCCGCCCTCGACCGATTCGAGCAAAAAACTATTGGYGCGCCGGTCGGCCAGCTTGAGCATCGCCGAGACCGGCGTCTCGAGATCGGCGACCAGCGTCGTCCAGGCGACCTGAGCCTTGCCGGCGTGGTAGGTCGCGGTGAACGCGTCGAGGCCTGGCGAGATTTGCATTCTAGAACAGCGCGTCGACCGCGCCCCGGTTGATCTTGACCGGGTAGCGCGCCTCCAGCGCCATGCGGTATTGCGTGGTCAGGTCGTTGGCCATCGCACCCTGCATCTCGGCGCGTATCGATGCCCGTCGCGCGTCGCCATCACTGCCCCGTGCGGCCGCGACGATCTCGTCGAGGCGCGCGACGACATGACCCGAGCCGCTGCGCGACGGGGCGCTCACCGCATCGCCGATCGAGCCCGAGAACAGCGCCCGGACCAGGTCGTTGGAGAACTGGAGCGCGGCGCCGTCGCCGTCGCGGCGCACCGGATCGCCGACCGTCACGTCGAGGCCGAGGTCGCCGGCGACCGTCGCCATCGACGCGCCGCCGTTGATGCGCTCGGCCGCTTCCGTCGCGCGCGCCGCGGCCAGCCTGTCGCGCTCGGCGGCGCGCCAGGCCCGGATGACCTCGCCGCGGATGCTGTCGAGCGGTCGCAACGTCGGCGGCGTCACGGCGTCGACGCGCAGCACGAAATAGCTGCCGTCGTCGCTTTCGATCAGCAAAGATGCGTCGCCTTCGGGCGTCGCGTAGGCGGTGCTCAGAAACCCGCGGACAGTGGGCAAAGCGGCGACCGGTACGTCGTTGGGTCCGAGGCCCGCATCGTCGACGCTGTCGATCCGTGTGACCGGCAATTGGAGCGCCGCGCCAGCCTCTTCGATCGTCGCGCCGCCGCCCAACTCGTCGTCGAGCCGTTTGGCCAGCCTGTGCAGAACGTCGGCCGCGCCGCGCAGCGCGATCTCGCGCTCCAACTCGTCGCGCACCTCGGCGAGCGGCCGGGCGTATTCGGGGTCGACCGCGCGGACCCGGAAGATATGCCAACCGAAGGGGCTCTCGAGTGGTTCGCCGATCTCGTCGACGCCGAGCGCGAAAACCATGTCGGTGACCGCGCCGAACAGGTCGCCGCGCGTGATCTTGCCGAGCGCCACCGCATCGCCGGTCGCGCCGGTCGTCCGCTCGGCGACGGCCAGGAAATCCTCGCCCGACATGAGCGCGGCGTAGGCCGCGCGCGCCGCCGCTTCGTCGGGCAGCAGTATCTGCTCGACGTCGCGCTTCTCGGGCGTGACGTAGATGTCCCGGCGTTCGTCGTATTCCGCCTGCACCTCGTCCTCGGCAACACCGATCTCGTCGATGACGTCGTCGACCGTCAAGTGGATGAACGTGAAGGCGCGGTACTCGGGCGCGGTGAACTGGGCGGCGTTCTCGCCATGGAACCTTTCCAGCGCCGTTTCGGACGGCTCGACAAGGCCGGTGATCGAGTCGTTGGTGACCACGACATAGCTGGCGGCGCGGCGTTCCTCGCGATGGCGATACAGCGCGTCGACCGCGAATTTGGGCGTCGGCACGGCCGAGACCAACGAGCCGAGCAATTGCGAGCGTATGGTCTCGGCGCGCATCAGCGCGATGAACCGCTGCTCGCCATAGCCCATCCGAGAGATCACCGAATCGAAGATGGCGCGGTCGAAGACGCCCGTCTGGTTGTGGAAGTTCGGGTTGCCTTGGATGGCGTCTCTGATGAAGTCGTCGCTGACCGCGAGCCCCAGGTTTTCCGCCTCGAGATCGTAGAGCGCGCGCGCGACCAGCGCGTTGAGCGCCCGCTCGTCGAGCCCCAGGTTGCGCGCCTGCTCGGCGTCGAGCGTGCCGCTGAACAGCCGCTGCATCTGGCTCATCTGTCGGCGAAACTCGCGCGACAGCTCGGTGCCGGCGATCTCGATGTCGCCGACCGTGACGACTGTGTTGGAAGTGCGGCCGCGGAAGATGTCGCCGACGCCCCAGACCGCGAAGCTGAGGATGATCATGAACGAGAATATCGCCATGATCCATGTGCCGGCGAATTTGCGCATCTTGACCAGCATGGCGAAAACGTCTCCTCGGTTTGGTACATGTCGGTGCGCGGGTCGCGCGGTCGCGAATACTAGGTGTGTCGCGTTTCGGCGGCAACACGCAATTCCGACTTGCGGCGCATCTTTGCCGCCGGTCGCGGCTATGCTACACAAGCGGCGATCACGAAGCATGCCACCTCGAGCGCCATGAGACGACCGCTAATCGCCGGTAATTGGAAGATGAATGGGCTCGGCGCCGAGGGCGTCGCGCGCGCCGAGGCGATCCATGCGCAGGCGGCCGGGTCGCCGCCCGGCTGCGATATCGCGATCTGCCCGCCGGCGCCGTTGCTGGCGCCGATCGCGGCGGTCCTCGGCGACGGTTCCGTGGCGCTCGGCGGCCAAGATTGCGCGATCGCCGAGAAGGGCGCGCACACTGGCGACGTCAGCGCCGAGATGCTGGCCGACGTCGGTTGCCGATACGTCATCGTCGGCCATTCAGAGCGGCGCGCCGACCACGGTGAATCCGATGCCCTGGTGCGCGCCAAGGCCGCCGCGGCGCATCGCGCGGGGCTCGTCGCGATCGTCTGCCTCGGCGAGAGCGAGGCCGAGCGCGATGCCGGCGCGGCGCTCGCCGTCGTCGAACGCCAGCTTGCCGGTTCGCTGCCCGACGGCGCCGTCGCGGCCAACACCGTCGTCGCCTACGAACCGGTCTGGGCGATCGGCACCGGCCGGACGCCGGGCAACGATGAGATCGCCGCCGTGCATACGCATCTGCGCGAGCGGCTGCGCGCGAGTCTCGGCGGCGAAGGGGACGGCATTCGTCTGCTTTATGGCGGATCGGTCAAGCCGGCCAACGCCACCGACATCCTTGCGCTCGACGATGTCGACGGCGCGCTGGTCGGCGGCGCGAGCCTCGACGTAAAAGATTTCTGGGCGATTTGCACGGCGTGCTAGCGGCGGGACGATTCTGTGTGATATACGCTCGTGCCAATTGCAGCGCGCCCGTGCGGCGCCTATATAGTGGTCCGTAATGATAACGATAGTTTTCGTAGTCCACATTCTCATCGCGCTCGCCCTGGTCGGTCTGATACTTTTGCAGCGTAGCGAAGGTGGCGCGCTGGGCATGGGCGGTGGTGGCGGTGGCGGCGGCATGATGAGCAGCCGCTCGTCGGCCAACCTGATGACCCGCGTAACGGCGGTGCTTGCCGGCTCCTTCATGGTGACCAGTCTGGTGCTGACGATGCTCGCGGGCCGCGATACAGGGTCGACTTCGATTCTCGACCAGGTCGGCGCGCCGTCCGCGCCGATCGAGGCGCCGGCCGAACCGGCGAACCCGACCGTACCGATCGCCCAATGATCGCCCGATGATGTCCGAGAAAGTCGTCGGAGGTGGCCTCGGCGCCGCCTCTGTCACTTTCGGAGATCATCCGACTGTGATAGTGTAGAGACCCATGGCGCGGTACGTGTTCATTACCGGCGGCGTGGTTTCCTCGCTCGGCAAGGGTTTGGCTTCGGCGGCGCTCGGCGCGCTGCTGCAGGCGCGCGGCTATCGCGTACGGCTGCGCAAGCTCGACCCCTACCTCAACGTCGACCCGGGCACCATGAATCCCTATCAGCACGGCGAGGTGTTCGTCACCGACGACGGCGCCGAGACCGACCTCGATCTGGGGCACTACGAGCGCTTCACCGGTGTTTCGGCCCGACGCAGCGACAACGTCACCAGCGGCCGCATTTTTCAGACCGTGCTGACGCGCGAGCGGCGCGGCGCCTATCTGGGCGGCACGGTACAGGTGATCCCGCATGTCACCGACGCGATCAAGGAATTCATCCTCGCCGACAGCGACGATGACGACTTCATTCTGTGCGAGATCGGCGGCACGGTCGGCGACATCGAAAGCCTGCCGTTTCTCGAGGCGATCCGGCAGCTATCGAACGAGCTGCCGAGGAACGATTCCTGTTTCATCCACGTCACCTTGCTGCCGTACCTCGAGGTGGTCGGCGAGCTGAAGACCAAGCCGACCCAGCACTCGGTCAAGGAGCTGCGCAGCATCGGTATTCAAGCCGACATCGTGCTGTGCCGATCGGTGATGGAGATCCCCGAGACCGAGCGCAAGAAGATCGCGCTGTTCTGCAACGTGCGCGCCGAAGCGGTGATCCAGGCGCTCGACGTCTCGACGATCTACGAGGCGCCGCTGACCTATCACGACGAGGGCCTCGACGTCCAGGTGCTGGCGCGCTTCGGCATCGACGACGCCAAGGAACCCGATTTGACGCGCTGGCACGATATCGTCCGCCGCATCCGCGAGCCCGAAGGCGAGGTCAACATCGCCGTGATCGGCAAGTACACCGGCCTGATCGATGCCTACAAGTCGCTCGCCGAGGCGCTCACCCACGGCGGCATCGCCAACAATACGCGCGTGCGCACGGTGTGGATCGACGCCGAGATATTCGAATCGGACGGCGCCGTGCACGAACTGCGCGAGGTCGACGCGATCCTCGTGCCGGGCGGCTTCGGCGAGCGCGGCGCCGAGGGCAAGGTGGCGGCGGCGTGCTTCGCGCGCGAACGGCGCATTCCCTATTTCGGCATCTGTTTCGGCATGCAGATGGCGGTCATCGAGGCGGCGCGCAATCTGGCCGGCCTGCCCAAGGCATCGTCGACCGAGTTCGGTCCCAGCGACGAGGCGGTCGTCGGCCTGCTTACCGAATGGATGCGCGGCAATGTGCGCGAGACCCGCACGACCAACGACGACCTAGGCGGCACCATGCGGCTCGGCGCCTATGATTGCGACTTGAAACCCGGCAGCCGGGTAGCCGAGATCTACGATAGGCTTAAGATCAGCGAGCGCCATCGCCACCGCTACGAGGTGAACATCAACTACCTGCCGCGGCTCGAGGCGGTCGGTCTGGTGTTCTCCGGCATGTCGCCCGACGGTGTGCTGCCCGAGATCGTCGAGATTCCCGATCACCCGTGGTTCATCGGCGTCCAGTTCCACCCCGAGCTGAAGTCGAGGCCGTTCGAGCCGCATCCGCTGTTCGCTTCGTTCATCGGCGCGGCGGTCGAGCAGTCGCGCTTGGTCTGAGGGTATCGACATGACCGAGCCGCGACACGTCGCCGTTGGCGATCTCAGCATCGGCAACGACCGGCCGCTCGTGCTGATCGCCGGACCCTGCGCCATCGAGAGCCGCGCCCATGCGCTCGAGACGGCCGAGGCGCTGGCTGGCATCGCGGCGGCCGCCGGCATCGGCCTGATCTATAAGAGCTCCTTCGACAAGGCGAACCGGACCAGCCTGGAGAGCCCGCGCGGCATCGGCATGGCCGAAGGCCTGGCAATCTTGGCCGAGGTGCGCGAGACGGTCGGCTGCCCGGTGATCACCGACGTTCACTTGCCTGACCAATGCGCGATTGTCGCCGAGGCCGTCGACGTGCTGCAGATTCCCGCCTTCCTGTGCCGTCAGACCGACCTGATCGTCGCCGCCGCCGAGACCGGCCGGCCGCTCAACATCAAGAAGGGCCAGTTCCTGGCGCCCTGGGACATGGTCAACGTGGTCGCCAAGGCCGAGCAGGCGGGCAACCGCAACGTCATGGTGTGCGAGCGCGGCGCGAGCTTCGGCTACAATACGCTGGTCTCGGATATGCGCTCGCTGCCGGTGCTCGCCGAGACCGGTTGCCCGGTCGTCTTCGACGCGACCCATTCGGTGCAGCAGCCGGGCGGCCAGGGCGGGCGTAGCGGCGGCCAGCGCGAGTTCGTGCCCGTCTTGGCGCGCGCCGCCGTCGCCGTTGGCGTCGCCGCCGTCTTCATGGAGACGCACCAGGATCCCGACAGCGCGCCGAGCGACGGCCCCAACATGGTGCCGCTCGCCGAGCTGCCGAAACTACTGGCGCGCCTCGTCGCGCTCGACCGATTGACCAAGAGCGGATAAAACCGCTGATCCAAGGAGCGAGGGGGCCGTTTATGACCGCCATCATCGACATCCACGCGCGCGAGATACTCGACAGCCGCGGCAATCCAACGGTCGAGGTCGACGTGCTGCTGGAGGGCGGCGCCGAGGGCCGCGCCGCGGTGCCGTCGGGCGCCTCGACCGGCGCCCACGAGGCGGTCGAGCTGCGCGACGGCGATGCCGCGCGGTACGGTGGCAAGGGCGTGCTCGGGGCGTGCAACGCGGTCAACGGCGAAATCTTCGACGCCATCTCGGGCATGGACGCGCGCGAGCAGGAAGCGATCGACCAGACCATGGTCGAGCTGGACGGCACGCCCAACAAGGCACGGCTCGGCGCCAACGCGACGCTCGGCGTCAGCCTGGCCGTCGCCAAGGCGGCGGCGGCCGCGGTCGGGCAGCCGCTCTACCGCTATATCGGCGGCGTGCACGCCCGTACCCTGCCGGCGCCGATGATGAATGTCGTCAACGGCGGCGCCCATGCCAACAACGCGCTCGACATGCAGGAGTTCATGATCGTGCCGGTCGGCGCAGCCAGCTTCGCCGAGGCTGTGCGCGCCGGCTCGGAGGTCTTCCACGCGCTGCGCAAGCAGCTCGCCGAGGCCGGTCACAGCACGTCCGTCGGCGACGAGGGTGGCTTCGCCCCCGACCTGGGCGGCGCCGACGCGACGCTCGCCGCAATCGCCAAGGCGGTCGAGGCGACCGGCCGGAAGCTGGGCGACGACATGGTGCTGGCGATCGACGCCGCGGCGACCGAGTTCCATGCCGACGGCGTCTATGACATGGCGGCCGAGGGCAAGAAACTCGACGCCGCCGGCATGGTCGCGTTCTACGAGGAACTCGCCGGCCGCTACCCGATCGTCTCGATCGAGGACGGCATGGCCGAGGACGACTGGGACGGCTGGCAGGCGCTGATGTCGGCGCTCGGCGCCAAGCTGCAACTGGTCGGCGACGACGTCTTCGTCACCAACCCGGCGCGGCTCGCCGACGGCATCGCGCGCGGCGTCGCCAACGCCATCCTGGTCAAGGTCAACCAGATCGGCACGCTTTCCGAAACGCTCGAGACCGTCGAGATTGCCCATCGCGCGGGTTATGCGGCGGTCATGTCGCACCGCTCGGGCGAGACCGAGGACACGACGATCGCCGATCTCGCGGTCGCCACCAACTGTGGTCAGATCAAGACCGGCTCGCTGTCGCGCTCGGACCGCCTGGCCAAGTACAACCAGCTCATCCGCATCGAAGAAGCGCTCGGCCCGATGGCGCGCTACGCCGGCGCCGGCGCCTTCGCCAGCTAACGACGGCGGCGGGTCGGCGCGATATTTTTGATTGACGGGCGAGAATCTCTCGTGATTCACTGGGCTTATGGCGTTTTCTGAAGAATTTGCCCAACGTGCGAGAGACATGGCGGCGCCGCTTCTCGCCACCTGTCTGGTGGTCTACATCGGCTTTCACGCCATCCAGGGCGAGCGCGGTCTGGTCACCTGGCTTCAGCTTTCCCAACAGATCGAGCAGACCCGGATCGCCCTGGCCTTGAGCCGTGGCGATGAGCGTAAGCTAGCGCACCGCGTCGCGCTGATGCGCAGCGACGGCCTCGACCCGGACCTGTTGGACGAACGCGTGCGCGACGTCTTGAACCTCGCGCACCCCGACGACCGGGTCATCTTCGACGAACGCACCGCGCCGAGCTTCTAGGCCGGCCCGAGCATTCGGTCGCGGCCGAAATACCAAGGATCACTGGGAAACTTCTTCCGGCTTCATCCCAAATTCCGGGCGTCGGCTTGAAAGCGCTGTGCTTTGCGGGTACCCTTGGTCGAACATCGGGGGCCGCAGAGCCCACGCCGGCGACGCGCCGTACAACCTCAACGAGTGGCATCACTTGGTGATCCGCTTCAAGCAGATGCAGCGGAGACACCGTGATCTGCTTCTTGTCTGACTCCTCCCATCCTGCGGTCAACTCCGCCCAGAGCGGGTGGGGCGCGGACGCCTCTCCCTGAATCGATTCAAACGAACAGCAAATCACACGATCCGCCTTCAGAATCGGTGTCTTCCAACGGCGTGACCGGTTCTGCCCCGCAACCATCCGCCACGACAGATCAATGCCTGCTTCTGCGAGCTCCGCAATCTCACCCGATGAGAAGAGTCGCCGCACATGCTGGCGCGCGGCATGGACGCCAAGGGCGTCATGGCCGAGCTCACCGGCCGGCGCGGCGGCTATTCCAAGGGCAAGGGCGGCTCGATGCACATGTTCTCGACCGAGAAGAACTTTTACGGCGGGCACGGCATCGTCGGCGGTCAGGTGCCGCTCGGCGTCGGGCTCGGCTTCGCGATGAAATATCGCGGCGAGAACAACGTCAGCGTGACCTATCTGGGCGAGGGCGCGGCCAACCAGGGTCAGGTCTACGAATCGTTCAACATGGCGTCGCTTTGGAAGCTGCCGGTGATCTTCGCGATCGAGAACAACCAGTACGCCATGGGCACCAAGATCACGCGCAGCAAGGCGGGCACCGAGCTTTACCTGCGCGGCGACGCGTTCGGCATCCCCGGCGTCGAGGTCGACGGCATGGACGTCATCGCGGTCAAGCAGGCGGGCGACGAGGCGGTCGCCCATTGCCGAGCCGGCAACGGACCGATACTGATGGAATTGCGCACCTACCGTTATCGCGGCCACTCGATGTCGGACCCGGGCAAGTACCGGACCCGCGAAGAGGTCCAGAAGGTGCGCGCCCAGCGCGACCCGATCGACCAGCTGCGCAAGCGCCTGATCGACGACAAAAGCGTCGACGAGGCCGCCTTCAAGGATATCGATCGCGAGATCAAGGCGATCGTCGCCGAGGCCGCCGAGTTCGCCCAGAACAGCCCCCAGCCCGACGCGTCCGAGCTCTACACCGACGTTCTGATCGATGCCTGAGCAGAGCGGGCAAACGGGTCGCGGAGTTTCGCCATGCCGATAGAAATCCTCATGCCCGCGTTGTCCCCGACGATGACCGAGGGCAACCTGGTGAAATGGCACAAGAGCGTCGGCGACACCGTTTCGGCGGGCGACATCCTGGTCGAAATCGAGACCGACAAGGCGACCATGGAGGTCGAGGCGGTCGACGAAGGCACGATCGGCAAGATCCTGATCGCCGAGGGGGCCGAGGGCGTCGCGGTCAACACGCCGATCGCCATCCTGCTCGGCGACGGCGAGGACGCCGCGGCGCTCGACACACTCGCCGCCGCGCCACCGCCCGCGCCGGTCGCGGCGCCCGTCCAGGCCGATTCATC
>LKGT01002488.1_pt4 | contig 12462 bp, 9 predicted proteins | sample 503861 | NCBI WGS metagenome assembly LKGT01 (sample SAMN04113194, study PRJNA297058) | marine sediment metagenome | biome: marine benthic biome; feature: marine benthic feature; material: marine sediment; isolation source: sediment sample collected at the water-sediment interface from the South... ...
AACTNACCGAATCTTCGCCCCKGTCCCAATCTCYTTRTCCACGGTCAAYAAACTYARCTCRCCGGARTCATTTTCYGCRGCCAGCAACATTCCYTGWGACTCKARWCCGCGAATYTTKRCCGGCTGCAAATTYGCAACAAYGACGACCAGCTTRCCGATCATGGACTCSGGYGTCARGAATTCAGCCATKCCKGCAACRATTTGCCKTTTYTCTTCSCCAAYTTCRACYTCMAGTCGCAAGAGTTTGTCGGTKTTTTCAACGCGCTCAGCGGTTAAGAYTTTCGCCACCCGCAARTCGATGYTTTTAAACTGATCAAATGAAATYAGGTTATTTTTTTCTTCTKRCACTTGTTTCTCTCCTTCCCTGCCSGGTTGAGATTTCGCCTTRAGCTTTTCAACTTCAGCTTCAATAACKKTATCTTCRATTTTGGAAATTAGTATTTCGGGTTTACCGAGTTKATGCCCTTCCGGAATAAACTCTWTGCCCGCAGCAAACCAGTTTTGCCCGTGAATRTCACCTTCTTGATTTARAAGCTTCCAGAGTTTCTCCGCKGAAAACGGCAGGAAAGGCTCCATTAAAATTGCCARCGYTTTCGAAACCTGCACACAGACGTTCAGAGTTGCGCCACACAATTCCTGATCTTCTTTTACTGTCCGCCATGGTTCTTTGTCATTGAAATATTTGTTGGCGTTGCGAGCGACATCCATAAGCGCTTTAAGCGCCTGCCTTACCCTGAACCGTTCGATTGAATCGCCGACTTKCTCCGGCGCTTCGGCGATTTGCTTCAGGATCCAATAGTCCAACTCATCCTGCTGCTTTTGTTCCGGAACGCGACCGTCGAAATGTTTGTCGATAAACGTCAGCGAACGATTGATAAAATTACCCAAAATCCCAACCAACTCGCTGTTGTTTCGGGTTTACCGAGTTGATGCCCTTCCGGAATAAATTCTTTGCCCGCAGCAAACCAGTTTTGCCCGTGAATATCACCTTCTTGATTTAAAAGCTTCCAGAGTTTCTCCGCTGAAAACGGCAGGAAAGGCTCCATTAAAATTGCCAACGTTTTCGAAACCTGCACACAGACGTTCAGAGTTGAGCCACACAATTCCGGATCTTCTTTTACTGTCCGCCACGGTTCTTTGTCATTGAAATATTTGTTAGCGTTGCGAGCGACATCCATAAGCGCTTTAAGCGCCTGTCTTACCCTGAACCGTTCGAGTGAATCGCCGACTCGCTCCGGCGCTTCGGCGATTTGCTTCAGGATCCAATAGTCCAACTCATCCTGCTGCTTTTGTTCCGGAACGCGACCGTCGAAATGTTTGTCGATAAACGTCAGCGAACGATTGATAAAATTACCCAAAATCCCAACCAACTCGCTGTTGTTTCGGGTTTGGAAATCTTTCCAGGAAAAATCTGAATCCTTTGTTTCCGGCGCAATCGAAGCCAGACAGTACCGCATCGAGTCAGGTGGAAAGTTTTCAAGATAATCTTCCAGCCAAACTGCATAATCCCGGCTGGTTGAGACTTTGTCCCCCTGGATGTTCAAAAACTCATTCGCCGGCACACTATCCGGCACGGCATAACCTTCTTTAGCCATTAAAAGTGCAGGAAACATAATTGCGTGAAAAGTAATGTTATCCTTGCCAATAAAGTGCACGAGTTTGCAATTTTCGTCTTGCCAGTAATCCTTCCAGCGGGCGGGCTCGCCGATTTTCTGCGCCCACTCTTTTGTCGAGGAGATGTATCCCAAAACCGCCTCAAACCAGACGTATAGGACTTTATCCTTAGCTTCTTCCAGCGGCACTTTAATGCCCCATCGCAGATCCCGGGTGACAGCCCGATCCTTCAAACCCTGCTTGAGCCAGCCGTAGCAGTAATTCTTGACGTTTTGTTTCCACTCCGGATGGGAATCAAGATACTTTTTTAACCGTTCCTGAAAATCACCCAAAGGAAAATACCAATGAGAAGTCTCTTTCAGCACCGGTGTCTTACCGGTGATTTTACTCTTCGGATCGATCAATTCCGTTTGATTCAAATCGCTGCCGCATTTTTCGCACTGGTCGCCGCGAGCTTCCGGGAATTGGCAATTCGGGCAGGTTCCTTCCACGTATCGATCGGGGAGAAACATCCTGGCTGTTTCATCATAAAACTGCTTCTCTTTTTTCCTTTTTAAAATCCCTTTCTGATGCAAATCAGAAAAGAATTCCTGCCCGGTTTCATGATGAATCGGTAGCGAGGTTCGGGAATAATTGTCGAAGCTCATCCCAAAGCGCTCGAAACTTTTCTTGTTCAGCTCATGAAACCGATCAATGATTTGCTTTGGTTCAACGCCGTCCTGCTCGGCACGAATAGTGATCGCAACCCCGTGCTCATCTGAGCCGCAAATATAAACGACGTCGTTCCCTTTCAGACGCTGGTAGCGGACATAAATATCAGCCGGCAGATAGGCTCCTGCGAGGTGGCCGATATGCAAGGGACCGTTTGCGTAGGGTAGTGCACTGGTGACAAGAATTTTTTCTCTTTTAATTTTTCTACTCAATTTAGTTCTTCTAAATTACCGTGCTCATGGCCGCAATCGTTTTCACATTTATAAATTTTGGTTTTGACATACTCAAGAGAAAATGTTTCAGTAGTCTCATCGGGATAGAGCACCATAACTTTTTCACCGAAAATGTCGATATTTGAGACAATCCCTTCTCCCTTTTCAGTAACAATCGGTTTGGCCAATTTCGGGTACTGTTTTATCGCTTGATTATAAAAATCACGCTCGTACATCARGCAGCATTTCAAACGGCCGCAAACGCCGGCCAATCTCGARGGATTTAASGACAWATTCTGGTCTTTGGCAGCCTGCRTGGTGATCGGCGTAAAATCCCGAATCCACGATGAACAGCACAATTTTCGRCCGCAAACGCCATATCCYCCCARTCGGCGCGCTTCATCTCTCACACCRATYTGCCGGAAYTCYACSCGKGTTTTRTAAATCGCRGCAAYRTCTTTCACTAACTTCCGAAARTCGACCCGGTTRTCRGAGGTAAAATAGAAGGTGATTTTTTTGCCGTCAAATTGATACTCACATTCNACCAATTTCATATTGAGTTTRTGGTTTTTTRATTTCTCCTTRCAAATTTGAACGGCTTTTYCCTCCWSCTGCTGGTTTTGTTCATACTKTTCCAAATCGGCCTGATGTGATTTGCGAATTATCTTKTTCAGCTTACCTTTACCGGCTTTTTTTGCCAACAAAGAACTTATATGATTAATTCGGCCTAAATCGATTCCTTTGTCCGCTTGCACGATGGCGTAGTCCCCAACCTTAAAAGGAATTTGCTGTGGATTCGTATAAATTTCCCGACGCTGTCCCTTAAATTTTAATTCAACCAGATCGCTTTGCATAAGTTATCTCCTTACAAAAGTCCTTAATTTATTCAACAAGACAATCAGTATTAAATTGATTTGTACATTGCGACTTATCTGTTCCAAAGATTCCTCGATTGCGTTCACAGCACTCTGCAAATCCGCATCTGGAAACTTTTGGGTGAAATTGTTTAAAGTCTCAAATGCCCCGGCGTAAATCAACAATTCCTGATTTGGTTCGTCGGTCTCTCGAAAAACCAAAGCGTCTCTAAACCAAATCAACAGTAAAGACAACAGATCTTTTATTTGTTTCAAATCACCCTGGCAGGTTTTCAATACTTCATCGACATATAAAACCTGGGTGAATTCGCTTTGAACGCTTTTTCGAAAAAATTCCAGAGACTGATTTTGCTTCTCCTGCAAATTTTCGTCTAAAAGCTCGATGGCCCGCCGGTAACTTCCCGAAGCTACGCGCGAGGTTAACCTCGCCTTCTTCTGCTCAATATTGTGATTCTCAATTAAAGCCTGCTCAATTTCCGCCGCTTTCAAAGGTTCGAACTTAATGAGCTGACACCGCGAACTAATGGTCGGAAGCAGCAGATTCGGCCTTGAAGAAATCAAAAGCAAGTACATTTTCTCCGGCGGTTCTTCCAGGATTTTGAGAACGGAGTTAGCGGCTTCTTCGGACATTCTCTCCGCGTCTACAATGATGACAATTCGGCCCCGGCCTTCAAAAGATTTGTAAGAAGATTTCCGGCGTATCTCCCGGATCGTCTTAATCGAAATCGGCGGATTTGGCCACACCTCAACCCTGTGGTACGGATTAGCAGCTATGCTTTTAAGAATTTGTCTTTCATGAATTCGAATTTCCTCTTGCTTTTTCTCCGGTTTATTATCTTTCACCGGCGCCGGAAAAATAAAATGCAAATCCGGATGGCTCAGTTTGGAAACCCGCATGCAGTTTGGGCAAGGTTCGGGAGAACAGGCTCCGGATTTTTCACAGAACAAAGCTTTGGCTAATTCAAGAGCTATCGCTTCCTTTCCCACTCCGCGTTCACCAACGAACAAAAAGGCATGGGAAAGCCGTTCGCTTTTCAGTGCTTTTTCGAAGAAATTCCTAACCCGCTGTTGTCCGATTATGTTTTCGAAGGCCATAAGAAAACCAATTATCAAATTACAAAAAACAAATTCCAAAAATAACAATTGAGTTTTGAGATTTGGAATTTGGCATTTACCCAAAAGGGTTAAGTGCTTTTCGCCAGCCAATTCTCCGGATTCAGCTTGGTTGTGCCTTTCCAAACCTCAAAATGCAGGATCGGTCCTTTCAGAGAACCGGATTCGCCCACGCTGCCGATGACCTGGCCTGGTTTAACATCGTCTAACAAATCAACTAAAATCTCACGTAAATGCGTATAAACAGTGTAGTATCCACCATAATGACTCACAATTACTATATTTCCGCGTCCCCTTTGCCAGGTAATTGTGGTAATTTTACCCTTGGCGACCACCTGTACCGGATGACCCTCCGGCGCTTTAATTTCAATCCCGATATTCTCCGTAAAGGTTTTCAATTCCGGGTGCTTAACTTTGCCAAATCTTGTCACAATTCGTCCTTCGGTCGGCCAAATCATAAGTCCGCGCAATTCTGAAAATAAAGTTCCCGGTTTTGGTAACGGCGTTTGCTTAGGTGCTCGTTCCAGACCGGCAATTAAGCTGGCTATCTCTTTCGCGGCATGTTCCTTTTCAATCAATCTTTGACGAAGCAAGTCGGTATTTTTTCGAATTGAAGTTAAAACTTTTTGACGCTCGTTCTTTTTGGTTTTTAACTTCGCCTCTTCATTTATTTTATTTCGTAGTAATTTCTTTTTTTCTTTTAATTCAATGGTCAGCAACGACTGATCGCGTGTTATCTTCGTCTGTTTTTCTTTGATTTGCAAATAATTCCGGTAGTCGTTTTCAGACAAACGTTTTTGGTATTCAACCCACAATAAACCGTCGTTAATTGATTTTGCCGTAAGCAGCAACTCGATGTCCTTAAAACGGCCGTATTTGTAAATATAAACCAGCCGTTTGCGAAAGATTTCCTTTAAGCGTTCTAATTCCTGTTGGGTCGTTTTCAGGTTTTTACTGATTCTTGAAATTTGGCTCTCTTTTTTCTTCCGGCCCTTTTTTAGATTTTGGATAACGCTGTGTGCTAAATCGATATCCAAATCCAGATTTGTCAGCATGTATAAAACCGAGGTTTCATCTTTGTTATTGGCTTCAATTTCTTTTTGTACAGCACGGATCTCGTTACGTGCCTTGCGAAGTTTTTCATGATGACGTTCGGTTCTATTTTGGGCGCTAAGAATCCCTGCTCCCAGAAAATAATAAATCCACAAAAGCCACACTAAGAATTTACAAAACATAGCTCAAAATAAGAGAATTCTGCTATAAAATCAACTAAAATCTCAGGTGTCGCTGGCATGGGTCTGCAAATTAGCAGCCACTTGCAAATTAGAAAAAAAATTTTATCTTTTACCTGCACACCAAAGGAGCAACTTGACCAAAAAACTATTTACCCCGCAGCTTACTCTCAATTGGCTAACCAGAATCCTATTCTTTATTAGCTTATCCGCATTTTTACCGGCAATGCCGCGTTACATTAGTGATATTGGTGGCAATTATTCCCAAACCGGCATCGTCATGAGCGCGTTTGCCGTTGGCGTGCTTATTTTTAGACCGCTGGTGGGCAGAAAAGTGGACAACCTTGGACGAAAAATCGTGCTAATATTCGGAATATTAATTTTTGTCATATCACCSGTAATTTACATGTTCATCAAATCTGTCAATTTGCTCATCCCGGTACGGATATTTCATGGATTGGGGTTGGCSGCATTTGGCACTGCATCGATTAYGCTCATCACCGACGCTGCKCCGCTGGAAAGCCAGGGAGAAGTTCTTAGTTACACCGGAATGGTTAATACAATCGCTTTCGCGTCGGGACCMATTTTAGGATTTTGGGTTTKGRATAATTGGGGRTTCRATWTTTTATTTAGTTTTCTTTCCGGGCTRGCAATTCTCTGYTTGATTTTTTCACTCTTTCTCWAMGAAACTAAAACACAYTTGYCAGCAGRAAGCAGCGTAAARTATTTTAAGRCCRTTTGGMAAMGAAAAATAATTGTAGCARCAACCGTTATCATGTTGRTCGGTTTGGTTCATGGCGGGGTTATGTTCTACATCCCTTTTTATCTTGAAGATTTTAAAGTAAATATCGGCCTTTTCTTTTCGGTTTATGGAATTTCTGCTTTTCTAATCCGGTTCGTTGTGGGCAAGGCCTCGGATCAAATCGGCCGGGGGCCAATTGTTGTGTTTTCATTAATATTGCTTACGGTTGGTGTTTTTATGCTGAGCCAGGCAACCGGCGTGATTTCCATGTTTATTGCGGCGATTCTCTATGGATTTGGCTTCGGCGCCCAACAGCCGGTATTGACCGCGCTTGTAGCCGACAACACGACAGAAGAAACCCGCGGCAAAGTCTTTTCCTTTTACTACGGCGGTTTTGATTTAGGTATTTCAATTGCCGGCTTTCTGCTTGGATTCATCGCCGAAAAATTCGGTATTCGGAATATGTTCATTGTATGCAGCTTCATCACATTCCTTGCCCTCCTTATTTTTTCTACAATTATCGAAAGCAGTCCCCTTCAATCATTGCAGTCGACTTTCTCTGTGCGCAAGGCTGCAAACGATCCAAAAAGTATTGAAGTACCTACTTAACCCGGACAAGCCCCGTGGGATAAATCAAATCCAACGGGGCAAGCCGGAACCAAACAGGGGAATTTGATCACTAGAAGGTGAAGAGAGCGCACCAGGCGATACTGGATGCTGGTACAGATGCCTGTCGATCGTAAATTGTAGATCGTCAATCTTATATCGTATATCAAATTTCCGGACCTGAAAATATACGATCTAAGATATTCGTTTTTTAAAGAAGCTCGACTTCTCCCAATCGGAGATTGTCAATCAAATTATCGACAAAGTTTTGTCGATGTATGGCGCTATGGGCCTAAGTGGTGGATTGACCGAAAACTTGCGTGAGGCGTCCCGCCGAACGATTTCTGCAGGCAGTTCCTTCCAAAAGCGTAATTCGTTTTTGTAAGACAAGGCCATAAATTTACGCCAGGTGCACACTTTTTTACCTATTCACAACCCAGTCTCTCAATCAATTAGCCTAAATCAGGTCTTTTATAAAGAGATCTTGTTTTGGCACTATCTTTGTAAAGTTCTTGAGTAAATAGTAAACGGCGGAAGAAAATTCAAGGAAGGATCTGCCAATGCAGGCTTCATCAAAAAAACAAAGTAACTTTCTCGTAATCGCTTTTTTAGTTTCGTTCGCTTATTTCCTGATTATCCTGTTAATGGATAAGGCGTTCGTATAATTTCTGCATTGTCCATCTTTTTCTCCTCCAATAACGCCACAGGAAGTGGCGGTTATTTCCTTTCAGAGGCAGGGCCCCGGTAACCGAGGCCCTGCCTTTTTTATTCTTGCTTTAATGCCTACTAAATTTTATCTTTCAACTGTTCTCAACTTTGATAGAAAAATTTTAACCGCAGATTTGACACAGATAAAACACGGATTTTAAACTCGCCGGCGGTATAAAGTTATATTCATCGTTTTTAAATATAGCAGAATAATTAAACTGAATTCAAAAACTGCTTTTTCGATTTTCAGGCTTTTCTAAACTGGCTCAATCTGTTTTTTAAATCCGCGTCAATCAGTGAAAATCCGTGGCTTATTACTTTGGCTGCGGCTCGACGCGCCGTGTTAATCAGCGGACAAATTACGTTTCATAATAATTCTTGTAAAACCTATGGCAACCCAAGAAGCAACTGAAAATTATTTCAAACGACTTGCCCATAAAAATATTCCGGCCCACTCCATCCGCACGTTTGGCAAAACCGGAATGGAAGTCAGCAGCATGGGTTTTGGCGGCTATCGAATCCATCACAATTCAATTGAAAACGCCAAAGCGCTGCGCTACGCCCTACTCAATGGTTTCAATCTGATCGACACGTCCAGCAATTACACGGACGGCGGCAGCGAAATGCTCATCGGCAATTTGCTGCAGGAAATGATTGATCGGCCAGAGCTTGACCGTGACGAAGTTGTGGTGGTTTCGAAGGTGGGTTATGTTCAAGGGCAAAACATGCAGCTTGCGCAGCAAAATGAAGCGAACGGCCAGCCTTTCCCTGAGATGGTCAAATATATGGAAGGCTGCTGGCACTGTATCCACCCGGAATTCCTGCAAGACCAGTTAAGCCGCTCCCTCGACAGACTTCAGTTGACCCATTTAGATGTTTACTTGCTGCATAATCCGGAATATTTTCTTTCTCACGCCAGGAAAAATAATAGCGATCACCAAACTGCCCAAAAAGAGTACTACCGCCGCGTCAAGGTGGCATTCGAATGGTTGGAAGAAAAAGTTGCCGAAGGGAAAATAAAGGCTTACGGAATTTCGTCGAATACTTTCCCGCTCCCGGCTGCCGATTTCGAATTTACTTCTCTGGAAAAGACCATTGAACTTGCCAATGAGGTCGCTGCAGACAACCATTTTCAGGTCATTCAGTTTCCGTTTAACCTATTCGAGACCGGCGCTTGCTTGGAAAAAAATCAAGCAGGCGGTTCAAAAACACTTCTGCAAATTGCTCAAGAAAACAAAATCGCAACGCTGGTCAACCGGCCGTTGAATGCCATGCACAACGGCGGAATGCTGCGGTTGGCAAGTTTCCGTGAAACAAAAGCTGAAGAAATCGAAAAAGAATTTGCTGAAAGGAAAAAATCCATAGGTGAATTAGAAAAACGTTTCAAAAAAGAGTTTCTATCAAATGTCCCCGATGAGCTCCCGAAAGAAAATTTCGAACGCGTGTTTTCGGTTTCGGAGCAGTTAAGCAATGCTCTCAATGCTTTCCAAAACTGGGAGCATTGGGACCATGTCAAACAGAACAGGGTCGTACCGCAAAATTTTTCGTACTTGCATGTTCTCAATGAAAAATGGCTCGATAATAGTAAATGGAAACAGTGGTCTGAATCGTATGTGAGAGATTTAAGCAATTTCCTCGACACAATTACCAAACAATATGAAAATAAAGCGCAAAAACGCTCAAAGGAAATTTCCGTCGAGTTGGATAAACTCGCGCCTGACCTAAAAACTACGGAAACTCTGTCGCAAAAAACCTTGCAAGTTTTGACTTCAGTACCCGGAATTGATTGTGTTCTTTTAGGCATGCGCAGTACCCGCTATGTTGAGGATGCCTTTGTTGCTTTAACTCAACCGGCCATTTCACAAGCCGAAAAACTTTTATTGGATTTTCATAACTGATAGTTGCGGAGATTAACGAAGTGGTCTCCGCAACCTGCTCTGTGACGAAGACCGCTTCGCTTAACTTCGTCACAATCAAATCAATTTTATGCAATATTATGTTTCCCAACTTCAAACTTGGTCCTGAAGCATTAAAGTATTTCGAATCTGCCTATGAATTTCAGATGCAAGGCGAGTTGGACAAAGCTGTCTTTTATTATAAAAAATCCTTAGAAATCGAACAAACCGCCGAAGGATACACCTTTCTTGGCTGGACTTACAGCTTTATGGGAAAATTAGAAGCAGCCATCACAGAATGTCACAAAGCAATTGCCGCCGATCCGGATTTTGGAAATCCTTACAACGATATCGGCGTTTATTATTTGCAGATGGGTAAACTCGATACAGCAATCCCCTGGTTAGAAAAAGCAAAAAAGGCCAGGCGCTACGAAAATCCCGAATTCGCCTATTGTAATTTAGGAAAAATTTATGAGCTCAAAGGGCTTTGGCCGAGAGCTATGGAAGAATATAAAAAAGCCCTGGCGATTCAAAAGGATTACCTGCCTGCACAGGTGGGATTGGCGCGGTTGGAGACTTATCTGAATTAAGAATGAAAGCAATCATCATCACCAAGTCAGGAGACCCGGGCGTCCTGCAACTTCGGGATGTTGAAGAACCAAAACCTTCCCAAGATGAAATTCTGGTAAAAGTCCAGGCCACGGCGCTCAACCGAGCGGACCTTCTGCAAAGGCGTGGGCATTATCCACCGCCGCCGGGCACCAGAGAAGACATTCCGGGGTTAGAATTTGCAGGGACGATTGAAGGGGTCGGAGAGAAAGTAACTTCTTTTAATCCCGGCGACCGCGTCATGGGACTGCTTCCCGGTGAAGGGTATGCTGAAAAAATTGTAACTCACGAACGGATGGCCATCCCGATTCCGGCCAACTTAAATTTTGACGAGGCGGCTGCCATCCCGGAAGCTTTTCTCACCGCCTATGACGCTCTTTTTTCACAACTAGAACTCAAATCCGATGAGCGGCTTTTAGTTCATGCTGTCGGAAGTGGCGTTGGCATCGCAGCTTTGCAACTTGCAAAAAACGCCGGGACTATTGTTTTCGGCACCGCCGGCTCTGAAGATAAACTAGCCAAAGCTCGCGATTTGGGCTTGAATTTTGGAATAAATTACAAACATCAGGATTTTAGGGAAAAGGTACTGGCTAAAACCAACGGCCTGGGGGTGAACACAATTCTCGATACCGTTGGAGCCCCATATTGGGAAAAAAACTTAGCTTGCCTGGCAACCAARGGTAGAATGMTCATCMTTGGCTTGATGGGCGGCGCTAAAGTTGAAGYCAATCTCGGCATACTTCTGAAAAAACGGCTTCGGATAATGGGCTCGGTCCTGAGAGCCAGACTGCTCGAAGAAAAAATCGCTCTCACCAAGTCTTTTGTGGAAACTGCTTTACCCTTGTTTGAATCGGGTAAATTACAACCGATAATAGACCGCACTTTTCTTCTTGAAGAAGCTGCCGAAGCACATGCCTACATGGAGAAAAATAAAAATTTTGGAAAAATCGTTCTTAGAATTTGCTAGTGAAATCCAGGCGCTTTGCTTGTAATCATCTGACAAAGATGGTTGGTTCTCCAGGTACTCAATTGAGACGATCGAGTTTCACACTTTTACCGCAGGAATAGAGAAATGAAAATAGGGACTTTCTTACTTTGTTTATTGTTATTTGCTATTTGTATTACTGGCTGTGCCTCAGTCCAAGAATTCATCAAGAAAAATGTTCAACTCCCGAAAGTTGCATTTTCGGGCGCGAAAATAAGCGGGCTTTCTTTTGAGTCTGTGGACTTACTCTTCGATTTGGAAGTCACCAATCCGAATCCGGTGGGCATCCATTTAGTTGAGTTAGACTATGATTTCCTGCTCAACAACAATTCATTTCTTAAAGGAAAACAGGAGCATGGTTTGGAAATCAACGCGAGAAGTACCGACATTGTACAAATCCCGCTTTCGCTGAATTTTGTCGATATTTATAACACTTTTCGAGGATTAATAAATCAGGACAGCACAACTTATGAAATTAGCGCCGGATTGTCATTCAACATCCAAATTCTGGGAGCGCCCCAACAAATTTCGATCCGAAAAAGGGGAACCCTGCCGCTGCTGAAGCCGCCCAAAATCAGCTTAGCATCCCTCAAATTGCATAATTTAAATCTGACCGGGGCAGACTTGAGTTTGAATGTGAAGCTCATAAATCCTAATGCGTTTGAGTTTATTGTAAAACGTATGGAGTACGACTTTGAAATAAATGGTTCGCAATGGCTGAGCGGAAATTCACAAAAAAATCTTCAGATTTCTGCGAAAGATGAAAGTCTTCTCAACTTTCCCATTTCACTCAATTTTTTTCAAATCGGCCGCTCGGTGGCTCAGCTTCTCAAAAATAATCAGCCTTTAGAATACCGCTTTAAAGGAGGCATCAACTTAGATTCTTCACTGCCGCTTTTGGGAGCGGTACATTTATCTTTTGATCGTTCCGGACAGATTCGCATACAAAAATAAGAAGCATTCCTGCGTTTGTATCGTTTTCTCAATTTCAGAAAAACTAATAATAATAAAAATGAATAGTTGAGGTAATCATAACCAAAATCATTCTTTTATCTTAAAATATATCTTAGGATACAAGTTTAGTCGGCTGTAATTGACTTAAGACCTCATCAATGCTGTTGTAGCTTTTCAACACCGTGTCGAGTTTGGTTATTCTGAAA
>LKGT01001986.1_pt1 | contig 12456 bp, 8 predicted proteins | sample 503861 | NCBI WGS metagenome assembly LKGT01 (sample SAMN04113194, study PRJNA297058) | marine sediment metagenome | biome: marine benthic biome; feature: marine benthic feature; material: marine sediment; isolation source: sediment sample collected at the water-sediment interface from the South... ...
CATGTTGAAATAGAACTGGACGAAGCGGATCGCCGAATCGACCGCCGTCGAACCGCCGGTCGTGAAGAACACCTTGTCGAGGTCGCCGGGCGCGAGCTCGGCGATCTTGGCGCCGAGCTCGGCGGCCGGCGGCGTGCCGAGCGCGCCGAACGGCGAGTAGTACGGCATGCGGCGAACTTGGTCGGCGATCGCGTCGGCCATCTCGTCGCGGCCGTAGCCGATGTTGACGCACCACATGCCGCCCGGACCGTCGATGAACTTCTCGCCGTCCGAATCGTAGATGTAGATGTTTTCCGATTCGGCGACGATCAGCGAACCTTCCACGTGCTGGTTTTCGAGCGCCTGCCACGGATGAACGACATGCTCGCGGTCCTTGTTCCACAGGTCCTCGGTATCGTACGGAAAGTTGCGTTCCACGGTGGTCCCCTGAATCCGGTTGGCCGACGTCGGCCCAACCTACCGCCCGGCCCGGTCTCCGGCAAGTGATGGCCGGTTTGCGGCGGACGCATGGCTGGCCCGGCGAAGATCGGCTGGCCCGGTGTGCGCCGCGTCGTGTATCATCCGCCGCCGTTCGCGGCAGCCATCCGCAAGGGAGGCCGGTCCGCCGTGCTCAACGCTCATCGCCTCGCGCCCTTGCTGGCGCCGCGCTCGATCGCCGTCGTCGGCGCCTCGCCGACGTCGACCAGCGTCGGCAACCAGTTGATCGTCCAGCTGCGCCGCGGCGGCTTCGACGGCGAGATCTACCCGATCAACCCGAAATACGACGCGATCGAGGGCCTCGCCTGCCTGCCCTCGCTCGCCGATCTGMYCGACACGCTTATCACCGAGCGGCACCACAAGCATCTCGATATCCTCGCCTAACAACCGCGCATACTGGCGAATGCCTTCGGCATTAGTTCGGTATCCGTGTCCGACCGCCACTGTTTGTGCATCGAGCCAGACGACGTCGCCACCCTCCAGTCGGCCGTCACCATTGATAGATCCCTTGATGGCTATACCCAACGACCCAAAGGCCTCGGCCGCGACCATCGGTTCCGCCGCGCGCGCGGGCTTGCCCATGTTGGCAATAACCATGCCGCCCGGCGCCACCACAGAAGCATCGCGCACATATATCGCATCAAGGCCAAGGCGGTCATCGGTAGGCAGGAACTCGACGGTGATGCCGAAACCTTCAATCAGGCTGGTGAAGCGCTGATACTCGGCACAAGCGGACGCAAAATCGGGTGGGCCGAGATAGTTGAGCGCCTGCCACCGATCTGTGATTGTCGCCTCGTCAACAAAGGCGTGCTCAGCATGACGTAGTAGTATGCGTTTAATACGACCCACTTCATCGGAGACGTGCGGCAGCAAGGTCGCACTCCCGTTATATCAGTTTTTCTTGTTGGCGCTTCTTGATGTTTTCAACGTTATGGCGCGCGCCCGGGAGATGTGGGTTAACCTCCAATGCCTGTTCAAATGCCCGCAATGCTGCCGCATCATTGTCCAGGCGTGTATAAATCAACCCCAACCCAGACCAGGCACCGAAATGACGTGGTTCAAGCGCGAGGGTACGCTTGATATCCGCGACCGAGCCAACAAAGTCGTCCATAAGGAACAACAATGTAGCGCGCTTATTCCATCCTTCCGCATAGGTGGGTGCGATCTCGACCACTTTGTTGAATGTAATAAGCGCCTGATCATAACGCTGTAAGCGCATATCGCGAATGCCTTTATCCATGAGCGTGTCGGCATTCCCGTTGTCTACTTCGCGCCAAATGGTCCATATCTGGCGAGTGACCTGTTCTCCTACCCTCGGGTTCTCGGTTTCATGCAATAGCCCAAACAACGTGTCGAGACGCTCGTTGGTCTGATCGGCAACCACCGACGCAGACACCGATACCATCAGTAACAGACTAACTGCAAAGCGATACATGCGCTGAGTATGAGCGCTTACCGCGCTCGCGCCAAGCACCAGCGGTTGTCGCACCTAGCCTGCGTGTGGCAGCATTCCGACTGCCATACCATTATCTGTGTTCCCGCAGCAAGAAATGTAGCTTCAAATATGGTTCACGCTAGCTCTACCTCGACCGCCCAGGCGCTCTCGATCGGGTGGCGCGAATTTGCACTGCTCTTGCTGCTCGCCGCGATTTGGAGTTCGTCGTTTATGTTCATCAAGGTGGGGGTGGCAACCATTCCGCCACTGACACTTTCGGCCGGGCGATTGGTGCTGGCGGCGATCATGTTGACCGTGTTTGCCGTGTACGGGCGATACACCATACCGATGACCCTTAAGATCTGGGGTGTATGCCTGTTCATTGGTCTTTTCGGTAATGCCCTGCCCTATACCCTAATTAGCTGGGGTGAGCTGCGTATTGAGAGCGGTCTAGCGGCTATTCTGATGGGTATCGTGCCAATCACTACTGCTGTACTGGCCCATTTGTTCGCCCATGACGAACCCTTAACGGTCAGACGTTTAATAGGCATATTCGTCGGTTTGGCTGGTATCATAATCCTAGTAGGGTGGCAATCGCTGACAGGACTGCACACCGACGTCGCCTATGAGTTAGCAGTGCTGCTTGGCGCGCTATGCTACGCCGTGACCAATATTTTCGTAAGGCGCCACGTGTATATCCCGGGACGTGTCTTAGCAGCAGGTTCAACCTTGGCCGGAGCGTTTATCATGTTGCCCATGGCGCTGGCCTATGAACGCCCCTGGAGTTTGTCACCGTCGCTAGAGTCGCTCGGCGCCATGATTATGCTTGGTCTACTTCCCACCGCCGTGGCGGCGCTGATATATCTTCGTCTGATCAAGGCGACGGGGGCCACGTTTGTCTCACAAGTCAACTATCTGGTCCCGGCATTGGGCGTAGCATGGGGCATGGCACTATTGGCCGAGCGGCCGAGCTGGCGCGCGCTTGCCGCCTTGACACTAATCTTGATAGGTATTGCATTGGTAAACACACGTCGTCGAACGAAACAACAATGAGGCTAGGATGAAAACAATCGATTTGCGCAGCGATACGGTGACCAGGCCCACTCAGGCGATGCGAGCCGCGATGGCAGACGCGATAGTTGGTGACGACGTCTTCGGCGAAGATCCCACTGTCAATGAACTACAAGCGCGGTCAGCCGAAATGCTAGGTACCGAAGCGGCACTATTTGTACCAAGCGGCACACAGTGCAATCTAGTGGCGTTGCTCAGCCACTGTGAGCGCGGTGACGAATATATTGTCGGCCAACAAGCACATACTTATCGGCTAGAAGGGGGCGGCGCCGCAGTCTTGGGCAGCATACAACCCCAGCCCCTCGAGTTTGAGAGTGATGGGTCGCTGAACCTGGATAACGTCGCGAACGCAATTAAGCCTGATAACAACCACTTCGCCCGCACGCGGTTGCTTTGCCTAGAGAATACACAGGGGGGCAAGGTGGTACCGCTGGAATACATTGAACAGGCGTCGGCGTTCGCCAAGCGACACGGGCTCGCTCTACATCTCGACGGGGCACGAGTATTCAACGCCGCGGTCAAGCTCAATATCCCGGTCCGCGAGATGGCACAGCATTTCGATAGTGTTGCTTTCTGTTTGTCGAAAGGACTAGGCGCTCCCGTGGGGTCTGTACTTTGTGGCACCGAGGCACTGATAGAGCGAGCCCACCGATGGCGTAAGGTACTGGGTGGCGGTATGCGTCAAGCCGGTATACTGGCCGCCGCCGGCCTTGTCGCACTCAACAACCATGTCGAAAGGCTGGCGGAGGATCATGCGAATGCGCGGCAATTGGCAGACGGCTTGGCGTCTGTGGACAAACTAGAAGTAGATCCACAGGAGGTGCAGACCAATATGGTGTTTGTGTCTATAAACCAAAACCACTGCGACCCGCTGGCTAAGTTCTTGCGCCAACACGGGATCTTAATTGCTTCCGGCAAAACCACGCGATTAGTCACACATCTCGATGTCACAACGGATGATGTACAATCGGTAGTGAAAAGATTCAAAGACTTCTTTGCCAGAGGCTAATAGCACATCCTGGCAAGTTGGGCCCCGGGTTTCCCGGGTGGAGCAGTTAATGCCACGTGCCGCCATAATCATTGGGGTGCTAGGGCTTGTGCTCATGTGGACCGACGTGTCCGCAATGGAGGCATTGGAATCACAGTGGATTAGTTTTAACGCTGCATCCCCTCCTCCAAGCGAGCTCGAAATCAAGCGTGCCAAGGCTCAAGGGATAGAACTCGAACCGCGCGTCGGAACTGCGTTACGCGGATTGATCGCCAAGCCCGAAGGAGCGGGACCATTTCCCGCTGTCGTCATGATCCACGACTGCCGCGGGGTTCGCCGTTACCAGCACGAATGGGTACGCCAACTCGCCAATTGGGGCTACGTAGCGCTGCTCGTAAATAGCTTCTTTACGCGGCACGCGGCTGGCGTGTGCGAAAAGCTGCTCGAATGGTCGAATCGAGAAGTTGTTGGCGGGCGCACATTCGATGCCTATGGCGCACTCGACTATCTCACCACCTTGTCTTATGTCGACCCTGAGCGCATCGGCGTCGTGGGTTGGGCTTATGCAGCATCCTTAAGTGTTGTTAGCGAGGCCGGCGCGCATTCTCTGCTTGAGAACAAGTTCAAAGCCGCGGTCGCAGTGAGCCCAAGTTGTCGCGACACCGCGAGCGGACGTTTCACAGTACCGGTACTGGTGCTGGCCGCCGGCAAAGACGACTGGACCGTGGCCGATCTCTGTAAGCGCATGGCACGTGGCGCTCAAAATGGACCGTGGCCGGTCGAACTCAAGGTATACGCGGATGCCTATCATGGTTTCGACGATCCGGAAATCGGTGATGGCATCTATCTAACAAATGCCTATAACCCCAACAAGAACCCTGCCCGCGGCGCAACGCTGCGCTACCAACGCGCGGTCCACGAGGATGCGGCCGCCCGAGTGCAGGCGTTTCTAGCCCGCCACCTCAATCCGGGAAAAACCGTTGGCCATCTGTCGGCGGGGCTGGGCTCGGGKGATATGGCTTATGCGCCAACATGGGTGATCGACCCAGACAATCCTGGCGATGACGTGCCGCCGGTAGGTCGTTCGTCATTTGACATTGTATTCAGTAACAACGGTGCTTATGACCTCCCGTTTCCGTTCACCCGGCTGATTGAGCGCATCGAGCAACAGCTGCCACGGAAACGGTCTGGGTACTCAACCCTGAAAAAGGTGCTGATCCCACTGGGCCGATCTTTACAGCGAAATACCGCCGCACCAGAATTCTTCAAGTATCCGCGCGTGATCGTGGCGGTAGATACGGAACCAGTAAGCACAACCCACGGCAGACTTATCCTATTAAAGGACCGCCTGTTTCTTGGCTATCAAGAAAAATCTCAGGTTATCGAAGTTATCAGTTATAACGAAAGCGCAGCTCGCTTCGAGTTTCAAGTCGTTACCAACTACGGGCCGGAAGGCAAACCGCAAGTACATTACGCCAGTCGAGCCATCTGCACCAGTTGCCACCAAAATGCAGCGCCGATCTTTCCCAAGGCCGCCTGGGACGAGACCAATGGTAACAGGGGAGTTGCTGCGCGCCTGCTCAAGGAACAGCCCGCATTTTACGGCGTGGCTGCCAATTCGCCAAGCCTTGCGCCCGCCGCGATCGACAATGCCACCGATCGCGCTAACCTGTTCTCTGCTTACCAGCTGCTCTGGCGTCAGGGCTGCAGTGATGATCAAAACCCAGCGCGGGCGATTCGTTGCCGCGCTGGCGCCTTTGCTGCCATGTTGCAGCATCGCTTGGGGGCGTTTTCGCGTTTTGATAAGCGGGCACCCCTGTACAAGGACTACTTCGTTCCACTGCTGAGCAAAAACTGGCGCAAACGTTGGCCCCGTGGTCTTTACATTCCAAACCCGAACATTCCGAATCGCGAACCGCTGCTGACGGCAACACCGGCGGCGGTGCCGGCGGAGCTCGACCCTCTGAACACGCGTCCGCCGTTGACGACCTGGTCGGTCGACCGCGATTTGAACCGCGTCATTCTTGGGCTCGCCGAGTTCATCCCGGAAGCAGAACTGCGCCGACTGGATACTTATTTGTTCGGCCATGGTCTCAAAACGGGCGCGAGGCGTCAGCACTTTCGCGGTCCCTGTAAGTTCACACGGCAGGGCCGCTTGGCGGCGGGCGACCTGTTTACAGTGGCGTGCCATATGTCGAGCGAAGAAGACAGCACGGCTTTCGACCTAGTAACGGATGTACTCATTGAAGCCGGCAAAATCACGAGCCGGTCAATCAACTCGTTAGTGATCACAGATGGTACGTTGTTCACCGGACTCACGCACTCGGGGGGGGCGATCCAGCCGAATGGCCGCCATTGGGTTGTGAATCTGGATGTGTCACGCGGGCGCAACGGGCGACATGTGCGTTTGCTTAGCGGCACCGCCGTGGCAGGCATACAGATCCGCTGGCCAAGGACAACCGACGAAATGTTTCCCCAGGAGGAACAGTTTACCGGCACTGCAACATTAACGTTGATGGACGATTTCACGCCGGTAAATGACGCCATTAGCGCCCTCGTGCAGCAGTCGGACAAAAAACGGGTCCACGTGTTTTCTAGCGAACCGTTTCGCGGAACAAAAGTAATGCAGGCGTTATTTTCGCAGCTAGGGTTAACGCCGACAGACTGGTGTTGCGACGATTTAACCAACATGCCACCGGTAAATGTCGCCTCGAGCAGCGCACCCGCCGACTTGAACTTACAGGTAAGCTTAAAGGAAAAAGCTGCGGTGCGTAGTTTCTATCGATACTGCGCGACCTGTCATAGGACACCCAGCAACTCCCCACCAAACTTCTTATACGGCGATGCAACGCAAGTACGCGCTAAACTTGCGCAGTGTGCGCCACGAATCTTGTTTCGCTTACACATGTGGCAGCTATCTGCCGATGCACGACCGAAGTCGCCCATGCCTCCAGCTAGCGTTTTGCGCAGTGCTAGGCTATCCGAGGAGCTTTGGCGCACCAGCGACGAACTGGCACATCTCAAGCAGTACGTCACAGAGCTGATGGACCTAAGCGGTGAGTCTACGTCCCACCCAGAGGAACTAATGGCAACCGGTTACGAAAACACCCCGGGTTGCCTGCCTGAACCAACAAAAAGCGCCAACGGAAACTAGCGCCGTATTTTCAAGCGCTTAGGCAACCTTTTCGTAATCCGATATGGGCGGACAAGAACAAATAAGATTGCGGTCGCCATAGACGTTATCGATGCGGCCGACTGGCGGCCAGTATTTGTCCTCACGTAGCGCAGGTAATGGGAAGAACGCTTCTTCTCTAGAGTAAGGCCGCGACCATTCGTCTTCCAGCAATAAGTGATGGGTGTGTGGCGCGTTGCGTAGAAGATTATCGACAGGGTCTGCTTTGCCAGCTTCGATAGCCGCGATCTCTTTGCGAATGGCGATCATAGCGTCACAGAAACGATCCATTTCACGCTTGGCCTCACTTTCGGTGGGCTCGATCATTAGTGTTTCGGCTACCGGAAACGACATAGTTGGTGCATGGAAACCATAATCAACCAACCGTTTAGCAACATCTTCCACTGTGATGCCACAAGATTCCTTGATCGGACGCAAATCAACGATACATTCATGCGCGACCATCCCGTTCTTGCCCGTATAGAGCACCGGGTAATGTGGCGCTAAGCGATGGGCAATATAGTTTGCGTTTAGGATCGCAACCTCCGTCGCGCGACGTAATCCCGCCGCCCCCATCATCGCGATGTAGGCCCAAGAAATAGGAAGGATACCAGCAGACCCCCACGGTGCCGCCGCCACTGCACCAATTGTACCGGCATCACTCGCCGCTGGATTAACGCCATCGACGACTGGATGGTCGGGCAAGAAGGGAGCGAGATGAGCGACGACACCAATGGGGCCCATCCCCGGGCCCCCACCACCATGCGGAATGCAAAATGTCTTGTGCAGATTGATATGAGAAACATCGGCACCGATCTCGGCCGGTTTGCAAATTCCGACAAGCGCGTTCAGGTTAGCACCGTCCATGTAAACTTGCCCGCCATGATCATGAATGATCTGACAGATCTCCCGAATTGCTTCTTCAAACACGCCGTGCGTTGAGGGATAGGTAATCATTAGTGCTGCCAAATTATCGCGGTGTCGCTGCGACTTTGCCTTTAAGTCTTCTACATCGACGTTACCTTGTTGATCACAGGCAACAACCACTACTTTCAGGCCTGCCATTCGAGCGCTGGCAGGGTTGGTACCGTGCGCCGATGCGGGAATCAAACAGATATCGCGGTGCCCTTCCCCCCGTGTCTCATGGTATTTTCGAATGGTTAACAAACCCGCGTACTCGCCCTGTGAGCCGGCATTGGGTTGCATCGATATCGCGTCAAATCCGGTTATCTCACACAGCATATCCTCGAGCTCTTCGAACAACTGCTGATAGCCCTGCGCTTGTTCCAGTGGTGCAAACGGGTGCATGGCGCTGAATTGGCGATAGGTAACCGGGGTCATTTCGGTAGTCGCATTCAATTTCATGGTGCACGAACCGAGCGGGATCATAGCCCGATCGAGCGCGATGTCTTTGGCCGCTAACCATCGCAAGTAACGCAGCATCTCCGTTTCCGCATGGTAGAGGTGAAATACCGGGTGAGTTAAGAACTTGCTCGTGCGACGCAGGTTCTCTGGGATGCAGTCTTGCACCGCAGCATCGAGCTCGTCGATATCCAGGCGCTCACTGGCCTTGGTGGCAAAGACACGCCAGAGTGTCCTCAAGTTAGTGCGACGCGTTGTTTCGTCGAACGAGATACCCAAATGATCAGCATCAACAATGCGTAGGTTGATACGAGACTCACGCGCGCGTGCCGCAATACGAGCCGCTTGGCCGCGCACACGAACTGTCAATGTGTCGAAGAAGGTGTCATGTACGACGTTGAACCCAAGACGCCGCAGTCCCTCGGCAAGGATTAGAGTCATGCGATGCACTTTGCCCGCGATCATTGATAAGCCATCGGGTCCATGGTAGATCGCATATAGTGCGGCAATGATTGCAAGTAATACTTGCGATGTACAAATATTGCTGGTGGCCTTTTCACGACGGATATGTTGCTCGCGTGTTTGCAACGCCATCCGCAACGCCGGCTTGCCTTGCGCATCTATCGACACGCCGATGATGCGTCCAGGGGTGGAACGTTTATAGGCATCGCGGGTGGCAAAAAAGGCAGCGTGCGGACCCCCGTATCCCGTCGGTACGCCGAAGCGCTGAGCACTGCCGACGACAATGTCTGCACCCATCTCCCCGGGTGGCTTCAACAACACGAGACTCAGGAGATCGGTCGCCACCGTGACCAACGCTTGCTGGTTGTGGGCCTGTTCACTTACTTCGCTAATATCATGGGCAGCCCCACTCGATCCGGGATATTGAAGCAAGACGCCGAAATACTCGTGTTTACCCAGCTCCCGGTAGACGTCACCAACAACAACCTCGAATCCCATTGGCCGGGCACGTGTCTGCACAACCGCGATGGTCTGTGGATGGCAGTCATGCGATACAAAGAATGTATTAGATTTACTCTTGGACACTCGCTTTGACATGGCCATCGCCTCCGCCGCGGCGGTGGCTTCATCCAATAGCGAGGCGTTCGCAAGTTCCATCCCGGTGAGATCCATAATCATTTGCTGGAAACTCAAGAGCACTTCCAGTCGACCTTGGCTAACCTCCGCCTGATAGGGCGTATAGGCCGTATACCAGCCAGGATTTTCCAAGACATTGCGTTTGATGACCCCCGGTAACATCGTACCGGAATAACCCATCCCAATCATGGAAACAAAGACCTTGTTTCTTTCGCGCATCCTACGCATATAGGTCACTGTCGCACGCTCGCTTTTGGCTGGCGGTAAATCGAGTTCATCGGGCGAAATGATGGCAGACGGCACTGCCTTATCTATCAATGCATCGAGCGAATCCAGCCCTAAAGCACTCAGCATTTCGGCTATCTGTTCCTCTCCGGGGCCGATGTGGCGACGGATAAAATCGCCGCGCATTTCCAGTTCTTCCAAAGAGCGTCGTGACTGTGGCATGAATGTCTCCGGGATGATTTTAACTAACGAGTTGTAAGGACAAGGACCGCTTACGGTGATGATTCATTTCTGGTCCTCGGCCGTAAGCTTATCCACGATAATAACGTTGCTTAACAAAAGGGAGCTTAACGACATTTACTGGGTGTTGTCGGCCGCGCACTATGGCTTGGAGCTCGGTATCCGGGCGTGCGAGCGCAGTATCAACATAACCCATGGCCACTGGGCCGCCTACGGTAGGCCCATAACCACCGCTAGTGACCAACCCTACCTTGGCACCCTCGGCGTCGACCAGCTCTGCCCCTTCCCGCACCGGCGCTTTCCCCTGTGGGCGAATGCCGACGCGTTTACGGATGGCCCCACCCGCGAGTTGGCCCAGGATTACATCTGCCCCCGGAAAACCGCCAGCCCGCGCACCATCGTGCCGACGCACCTTGGACAGCGCCCAGTTTAGACTGGCCTCTACCGGTGTGGTTTCGGTATCGATGTCATGGCCGTAAAGACAAAGACCTGCTTCCAGGCGTAATGAATCACGCGCGCCCAGGCCAATGGCGGCTATTTCCTCCTCAGCCAATAGCGTGCGTGCCAGTGTTTCCGCCTGGTCGTTGGCCACCGAGATCTCAAAGCCGTCCTCGCCCGTATATCCGGATCGACTGACAAAACAATCGGCGCCGGCGATTCGCATGCGACCAGTAGTCATAAATAAAAGCTCAGACGCTGACGGTGCCAGTCGATCCATCACCATCGCCGCCTTGGGACCTTGCAGTGCGAGTAGTGCGCGATCGGTCAAGACCTCGATCTCACAGCTGGCGGCCAAATGCTTACGCAAATGAGCCTCATCCTGCTGCTTGCAAGCCGCGTTCACCACTACGAATAGGGAGTCGTCGGCGTTGCTGATCATCAGGTCATCGAGGATGCCGCCAGCGTCGTTTGTAAATAACGCGTAGCGTTGGCGATTTGGTTCGAGGTCGATTACATCGACCGGTACCAGCGACTCTAATGCCGCCGCCGCCCCACTGCCACGCAAACGGATTTGCCCCATATGCGATACATCGAACAAACCGGCATGCGTACGTGTATGCTGATGCTCTTCAATAATGCCGGAAGGATACTGTACCGGCATGTGGTAACCCGCGAACGGCACCATCTTGGCCCCTAACTCTAGGTGCAGGGCGTAAAGTGGTGTCCGCGCCAGTGAGGGCTGGGATGGGGAGCTGCCGCCAGTCATGTGATTCTCCTGTTTCTGATTGTTGGGCTTCGCAGCTCAAATTCAACGACAGCGGGCCGCTCGCGGAACAGACAACTAGATTACCATTGCCCCTGGTGTTTTAAAAACCGGCGCCCGAGGCCAATCAATGCCGTATCAACTGCTTTATTTGTTCACCGTCCTAATATGGGGTTCGACCTGGTTGGCGATTACGTTCCAGCTGGGTGTGGTTGATCCCATATGGTCTGTTGCCTATCGTTTTGCGCTTGCTGCTGCTGCACTCATGGTGTTTTGTCTGGTCACTCGCCGGGGGCTGCGATTCGGCCTGCGCGACCACGGCTTTATGGCCCTACAAGGCACATTTCTTTTTTGTCTCAATTACATCCTCTTCTATTTCTCTATTGAGCATGTGACCAGCGGTTTAATCGCGGTCATCTTCTCGACCATCGTATTCATGAACATCGTCAATGGGGCGATGCTATTAGGTACACCCATACGTGCTCGCGTGCTGGCTGGTGCTAGTTTGGGTCTACTTGGTATCACATTGGTGTTCTGGCCTGAGTTTCGAGCCTTTTCCGCCTCCAGTGCGACCATAATCGGGGTCAGTCTGGCGGTAGTCGCCACTTGGTTCGCATCACTGGGAAATATGGCGTCGTTACGAAATCAACGTGCTGGCCTAGGCGTGATCGAAAGTAATACTTTTGGTATGGCCTATGGTGCCGCCTTGACGACCATCGTTGCATTGGTGGTTGGCGTCGAGTTTCGTTTTGATTGGTCGTTGAGTTATGTCGGTTCCTTGGTCTATCTCTCGATAGTCGGCTCCGTCATTGCGTTTGGTTGTTACCTGAGCCTACTCGGGCGTATCGGTGCAGACAGAGGCGCTTACACTGGTGTGATGTTTCCGATTGTCGCCCTGGTGCTTTCAACGCTGTTCGAAGGCTACACATGGAGTGGCCCCGTATTCATCGGCGTCGTCATGGCATTGGCCGGAAATGTGCTAGTTCTCACCCGTACCAAGCAAAGCGATACACCCGCTGGCTAGTTACGTGCTGCCCACGCGGCAAATCAGATGTCGCAGGGCGGAAACTCTCGCACTATCCAATCGATGTAATCTTCGGGCAGACCGTGCTCACGGGCTCCGGTGAGCACGGTCTGTAAGTAGCGCACCGATGGCGCAAACGGCGCGCCGCGATAGACATCGC
>LKGT01001985.1_pt1 | contig 12449 bp, 14 predicted proteins | sample 503861 | NCBI WGS metagenome assembly LKGT01 (sample SAMN04113194, study PRJNA297058) | marine sediment metagenome | biome: marine benthic biome; feature: marine benthic feature; material: marine sediment; isolation source: sediment sample collected at the water-sediment interface from the South......
CATCCCGGTTTCCAAACTCCCGCCTATAGGCCTGCTTGAGCTGGATGAGACGTTCACCGGTGAAGACCAGTTCCGATCGACTCGGGCGAATCTCTAACCACCGCGTCGCCGCCACGAGGGAGGAGAAAGCGAGCAGACCCGCCAGGAGCAAGACGACACGGGGATACCTAAGGATCACACGAGACCATCGCCGGGCCATGACCGGAATTGCTCCTCCTAAGGACTCCGATTATCGTTCGGGGGTGGAAGCGGTACTCAGCGCTTCGGCCTCCTGCTTGACCCGCATCTTTCGGACGAGATCCGCGTATGAGGAGGTCTGGATGATGCGATTGAACTGGCTCCGGTAGTTGCTGACCAGGCTGACCCCTTCGATCACCACATCGTAGACCTTCCACTGGCCGTCGCGGCGGATGACCTTGTAATGAATGGGGATCTCGATATCCCCTTTTTTGCCAAATACCTTGGTGGTGACAACCCCAAACTTCTTGTCCACTTTCTCCTTCGTATACAGGATTTCCTCATCGGAATAGGATTCAATCTTCTTGTGATAGGAACCCTCCAAGAGATCGGAAAATAGATCTACGAACTCTTGCCGCTCCTTCGGATTCTGCTTGCGCCAATGACGGCCCAGGGACCGCCTCGCCATCTCCAAGAAGTCGAAACGGGCATAGATGGCCTCCTTCAGCTGCTTCCGGCGCGCCTCCTCCTTCTCGGGGGCCTTCAGCGCCGGATCCCTCAAGATCTCCAGGACCCTGTCGATCGTGGCCTTCACCTGGGCCGTCGGCCCCTCCTGGGCAAAAGACAAGGAAGAAAAGATCAAGGAGCTTATTCCACAAAGGATCAGCGCCTTCCGTAATCGCCCGCCCATCTTCTCCCCTCCTGATGACCTCAAGGATTCCGGTGAGCCCACCGCTGTTCCCTATTGGCGCGCCGAAAACTTGCGTACCGCCTCCCCGGTCGCAAAGGCCAGGTTGGCGAGTGCAATCCGTTGATTGTAGATGGCGCGAAAATTATCCGCCCGCATCCGGGCATAGGTCTTCAGCGCATCGGCAAGATCCCTCGTTTCGCCGACCCCCAAGTCGAAGTTCGCCACGGCGGTGACCAGCCATCGCCGGGCGTTCCGATAACCCCGCTTGGTTGTCTTAATATCCTTCTGGGCCCTTTGCAGCTCCAAGTGGGCCTTCCGCACCTGGAGGGGGATTCCGTGCTCGGCAAAATCTCGCTTGTGGAGAAGCTGGATATATTCCGCCCGGGCCTCGTCGATCTTCCCCTTCGTGATCCCGAAATCGAAGTGCCAATTGAGGCCGACGACAATCCCACCCTGTGAATGTTCCAGCGGATCGGTAATGAGTGGAACCCGACTGAACTCCCGGTTGGTACTCTTGGCGACGTCGAGTAAGGCGGCCGCGTAAAAGATCGGATACTGGTCGGCGACGGCGGCATCCACGAGGGCCTCCCTGGCCCTGATCCCCGCCTTCAACTGCATGAATTCGGGGCGAAGCTCCTTGGCGGTCTCGAGATAGCTCTCGATGCTCCTCGGGTCCGTCTTGGCGGGCGCCAGCTTCTTGTCGGCCAATTCGAATTCGACATCTTCTTCAAGCCGGAGGGCCATGCGCAGTGCAGCCTGGGCGAGCGTGCGCCCCTGCTCGGCCTCGTCAATGTTTTTGTCCACCTCCGCGAGGAAGGCGCGTAGCTTGTAGACATCGCTCCAGGTGGCCGCAGGGGAACCCGCTTCGACCTGGCGCTCGGCCTTCTTCAGGGACTTCCGAAGCTCTTTCCGGATACCATCGACGAATTCGCGAAGCTCGCTGGCCAACAGATACCCGTAATAAAACTGCTTGATCTGCAGGGAGACCTCGGAGGCCTTCTGGTCTACGGCCGCCTCGCTCACCTCGACACCCCGAGCGGCCGCCTCCCGGAAGGCGCTGATCTTCCCGAAGGTGTACAGCGGCTGAACCAAGCGGATCTGGGCCCGCCCGAAGACGCCGTTAACTATGGGATCTGACGTGTCCGACTTGGAGTCGAGAATACCCTTGGAGCTACGAAGATCCGACTCGGGAGACGGGCCCGCGAAGATGTTGGCCTCGAGCTGCGCCCACTTCGCGGCCTCGGCCTGCGCCTGTTTGCTTCGGCTCATATCCACACCGGCGCGGGCCTCCTTAATCTCCGCACTCACCTCCAGCCCCCGCTGGACGGCCTCTTCCAGACTGATCACCAGCTTCTTTTGTTCGCCGGGCGGCTGCCCCTGAGCAGCAGCAGGAAGAGACCCCAGCAAAATCAGTACAAGGCAGACGCTCGACGCGACAGATGCGACCATGGCACTCCTCCTCCAAGGCGCGAGGGTTCCTCGGACCCTAAAACTTCCCAAAGATAAAACTGCCGATAAGCTCCTCGATATCAATGGGCGGTTCTGTCTCATGAATCTTGCCTCCCGCGGGGATGATCTCATCGGATGCCCCGGGACTCAAGCGCATATACTTTTCACCGATGAGCCCCTTCGTCCTGATGGAAGCGATCGTGTCCTCCTGGAGCTCGACGCCACTATCGATCCGTAACGTGACCCTCGCATCGTACTCGACCAATGAGATATCCTCGACCCGACCGACCTTCACCCCGGCGATCTCCACACTGGCCCCTTCCTTCAATCCTCCAACGGTGGGGAACTCCGCGTACACCGTGTATCCCGTCAATCCAAAGACCTGCATCTGGCCCAGCCGCACAGAGATGTACGCAAGGGCGAAGATGCCCACGAGTAGGAAGAGACCAACCACCACTTCCAAATCGACCCGTCTCATCGTGCGCCCCTCTCAGTCCGGCTGGATCGGACCCTCCGGATCGCCGGTGATGAACTGTCGGACCACAGGGTTGGTGGAAAACTGTATCGCCTCCGGAGGCCCCGCCTCGACCACCACCCCTTGATGGAGCATCGCCACCCGGTCGGCAATACCGAAGATCTCGGGGATCTCGTGGCTGACCAGGACGGCCGTAAAACCGACGCGTCGATGCAGGTCGAGGATCAACCGATGAATTGCGTTGACCATGATCGGATCAAGGCCGGTTGTCGGCTCGTCGAACAGGACAATCTGCGGCTCCATGGTCAGGGCACGGGCCAGCGCGACCCGCTTCCTCATCCCCCCGCTCACCTCGGCGGGATACTTGTGGCCCATATCCGAAAGGCCCACCTGCTTCAGAAGGGTAAGGACCCTTTCCCGGATGGCCTCCTCGGGAAGCCGGGTCTTCTCCCGGAGCGGAAAGGCTACGTTCTCAAAAGCGGTCAACGAATCAAAGAGAGCCCCCCCCTGAAAGACCACTCCAAACCGCTGCCTGAGCTGGTCGAACTCCCGTCCCCGGAGTCGAGTAATTTCCACGCCGTCGATAAGGATTTGGCCTTCGTCCGGCTTGAGGAGACCCATCAGGTGTTTCAGGAGGACGCTCTTGCCTTCGCCACTCCGGCCGATGATGACCAGGATCTCCCCCCGAGTAACCTGCAGGTTCACCCCCCGGAGAACCTGTTGCCCCTCGAAGGACTTGTGCAAGTTACGGATTTCGACCATACGCCCCGCGCTATATTACCAAAAGGACCGACCCGAGAAAGTAATCCCAGACCAGGATCAACACCGAGGATAGGACCACCGCCTCCGTGGTGGCCCGGCTTACTCCCTCGGCTCCGTAACCCGCGTGAAATCCCTTGTAGCAGCAGACCCACGTCATCAGGAGTCCGAAGCTCAACGACTTGAGGATACCCTGGGTGATATCCCGAAGGCCCACATAGGTTTCCATCTGCCCAAAATACGTCCCCTCCCCGACGCCCAAGAGCTGCACCCCCACCAGATACCCGCCATAGATCCCCACCAGATCGAAAATAGCCGTCAGGAGAGGGAACGCGATCAGGCCGGCCAGGATGGTCGGAACAATCAGGTACCGCATGGGCTCTAACGCCATTGCCTGCAGCGCATCGATCTGTTCGGTGATGCGCATGATCCCGATTTCAGCCGTCAAGGCCGAGCCCGCCCTCCCCGTCACCATGAGGGCGCAGAGGACCGGTCCTAACTCGCGGACCAGGCTCAAGGCTACGGCCGGCCCCAGGAAAGCCTCCGAGCCAAACTTTCTCAAGGTATAGAACACTTGCAGGGCGAGGACCATACCGGTGAAGCCGCCAGTCAGCACGATCACCAAGAGAGACTTGGCCCCGATGAAATGGATCCGGGCGATCATGCGCCGCCACTTGAGAGGGGAGAGAAACATCCAGATCACGGCGGAGCTCAGAAAGATCACCATCCGGCCGCCGTCGCGGAGGGAATTCAAGAACCACCGTCCGAGGAGCCCCAGAATTTTCATGGTCCCGCCTCAAGGAGATTGAAGGCTCCATCCCACGAACCACCCCGATTCCGAGCAAAGACTGGCCGTTTTATCACCCAGGGAGTACAGGGGCAGGCACGCTAAGGTGCCTTTTCGAAAGGATAAAATCCGGTCCATTCCGGCCTTCATAGTACAAAAAACGACAAATGTCAAGGTCGATCAAGGGTTTTCAGGAATACGCGACGCTGGCACTTACATAGAGAGAACATGATCGGGTATACTCGCTTCAATCGGGCCTTCCTACAGATATGACGCCTCGGACCTTCCCCCTGCGACGGGTCGGGTTGAGGTGCAAGGACGGACCACACGTGATCGCTCTCGCGAGACGATTTTTTCGTTGCAAAATCCTCGAAGTCGTTTTAACATAATACCTTACGTTCAACCCGCCATCTCACGAGGAATAATGATAGACTCTTTCTTCTCTTTACTCCTCGGGACCATCGTGTTGCGATCATACGTCTTCGCATTCCTCCTCCTCTATTTATTTGCTGCCGTGGTGGATATGGGATGGCGGCGGACCCTCCTCTTCACCCTGCTGGGCTGGGGTGTGGCCTTTACCGCCGAATCCCTTTCTATCCGGGTGGGGATCCCCTTCGGCCTCTACCACTACCTGCCTACGACCGCGGATCGAGAGCTCTGGATCGCCGGGGTGCCCTTCATGGATTCTCTGTCTTTCGTCTTCCTGGCCTATGCGAGCTGGACCCTCGCCTGCCTGGCGCTCCTCCCGCTGTCCAGGGAGGGGAATCAACGATGGGCCTTCTCCGTCCCTCAGCGTGGCCGACTGAGTGCCCCCGTCCTCCTCCTCACCGTAGTCTTCTTTGTCCTCATCGATGTCGTGGTGGATCCTATCGCCGTCCGGGGCGATCGTTGGTTCCTCGGTCAGCTCTTTTACTACCCCGAGCCTGGTGTATACTTTGGGGTCCCGCTCTCCAACTTTGTCGGATGGGGGGTGGTGGGGTGCACGATCATGACCCTCTTTGCGCTCCTCCACAGGCGGGTCAAGGGTGAAACACCCCGTTGGGCGGAGCGGCTTCCCCTGCGTCCCCTGTACGGGCCGATTCTTTACTACCTCGTCCTGGGGTTTGCACTCACCGTCACCTGGCTGATCGGAGAAAAGACCCTGCTCCTCGCCGGCCTCTTCATTTATACCCCCCTGACTACCCTCCTGGCGGTCACAATCGCCGCGCGGTGGCAGGAGGGGCAGAAGTCGGCGAGACGGAATCTTAAACCGTGGGAAAGCGTTTCACACACAGGAGATGCGCCCTCGAACGGCAGAGGATCGCGCTCCGTGGAAGTAGTCTGGAAGGACCGGGATCTCGAATAGGCGGCCATCGGTACCGAGGCTGCCGAGGTGGAGCATCAGCACCCTGATGGATCTACGAAGCGAACAACAGATGAATGAAGGGCCTAAAGGAGGCCATACATCATGGCAATTCCCATTTCTCAATCTTTAACCGTTGTATCGTACGTCCTCCGGCAAAAGTTGCGGGGAAATAAACACTATCCCCTCGTGCTCATGCTCGAGCCCCTCTTTCGTTGTAACCTGGCTTGTGCGGGCTGCGGAAAGATTCAATATCCCGAGCACGTGCTGCAGAAACGGCTGACGCCCGAAGAGTGCTGGGCGGCGGTCGAAGAATGCGGGACGCCGATCGTCAGTATCCCCGGTGGTGAGCCCCTCATCCATCCCGAAATGCCCGAGATCGTTCGGGGATTGATCGAACGCAAGAAGTATGTGTACCTCTGCACCAACGCCCTCCTGATGGAGCGAAAGCTTCCCGAGTATACGCCGTCCAAGTTTCTGACATTCAGCGTGCACATGGACGGCCTCAAAGAAGAGCACGACATTGCCGTGTGCCGCAATGGGGTGTACGACATTGCGGTCAGAGCGATCAGGGCAGCGCTCGATCGAGGTTTCCGAGTCACGACCAATACCACCCTCTTCGAAGGTGCCGATCCAGAGAGGGTCCGGAAATTCTTTGACAGCATGATGGAATTAGGCGTCGAAGGGATGATGATCTCCCCGGGGTACAGCTACCAAAAGGCCCCGGATCAAGAGCACTTCCTGCGGCGCCATGGCATTAAGAAACTCTTTGCGTCTATCCTCACAGATGGCAAGAAGCACTGGCGGTTCAACCAGTCTCCGTTGTTCCTCGATTTCCTCATGGGCAAACGAGAGTACCAGTGCACACCCTGGGGGAACCCGACATACAATATCTTCGGCTGGCAGAGGCCCTGTTATCTGCTGCAGGACGGTTACACGGCAACCTTCAAGGAATTGATCGAGACCACGGAGTGGGACCGGTACGGGACCGGGAGGAACGACAAGTGCGCCGACTGCATGGTCCACTGTGGGTACGAGGCCACCGCGGTGGATGATACGTTCGGTTCGTGGTCGGCATTTGCCCGAACCGTCAAATTGACGCTCCTTCCGAATTCGCGATAGGAGGGTAAAAGACCCATGCCACAGGAAACGAAGGCGCATGGATCAGAGAGGCCTCAGTGGGAAGGCCGCGCTTTCCCTCTCGAGAATCAAACGGAGCTGTTTGAGGTGATCGAGGCGGCCTTTGATTATCGTGGCGATGTCACCCTGGAACTGAGGGATGGAACGAGAATCGTCGGGTACGTCTTCAACCGGGATCCGAAGGCGGCCGAGCCGTATATCCAGCTCTTCCCTCAGGAAGAGGCCGGCACCAAGGCGATAAAGTACGCGGATATTATGGCCGTCGCGTTTACGGGGGAAGACACCGCCTTTGGGAAATCCTGGGAGGGTTGGGTCACCAAGAGCGAGGCGTTGCGCAAGGCCGAGGCGGAGAGAGTTCGAGCCGAGGCCGAGGTGCGCGGCGATCTGTAAGAGCGATATTGCCGACCGAAGAGGTCCCGGTTCGACGGAGGACGGTGAAGTGAGGATTGCTCGATTGGGTTCGAGGCCGGCAACTATTGTGGTGGCCCTCTCCTGGGAGGCCGTCCCCTTAGCCAGGCATCTTGGCCTCCACAGGCACGGGGTCCACAACGGGGTTACACGGTACCGCGGCAGGGGAGATCGGGTGCTCCTCCTTCAGGGGGGGATGGGCCAGCGGGGAGTCGCCCGGGTCCTTTCCTGCCTTGACGAGCCCTCCCTCCTCCTGTCGGCAGGCTTCTGTGGAGGGATTGAGCCCGGCCTTGGCCTGGGAGAGGTCGTCGTCACGTCCCAGGTGCTCCGAAATCTTGAGTCTTTTCCCGCCGACCCGTTCCTCCTGGAGACCGCGACCCACGCCCTCAAGACCATTGGTCTCCCCTTCCACGTCGGCACCATCCTCACGGTGGACGAGGTCGTCACCCCGGGGGAGGGTGCGCGAGGAGCAGCCGACCGGCAAATCCTGGCTGTGGACATGGAGAGCGCCTATCTTGCCGAGGCGGCAAGGCGTCAGGGGGTCCCGTTCCTGGGGATCAGGCTCGTCTCAGATACGCCTGCCGAGCCCTGGGCGACCGAAGGCAGGCTCTTCCTGGAACCTGACGGCCGCCTGAAGCCAGCCTCTCTCGCAGCCTCTCTCCTCCGACATCCCTCCTGGCTCCCCCCGATGCTCCGTCTTGCTTTCAGGCTTCGGCGGGCCACCCGTCAGCTCGCTCATGGGATCGACGCCCTCCTGAAGGAGCTGGAAGCGTGAGGGCGCTCGTACTGGCCGCAGGCCAGGCGATCCGTCTCCGGCCTTTCACGGAAGAAACCCCCAAGTGTCTGTTAGAAATGGGGGGCAAACCGATCCTCGCCCACCTCCTGGACGCCCTGGCGGGGCAGGGGATCGAGGACGCGCTCGTCGTCACCGGCTACTTGGGGGAGCAGATTCGCACGTTCGCACGGGAGTTAAGCGGTCAAGGTTGCTTACCCGTAACGGTCGTAGAAAATCCCCGCTACGCCGAGACCAACAATCTCACCTCCGTCTGGGTGGCACGGGAGGCCCTCCTTGGGTCCGCCTTCGTCATCCTGTACGCCGACATCCTTTTCGACCCGGACATCCTCAAAGGGTGCCTCGAGGGGCCCGGAGAGATCTGCCTCGCCGTGAGTCGGGAACTCTACGAAGAGAGCAAGAAGGTTCAGGCCCGGGGCACCCGGGTCCTGGCGGTCAGTAAGACTGTCCCCCTCGCCGAGGCGACGGGGACCTTCCTCGGCATCGCGCGGTTCTCAAAGCATGGAGGGCAGCTCCTCTATGCCGAAATCGAAGATCTCACGCGGCACGGGGCGACTGATCAGTACTACACGGCCGCTGTGGAACGGTTGATCGCCAAGGGAGTCCCGGTCCACTGCTCGGTCACCACGGGACTTCCGTGGGTCGATATCGATGGGCCCCCGGAGCTTCGACGAGCCCAAGAGGAGATTCTCCCCAAGATTGCAGCGACCCATTTTTCGAGGTAGTGCCCCATGCGCCATGTCGGAAAAACTGGCATTATTTTCTCCCCAGTAACAGGGGACTGGTCTATCGCTGCCGAGCGCGTAGCCGGGGTCCCTCTTCTCACGCGCATCCTCATCAGTGCGGAGCGGGCCGGGGTCCACCGGGTCATCGTCTGCGCCGGCGAGGCCGCCTCCCGACTTCGGGATCTCGTGGCCAAGCGGCCACCCCAGTGCCGCATTGAGTGGATTGGAACCTCTGCGGACGAGCTCGGCCAAGCCCTCGGGCAGGACGGGACCTCGCCATGCTTCTTTATCCGTGCCAGCACGGTGCTGAATCCCGCGGCGCTCACGGAGCTGCGAGCCGCCTTTCATCCGGGTGTGACCGCCGTGGTGCCGTCTGGACAGGGTCCTGAGACCCCGGTGGCATTGAGGATCCCCGAAGTCGCAGCCGGTCAGGAGAGGCTCTCTGCGCAAGTCCCCCTCTCGGGGACCGCCGTGTGCCTCGATCTCACCAGCACGACAGCAGAGGCGGCGGCAGCAATCCTGTACCGGGCCCTGGGAAAATCGACCGATAGTTGGCTGATCCACTGGTCACGACGTCTCCTCTTCCCGGTCATGCGTGCAGTCCTGGAGACACCACTCACCCCGAACCAACTCACTCTCTTGGGATTCCTCATTGGGCTGGGCGCCATCGGGTGCCTGTGGCAGGGAAATTACCCCTGGACGGTGGCCGGGGCGGCGCTCTTCGTGGTTGCCTACCTCACCGATCTCTTGGACGGGATGCTGGCCCGCCTGAAACTGCAGGAGAGCCAATGGGGCAGATGGATGGATTATGCGTTGGACAACCTGGTGCACCTGGGTATCTTTGCCGGCATCGTACGGGCGGTCTATCTCAGAAAGCCGGACGAGACCGTTCTCATCCTGGGTGCTTTGATCATTGCCGGGGCGGTGATCTCCGGGTGCATCGCCGCGGTGCACATGATCCAATCAAAGGGACCTGTCAACCGGCTCCTGGCACAGCTTATGCACCGAGATTTTTCCGTGATCCTCCTCCTCGCGGCGCTCTTGAACCGCCTAGAATGGTTTCTCTGGGCGGCGGCGATTGGAATCAACCTATTCTGGCCTTTCATCCTCTACCTCCTCATCCGGGACAAGAGGATAGCAACCGGCATGCGAGTGGAGCACCCCGGCCTCTCCGGTGCCGGTGGCAAGGAGGGATGAGCGGATCACCCGGAGATACCGGGCCGCCCGGCCCGTTCATCGACAATTCTTGAACAAGGAGGAGTAAATATGGACTGGGGAACGCATGTGGTCCTAGCGGCGAAAATGTTAAAGACCTGTGGCCTTGACCCCGGCGCGGCCGTCTACTCGGACATTCCGGTCATCGATAACACGCCGGCCCATTACCACCGCGTGTACGCCCATATCCTCGAGAACTTCCCCGATTTTCTGGACGTCGCGATAGAGGTCTTCGGGAGCCCGGAGTTCGCCCGCCGAGACTTCTCCGCCTTGCGTCAGCGGATGGAGACGAAGGTGAAGGAGTTTGAGGCTCACCTTGATATCCTCCCGGCCTCGGATGACAAGGGGCGACAACTCACGGAGAGAAAGATTTACGCCCACCGGCGGATTGTCGAGGAGTGCCCGGTCTTTTCCAAGCATCTTGAGACGGCGGCCTCCCTGGTGGGAGACCCACAGGTTTCTCGGGTGAGTACGGACCGGCTGGCTGCGGCCTTGAGTCTGGTCAGCCACCCGTATTTCGATGTTTGGAATAACCCCGTTCAGTTCTTCCTCCCCAATTCTGCCTTCGCCTCGGCGCGGTGGGAGTTTTGGACCAAGGTTGACTACATGAAGTTCCGGGGGGATTTTTACAAAGAGAAGAACATCACCCGGTTCCGCCAGGAAATGGTCCAGCATCCCCTCTGGAACGTTTCGCTGGAGCCCGAGGCCATGATCAAAGCCCTCATCATCCGGATGGGGGAGATGGGAGCGCCCGCGATCCCGTATGAAACAGTGGACTGGGGGATCCGGCGCTTCCTCCGGAGCCTAGGTATCGATAAGTACCAGCGCGCCCCGAAGGAGATCGAGTTCTGTCATCAACTGGAGACCGAGATCGATAACCTGATCATCCGGGATTTCAAGCGGCCCGTGTAGCCGCTACCGATGACTGCACGTTGGGTCCATGGTTCACGGTTCACTCATGGTGGTTAGTGGCTGGTGATCGGTGATTGGTGAAAAGCACTAGTCACTAGCCACCAGTCACATTCTTGTCGTCGGTCATCGATCGTCGGTCAACGGAAGAGATGGCAGTCAAGGCGGAAGAGTTCGTCAAGCAGCTTGGGGGAGCCGGGTTCGACTTCTTCACGGGGGTCCCCTGCTCTCTCATGAAAGGGGTTTTCGCCCTTCTCGACCGTCAGGGCTACGTCCAGGCGACCCGGGAAGATGCGGCGATAGGAATGGCCTGTGGTGCCTACCTCGGCGGGAAACAGCCAGTCGTCCTGATGCAGAATTCAGGCCTGGGGCAGAGCCTGAATGCCCTGGCCTCCCTGACCCTCCTCTACAAGACCCCCTGCCTCCTCCTCATCGGGTGGCGCGGATACGGGGGAAAGGACGCCCCCGAGCATATCCTGACAGGGCAGATCACCCCAACCCTCCTTGAGACGTTGGGGATCCCATTCCAGATCCTCGAGGAGAAGACGATCCCGCAGGCCATTCAGTGGGCTGCCGACCGGATGAAACAGGACCGGATCCCGGTGGCCCTGCTCCTCCGAAAGGGGATCGTGACGTGATTCGAGAAGAGGCTGTTCAGGTCATTCTCGCCCACCTCGATCAAGAGATCCTGATCGCGGCCAACGGGATGATTTCGCGAGAGGCAATGGGAGCTCGGGATCGGGCGGAGAATTTCTACATGATCGGCTCCATGGGGCTTGCCTCGTCCATCGGCCTGGGGTTAGCGATCAGCCAGCCCAAAAGACGAGTCGTGGTCTTGGACGGGGATGGCAATCTCCTGATGAACCTAGGTGTCCTACCCACGGTCAGCTTTTTCGCCCCGACCAACTTCATCCACATCGTCCTCGATAACGCCGTCCACGGCTCTACCGGAAACCAGCCCACCGTCTCGGGGAAGATCTCCCTCGAGGAGATGACGAGTGACCGTTTCGAGAATCAGTTCATCCGGCGCGGCCGGATCGATCKCNGACGTGGGTTCGCACGCGTACGACACGTTAAGGTTCGTCCTGGGAATGGAGGCGGAACGTGTCCTGACGCATGCCGACGTCATTATGCCGGCGAAACCAGATTTAGGTGACGTCGATCTAAGCGAAGCTATGGAATGGGGACAGGCCAACGAGGCCGCTAGTGCACCTAAGACACGTCGCGGGACGGCACCCGACTACGCTCAGAGGATCGATCGGACCTTCATCGTTACGGAGAAACCGCGCGTCGTTGCAGGTGCTTGCGGTGGATTGTATTTGCCACTGAGCCGGCTCAAGCGAACCAATCGGCGCTCACCCGGCTTGATGGCATGAATCTTCTCAAGATCGCCACTGAGTAAATCCGCTTGCGGCTTCGCCGAAGCCAATGCATCGGCTACGTCGTGAACAAGGTGCGGCCAAATGTCGCGGTAGTCAACAAGGCGTCGGAAGTTTTCCGCGGCAAACCCGACGTCGGCGGTCGTTTGGAGTTCGTCATACTCTCGCTTGAGTCGATCGCCTGTGTTGAGCACTTGGGC
>LKGT01001988.1_pt1 | contig 12447 bp, 14 predicted proteins | sample 503861 | NCBI WGS metagenome assembly LKGT01 (sample SAMN04113194, study PRJNA297058) | marine sediment metagenome | biome: marine benthic biome; feature: marine benthic feature; material: marine sediment; isolation source: sediment sample collected at the water-sediment interface from the South......
TAGCCTGGTAGGGCGACAGTATCTACGAAATAGATCACCGCTAAGGGCTCCAGAGGTTAAACTAAGCTACTGACGAAAAGATGATGTAAGTTTGGAGCTGTAGTGACCCGTAGGTCGCCGGTTCGATTCCGGTCGGCCCCACGTTTTCCTGTTTAAATGAAATTAATTTTCTTTTGAACGAAGTACGTTAAGTGCTGAGCCTGCGCGGAACCATTCAAGTTGAAAATTATTGTAGGAATGATTAAGTGAAATTTCCTCTTTTGAGCCATCATCATGTTGAATAATGCATTTAACAAGTGTTGCTGGTTTTAGATTATTTAATCCTATGATGCTAATTCTATCATTTTCTTTGATTTTATCATAATCACTTTCATTTTCAAAAGTTAATGCAAGTATTCCYTGTTTTTTCAAATTTGTTTCATGAATTCTTGCAAGRCTCTTTACAATTACAGCAGCACAGCCCAAAAATCTTGGKGTCATAGCAGCATGTTCYCTACTACTACCTTCRCCATAGTTACTGTCACCAATTATTACCCACCGAATTTGTTTTKCYKTRTAYTGTCTWGCAATTTTTGRAMAKGGTTCNAWKTYGWTTGTTNAGRATRTTYTTWCCYTKWCCKACTTCATCATTRAATGCATTAACTGCTCCAASHARCAKRTTATCRCTKAGRTTATCHARATGWCCTCTAARKGATAACCAYRYWCCTGCWGGAGARATATGRTCTGTAGTACACTTRCCWTKRGCYTYDAYCATWATTGGWAWTTCTTCRAAATCYTTTCCRTYCCATTTTGGAAAGGSTTCTAAACGTTGTAGTCTTTTACTGTTAGRATCAATTATGAYCTYAACATYATCAGAATTTTTAGRAGGWGMAAYAAAAATTCCCTCAGGTCTCATAAAACCTTCTTCAGGAACTTCRGGTGCKGGTTTRGGTGGTTCRAGTTTRAATTTTGTTCCATCAGCTGCAGTYAAYTCRTCTTKTAATGGATTAAAGGAAAGTTTWCCTCCTAAAGCTAARGCAATAATCATTTCAGGACTGCCAATRAAGTTTAGAGTATTTCTACGACCATCATTTCTTCCTGGAAAATTTCTGTTATAKGATGTAACAATAGTATTTTTTTGATCTTTTTCTAATTCAGGTCTATTCCATTGTCCAATACAAGGACCACAAGCATTTGCTAAAACAGTTGCGCCAATCTCTTTAAGAGAATCCATTAGCCCGTCTCTTTCAATAGTTCCTCGAATTTGTTCAGAACCAGGAGTAACTAACAATGGAATTTTAGCTTTGATTCCTTTTGCTTTAGCTTGTTCAGCTAAGCTAGCTGCTCTTGACATATCCTCATAAGATGAATTTGTGCAACTACCAATTAATGCAACAGAAATTGGATCAACATAGTCATTAGATTTTACATCATCAGCTAGTTTAGAAATTGTTCTTGCCAAATCAGGAGTATGAGGTCCAACAATATGAGGTTCTAATGTGGATAGATTGATTTCAATTACTTTATCAAAAAAGTTTTCTGGATTTGCTTCAACTTCAGGATCTGCAACAAGTAGTTCTTTATTTTGATTTGCTAATTCAGCTATATCACCTCTRTYAGTRTATTTYAGATAAGTTTCCATTCTTTCATCATATGGAAAAATTGARCAGGTTGCACCAATTTCWGCKCCCATATTAGTAATTGTAGCTTTRCCAGTRCAACTGATAGATTTTGTTCCAGGTCCAAAGTATTCAATTATTGAATTAGTACCTCCAGAAACTGTYAATTCYTTAGCRACTTTGAGTATGATATCTTTAGGGGCTGTCCATCCATTTARTTCTCCAGTTARTTTAAYWCCAATTYGTKTAGGATAGAGTAATTCCCAAGGYASGTYTGCCATWGTTTCWGCTGCATCYAATCCACCRACTCCAATAGCAATCATTCCAAGACCACCAGCATTTGGAGTATGAGAATCTGTGCCAATCATCAAACCACCAGGAAATGCATAATTTTCRAGAACYACTTGATGAATWATTCCAGCACCAGGTTTCCAAAAACCACATCCAAATTTTGCAGMAGYAGATTSTAAGAATTTGAAAACTTCACTATTTTCATYAAGRGMAACTTTCATGTCAACATCACCTTGAACTTCAGCTCTRATGAGATGATCACAATGTAYAGTTGTTGGTAAAGATGTTTGTTCAAGTCCAGCTTGCATAAATTGAAGCATTACCATTTGTCCTGTAACATCTTGTAATGCAACTCTATCAGGTTTTAGAAAAACATAATCTTTTCCACCAGTAAAACTTTTGTCATTAATTTCATTAAGATGACCWGATAAAATTTTCTCAGTAAGTGWDAGTGGTCTTCCAACTATGTTTCTATATTTTKYAATATTTTCTTTTAATTTYAGATAAACACRTGAAACAWGTTCAGDAGTAGTATTGATTTCCAYATBATRCAATWAATTTATCCTGAATTTAATWTTTACAATTTARWSWTKARNAAATYAWTCCARTAGGCATGTAAATTCTTAACAATTATAAGCBAAAAGTAGCNTTCTTATTGAATAKTKGGGAGTTGCAAATTTTCTAAATTGAGGTGTAAATATGGTCAATAAGGGTTTTCCAAAGTTTGGHATGTCACAAGCAGGHGCATTTGTTGCTGCTCTAAAAAATTACAATTTACCTGATTTCATTTTAGTAATGATTGCTAAAGAATGCAAATCAGADCTTCTTGAAAGGGGTAGAATTGATGATAGATTACAAAGCATGAATGATGAGGCTTTGGAACTRYTACACARGGTTTTTGTTGGTTGTRMAGTAGATGAYGCAGGAAAATWTGCACARTATAGATTCTWTGCATATGTTTCAAGCATGTATCATAAATGYGAAGTTCTAGTTAAYGAARCAATTCCWGGTGCAACAGGTAARAATCACAAAATTCCTGTTGCAGTAAAAAATAATGGAATGTATATTGCAGTTGCATACAACAAAGCAACTGGAAATCCTGTTAACAAAAAAGAAACCACAAGATTTTATGAAATGGTAGATGACATWAAGAAAGGGGAACAYGGAACAATGCTAACDGATGCAATTTATGGTTCTTCAGTAGGTTTTAGRGGTGATGCATTAGTAGAACTTGAAAACTTGAGTAAATCAAGAACHAATGATCCDGAAAATAWGTTRRATTTYAAAACAGCAAACTTTGAAAACAAYATCTATTCTGTTACAAAGTGTTAATTTGAAADDTTATTTTNCAGATTTAATTGTGAAGTATYCATTGTTAGAAACATAGGTTTRCCRTCAGTTTTTTGAAAATCTTCACCRTATTGTTCAAATTCTAATTGTTCAAASARATGCTTTGTCCAAATGTCATGAACTTCTTSAATGAATTTTTTGTGTTTAGAAABTCGTAATAATTCATGVAGTAATTCATGAGAKACTGTAGTACAATTTTTTTCTGCAAGAAATAAKRTATCATTTGATTCTTTAAGMGGTTGCCAAAGTACCATTCCAAAATTTTCAGCATGATATCCTTCACNANNAGTACAATCAGTCCAGAATGGTCTGAAATGAGTYAGATAGAAATGGTAAATGTCTTTTCCTCTTTGTKCATGATCACGTASAAGWGTGTGTGTRTCAAGTCTCTGAAAAAAACTYCTAGGTTTTGTAATCATTTCATCGCATTGAATTTCATAATCTTTYCCAAATTTTTCTTTAATCCATACCTTGTAAAACTGGCTCATTTTTTGAAYATATTCAAAYTCAAATTGYCGTTTTTCACGATCTTCTTCTTTTACAACGAAAATAAAATGTAAAATCATAATAAGAAAAAGKGGTGTTTATGTYTGGCCTTCAATACCCATTAGRGTRAGAGTTGAACGAATCTTTTCAATTTTTCTGATCTTCCAAGTAATGGTTTCTCTAAGTTTTTCCACDGTATCTGATTCAATCTTGGCCAAAATATCGTATGCRCCAAAAGTTCCATGAACTTCTTTAACACCATCTAAGCCCTTTAGTTGCTGAATTATAGCTTCTTCTGAACCTAGTTCACAGTTTATTAAAACATAAGCTGTTGCCATGAATYAGCTAAACAAATCGACTATATCAATAAACCTATTGTATTCAGTTTTGWGAAATCTTTAAKATTGMATCCCAAATTTGCTTTGGKACRGGCATTAYAGAYAATCTWGAAATTYTKASAAGTTCCCAATCTTTGAATTTTTTTTCTTTTTTYATTTCAKCAAGYGTTACTGSACGTTTCAAYGCTTTTTTGTATTTGACATCTACAACAATAAAACGTTCATTGKCTTCTTTWGGATTTGGAWATGGTTTTGAAGTAAYTTGCATTATCCCWACAGCTTGYCKTTCATCACCTGTATGATAAAACAAAACAAGATCRCTRGGTTTCATTTCTCTCATRTGCTTTARTGCAAGATTATTGTGAACYCCATCCCAGAYAGTTGTTTTTTCTTTTTTYAGTTGTTCAAAATTATATCCYCTTGGTCCACTWGGYTCTTGTTTTGCYAACCAATAATTTACCATTTCAGTTTTCTKTATYAMTAATGGATGTTTWATGGTTTTTCAANTTTTTGGAAAAKARNATTGTYCCCCGGTTCTGACTCGCACAATCTCATTGGTATTTTAGCCAAAACCTCCTTGGGTTCTGAAACCGGGGTTGCCCATAATGTAGCACGCCTGGGTGAATTAGAAATCATTGGTATCATTACGATCGACATCATCCCAATCCGTCTGCGTGCCTGCTCTTGGGCATTAAATGATAGATGTACTCCTACTAAATAGATTCGAGAATAGATTTAGACAACGATATTTCAAAGCCAACAACAGGAACGCGAATTTTATAGCTCTCAATGATTTTTGAGTTAACTTCGCCAATTACACCAATTGATTTCCCATTTACAATTACAGTTGCGCAACGTCCTTCTTCAAAAATAGGATGAGTTGTTGTCTTTGTTTCAATTTCAATTCCGAAACCATTTTTCAATGCAGATTGTAGTACTGATTTTATTTCAGTAAAATTTGCATCCTGATGAGCACTAATACTAGAAAAATTAATTTTTTCAGATATGGGATTATCTATAGTAAACACAGTACCAGTTTCAAACAATTTTTGAGGATATGATTCATGAATATTTCTTGAAAGGTTTTCTAATAGTCCAGGAAGAATAGAGTCACGTAAAATAGTGTGCTCTTGACTTTTTGAATTAAGTACAGAAATAATTTTTGTTGCATCTCTGTTAGTCATATCATAAAGTACTCGTTTACTTGTTAAACTTGAATTCAAAGCTTCAAGATAACCAAGGCCAATGATAATCTGACTTAGGGATTTTAGTTGAAGTGAAACAGGATTTGTTTGACCAAGAGTTTGAGAAGGGGATAATGTAGGCTCAAGATTCTGAATTCCATATCCTAGAGCAACTTCTTCTACTAAATCCATTGGTCCAAAAATATCAAATCTATATGCAGGAATTGTACAAATAATATTTTTGCCTTTAGTTGATGCGTCTAACCTAGATTTTTTCAATGATGAAATAATCTTCGAAGGGTTGAGATTCAAACCAAGGGTTTGATTGATCAAGGAAGAGTTAACTAATATTTTCTTTTGTTCAAGTTTTGGGGAAGAGTTTTTTGCACCAGAGATTTGAACTGATTCTAAAGTGAAACCTGCATTTTGTAAAATGGTTGCAACAACTGAAAGCATATCTTCAGCATCCTCTTTATTGATTCCAGTTACCTCAACAAAGAGATTTTTTGTTTTAGTTGTAACAGTAGTTATTGCTGCGTTAATTATTGGGGGAAAAGAAACTGTTTTTTGATTTGCGTCTAAAATTAGAGGTACTTGAGGTGAATTTCCAAGTATAGAACCATAATCTTTTCCCACATCAGTGTTTTTGAGGATTTCAGAAATTGAAAGTTCTTTTTCAGAGTTTAATGGAATGAATTTGTGATTTTTATTTGTGGTTGTGTATTCTAGAGGAAAAGAAATCACATCTAAGTCATGGATACCTATTGATGATTTCTTTCTCCTTCTTCCTATTCCAAAATGAAGGTCTTCTTGCATTGTCATAAATTGTTTAATTGTTTTATCGTCAATTTTCCCATTTGTTGCAACAATTCCAGTTACAAAAGGACGAATTTTAGATACTTCGGATTTTACAAATATAGCATATTTGTTTGATTTTTTGACATTCAGTTTTATTGCTCCAGTTTTGATTCCAAGCAATCCTTGTAATCCAAGTGCAATTCCAAAATCAGTTGAATAATCAGGTCTATTTGGACTGTATTCAATTCTGACTAGATCTTTGTCTTCAGATTCAATATCTAATCCAAGAAAAGGCAATGAATCAGAAATTTGCTTTTTTGTTGCTTTACCAACTAATTTTTGAAGGCGTGTGTATGATAATTCAACTACTGGCATTTTGTAGTGCTCCTTAACCAATTCAGATTATTATTGTAAAATTCTCTTACATCATCTAGGCCGTACTTTAGCATTGCAATTCTTTCAATACCTCCTCCCCAAGCCAAAACAGGTTTAGTGATTCCAAGAGGTTTGGTAACTTCTGGTCTGAAAATTCCCATTCCAAATAGTTCAACCCATTTTCCTAATCTTTCATTATACACCATTGTTTGTAGTGATGGTTCTGTGTATGGGAAAAATGTTGGCCAAAATTTTATTTTTGTAATTCCAATTCGTTTGTAGAATTCTCGTTGAATACCCATTAAATCTCGCAAAGTAGCATTTTTTCCTACAACAACTCCTTCAATTTGATTAAATTCTACAAGATGTTTGTAGCTAACCTTTTCATTTCTAAACACACGACCTAATGAAAAAACTCGAGCCTCATCAGATTTGTGTTCAGCTAGATGTTTGATTGTTACGCAAGTAGTATGAGTTCTTAGAACCATTTTTCGTGCTTCATTAATATCCCAATGATAGCGCCAATTCTTCTTGTGAGATTCTGAAACTTTTCTAATTTGTTCTGAAGTTGCAATTTTTTTGGCAGAAATACCATCCAGATAGAATGTATCCTGTAGTTCTCTTGCAGGATGATCTTGTGGAGTAAATAAAGCATCAAAGTTCCAAAAGCTTGATTGAGTCATATTTCCAAGAATTTCTGAAAATCCTAATGTAACGAATATTTCACGAATTTCATCAATAGTGTCTTTTAATGGATGAGTTCTTCCAACAAAAACGTCGGGTACTTTTGCTTCTACATCTATTGCCCCAGAAGACTCTGAAAGTTTTATTGATTTTGCAGAATCGGTTAAAGAAATTTCTTTAGTCTTAATCACATCCTCGATTATAAAATCAGGTCTTTTCAAAAGTTCTGATAAATCATTTTTGTCAATTTTGTCTTGAGGTAATTTGTTGTTTCCAATTTGTTTGAGAGYTTTTTCACCAGGAAGTTCTGAAGGAAAAKTCTTAAGGAAAATTTGTTCRGTGGATGCCTCAACCCAATTATTTTTTCTAGATAATCCCATTGCAGGTCCAAAAACAGGTCCAAGTTCTTTTTGTAAATCAGATAAWTTTCTAGGACGWTCCTTTAGTAAATCTAATAATCGTCTCTCWGGCAATCCTTTTTGAAAAGACTCAATKCCATTTTTTCCTAAACTAATGATACTTGTTTTAGATTCATTGACAATTGCMAGATCYTTCAGTTTAAGCCATTCRATTCCTCGTCTAATCTGATCTGGTGAAAGTTTTGTATTTTTTTCAAGTGTCTCAGGAGTTTGTTTTGGATTWTCTTTTAGAGAGGTGATAATTTTTTTTTCAATATCATGAAAAACTTGYGACAACAGAGAAAGTTCGAAAAAGACTTTTTAAACCTTAACCTAAGTCAGATTGAATGTCAGCTGATGACTTTATTGTAACTCCTTGGCATGTTGAAGGAGATATTGATTATGATAAATTAATCAAGAGATTTGGTACTGAGAAGATTTCTTCAGAATTACAAGATAGAATCAAGAAAGTTACTGGTGAAGACCATTTCATGCTTAGAAGGGGTATTTTCTTCTCTCACAGAGAAATGAACAGAATTCTTGATGATTATGAAAAAGGTAACAAATTTTTCCTATACACTGGAAGAGGTCCTTCAGGTCATACTCATATTGGACATCTTGTTCCATGGGTTTTTGCAAAATGGTTACAAGAAAAATTTGATGTTAACATGTATTTTCAATTAACAGATGATGAAAAATTTTATTCAAAACCTAACCTAACATTGGAAGAAACCGGAAAATTCGCGTACGAAAATGCACTAGATTTTATTGCATTAGGTTTCAAACCAGAAAAAACAAAAATTATTATCAACACAAGAAATATTCAAACTCTCTATCCTATTGCAGCTCAAGTAGCAAAGAAAATCAATTTTTCAAATACAAAAGCAACATTTGGATTTACAAATGAAACAAATATTGGTATGATTTTCTATACATCATTACAATCTGCACCATGTTTTATTGAAGACAAACCAGTCTTAATTCCATTAGGAGTAGACCAAGATCCTCACTTTAGATTAACAAGAGACATTGCACCAAAGATTGGAAAACCAAAACCTGCATTAATTCACAACATAATGATTCCAGGATTAGAAGGACCAGGTGGAAAAATGTCAGCATCTAATGAAAACAGTACAGTATACACAACTGATGCACCAGATGTAGTAAAAAAGAAAATTAACAAATATGCATTTTCAGGAGGGCAACCAGATATTGAACAACATAGAAAACTTGGAGGAAATCCAGATATTGATGTATCATATCAATATCTCAGAATATTTTTTGAACCAGACGACAATAAATTAAAAACAATCTATGAAGAGTACAAATCTGGAAAATTACTTACAGGGGAACTAAAAGCAATTTTAATTGAAAAAATGAATGATTTTCTTGTAGTTCATCAAGAAAAAAGAGAAAAGGCAAAAGACCAAATAGATAAATTTCTTTTTGAGAATAAATGAAAATTAGTATTTCATGTGATGACGAATATGAGGCTAAGAAATTTGCTAGTTTAATTTTCATAAAGGATGGTAAAGAAACGTACATCACATCAATTCTTAATGTGATTGAAAATGAATTGGTGATTTCATTGAAGGACAAATCTGCTCACAGTATAGTACTAAAGGATAAAGCAAATGTTGAGAAATTTGCGGATTTTATTCAATCAGTTATTGATAAAGAACACAAACTAGTTTCCATTAAAATTTTAGAACACAATATTGAAATTGTGAAAGAGTGAATTTATACAGTCAGGAAAGCATATGCTGTTACTATTACAACCATTGCTACAAGAGAAATTGCCATTGCTTTAGAGTCGCCATCCATGATTCGATTTCAAAATTATTATTATTAAAGTGTTAATAAATTCTCAAGGATGATTTTAAAGATTATCTAGGAAAATATTTACTAGTTTTTGATTTCGGTCTTGATCTGTCTTCTGTTCGTTTTGAAATAGGTTCTCTAATTTGATTACAATTAAAGCAAAATACCTTTAATTCTTCTCTAGCAAGATCTGGTGCTGAAATATATTTTCCCCATGAAGCAGAATCGCCACCACGGCCAGAATTATCAGAAGTGACATTTGCAGAAATTGGACTTATTCCTAATGCTCTTTCATCCTTGAAACCACAATTAGAACAGATTTTTCCACCTAAAATTTCATATAATTTTTCTTTGATAGTTTCATAAAATTTGTCTGAACCATTTGCAAAGAAACTCTCTTGTTTTCTCAAAAATTTATCACTTCGTGGCTTGTTAGATCTAGAATTATCTCTACGAGATTCTTGTCTAGATGAAGATCTTGAACCTCTATCATCTCTGGAATATCTTGAACCTCTATCATCTCTGGAATATCTTGAACCTCTATCATCTCTGGAATATCTTGAACCTCTATCATCTCTGGAATATCTATCATTTCCTGAATCTTGTGGTTTGTTTTGTCTGAAACAATCACTGCAGTAAACTGGTTTGTTACTTCTTGGAACAAATGGAACTGTACATTGATTTCCACAATCAGCACAAGTTACCTCGGTATCTTCTCTATCATTATCTCTTGAACCTCTATCGTCTCTTGAATATCTTGAACCTCTATCGTCTCTTGAATATCTTGAACCTCTATCGTCTCTTGAATATCTATCATTTCCTGAACGTCTATCATCTCTTGAATCATCTGGTTTGTGTTGTCTGAAACAATCACTGCAGTAAACTGGTTTGTTACTTCTTGGAACAAATGGAACTGTACATTGATTTCCACAATCAGCACAAGTTACCTCGGTATCTTCTCTATCATTATCTCTTGAACCTCTATCGTCTCYYGAATATCTTGAACCTCTATCATCTCTGGAATTTCTAAAAGATCTAGATGGTCCATTTTCTTGTCTAGARTTTCTTCCAGAGCTTTTTCTATCAGAATACCTTTTGTAAAGYTCCATATCTGGAGAATTTCAAWNTGATTGGTTATAGATACCTTGACTTTRTTTWGTGCCTARAATAAAAAATCTCATTAAACTAGAGATTTATCCATTTCAGWTGAYARKATCTCTTSRACTTTKAGAAAATAGAGYTTTGTKGWRTATGGCATMTCATCTAAGTTATTRTCAACTGCAATCATAAAGTATCTRACYGCACGTTTTGAAATATCCAAATTAAATTTCATTGKAAGTATAGGATCYTGATKWACTTTGATTTTATCTTGAAGCCAAGGAGGWGCCATYTCAATTGTTTCTTTGATAATTTTCTCATACCAAAATGAGAGATTTTGAGGTTGTAATCCCTGCTTCAGATTTGAGACATCAGTATCAATTATTTTCATCATGTGATTTATGATTCCCATGAGGCTTGATTCTAGAATTTTGTTTTATTCCAATTACTCAAAGTTAGACAAGCTATTAGTCAATTGATAACAAGTTTCCCTCTGCGTCAATTTCAGAGTTTTTAATTCTAGTTGTAGAGATTCTTTTACCGTCTTTTGCCAGAAACATTGGAACCATTATAATTTTCACAGGTAATAGTTTCTTTTCTGCTCTAAGTTGATTTAGAATAGTACCTTGATTACTTTTTTCATCGCTAACTACCAATGCTTCTACTCCTTTCTCTAAAACAGCAGGACCAAAATCATTGTCTAGTTTACTAATTTGGAATGAAGAGTTTGGAAATTCTTTTGATATAACTTGGGTCAAATTTTCTAGTCGCTTTTCATATTTGTTGATTGATAGTTTTCCCTTTTTTTCAGCAAGTTCATCACTAGTTAATCCAATTATTACTTTTTCAGAAATAGCAAATGCATTTGAAAGTAAAGTTAGATGACCTCGATGAATTATGTCAAATGTGCCACCAGTAGCAACAAGAGAGAATTCAGACATGCAAATGTATGGACTTCTTTGAAAATAAATGTCCTGTTTTTGAGATATGTTTGATATTAAATTAGTTTATGTTAATTTTATATTTTCATCAATCCTTCTTTGATCAAGAATTGAATTCCTTGTACAAATGAATTGTCATCAATCAAACCATCTGCCCACCATCCAGCATTACTCTTAATCCAATCAGGAATTTTGTTATCTTTAGAAACTGAACCTTGTTCAGTAGCAGGTATTTCCATCAATCCTTCTTTTATCAAGAACTGAAATCCTTCTACAAATGAATTGTCATCAATCARACCATCTGCCCACCATCCAGCATTAYTCTTAATCCAATCAGGAATTTTTGCACTAGWAGRTAATTYTTGWTCYAKAGATRTARCGYCATTGGAATTTATCACAAAKGAYATTTTTTCTACTGTTRYCTKTGAAYTTCCATAYTGAGCTTTRACTATRWATTTYCCATCARRAAATTTCTCATTTAGTATTACGYTRTGTGWGAATGTGCCATCAGTATTRACTGRRGTTTTCTGAGTTASAATAAARTTRYTRCTAGAATCAAAAATYGAAATTCGTAAATTTCTRCCTTCATCATATTTRTTRACACTWCCAGAAAATGTTATTGWKTCTCCAAGATTATATGATTCWYTWTCAGAGTWTATCTCTACAGTGTAATTRTTAGCACTACTYTGTGCAGGAGGMGCRCCRTAACCAAAAGCYTGWGATCCTRATRAWGMTACKAYAARTAATGAYATSRYAGWAATAATGAAAATTTTGTTAAATCTWTYAATCAACWCTCARTACARMACATTCTTTTTGAATTTAAATGATATGTGATTTTTTAAGATATGTTTTGATTTTGAATCTACTAGTTTACAATAATTAAAGCAATAGGACCTTGTTCTGCTATTGGAATGTTGTTTCTATCCCAAACAAATGTCTCAATGAAAAACAATCCCTTTTTTTCTGGAACCCAGTCTATAGTTTGAGATTCAGGTCCTGTTCCGATGAATCGACCATCAGATTTTCCAATAAACTCAACATAAGGGGGTTGTCCAGATTCTTTAATTTGTACATAATAGGTATAT
>LKGT01001989.1_pt1 | contig 12418 bp, 12 predicted proteins | sample 503861 | NCBI WGS metagenome assembly LKGT01 (sample SAMN04113194, study PRJNA297058) | marine sediment metagenome | biome: marine benthic biome; feature: marine benthic feature; material: marine sediment; isolation source: sediment sample collected at the water-sediment interface from the South......
GATTGCACGGACAGTACTGAATCAATAAATAATGCGAAAACCAGCCATCTCATGTTGCATGCTCCTCATCCTTTCAGTGGCCGGAGGCTGCGTCTATCAAGCCAACCTTTCGCAGGGAAATTTGCTCAAACAGGAAGATCTTGACCAGGTGGAAGTCGGTATGACGCGCAGACAGGTGCGCTTCTTGCTCGGCACGCCGATGATCGACGACCCGTTCCACGAAGAGCGTTGGGATTACATTTATTACCTGAAAATCGGCCGCGACGACGCCATTTTCAAGCGCTGGATCTCGATTTACTTCGACGGCGACAACGTCAGCGAGATTGTGGATGGCCAGCAACTCAATCCGAATCTTTAGCGTCTTCGGCGCTTGCGGATTGTCGTGTCGGATTGTCAGCAGGAGGCTGCCCCATCGATCGCCCGTCTGCCGCCAGTTTGCGCCTTGCCTCGCGCGGGTCCATCGATAACGGCCGGTAAAGCTCCAGGCGATCGCCGTCCTTCAAGGGATGATCACGACCGACAGGCTTGCCCCATATGCCTGCCTGATAGTCGGCAAGATCCTCCCCTGGAAACAAATCGCCGATCGCGCACTGCCGTATCGCCATTGCAACGGTCGTGCCGGGATCGACTGTCAGAGAGATCAATTCCTGCCGTGCCGGCAATGCAAAAACGACTTCAATGGCCAGACGACCTGGATCATTCGATTCGTGATTCACGTTTCACCGCGCACCGTAAACCACTTGTGCACGCTTCGTAAATGCGTCGACCAGTGAATTGCAAGTGTCCTCGAACAACGCGCCGAACATCATGTCTATAAACATATTCTCGAATGCGAACTCCAGTTCGAGCGTAACCTTGCATCCTTCCTCGCCGATCTCCGTAAACCGCCAGCCTCCCTGCAACTGTCGAAATGGACCGCCAATCAGCGCTATCTCGATGCTTTCAAACTCGTGGCGTGTGTTTCGAGTCGTAAAGTGATTGCTCAGGGAGCCCTTGTGCAGCTCAAGTGTTGCGTCAACAACGTTGTCAGTACGTTCGTGCACCTCGGCATCGTTGCACCATGGCAGAAACTCCGGGTAGGTCTCGACGTCGTCGACGAGCATGAACATCTCGCGAGCTGTATAAGGAACGAGCGCACTGCGACTGACCTTACGCACGACAGTTCACCGGAATCAGGGCCAAAATCCGAGTATCGATCAGCTGGAAAAATCAGGCAACAAACCAACTGCCTTCAGGAAAATAAACAGGATCGCGAGCGGTGCGACGAATCTGGCGAGCAGGCGCCATAATTTGTAAAGCGTGCCCGCCCCGCCAAGTTCTTCGGCTGTCGAGTTTCGGCACATCACCCAGGCAGCAAAAACCGTCATGAACACTGCGCCCAACGGCAGCATGAAGTTGCTGGTCAGGTAATCGATATTGGCAAAGATGGTTCCCTTGTAAAAAGTCAGATCAGCCAGCACGTTGAACGAGAGCACTGTCGCGAATCCGAGGGCCCATATCAGGATGCCCACAAGAACAGCCGCCTGAGCACGCGCTCGTCCAAAATGTTCAACCATCCACGCCACGGCCGGCTCCATGAGGCCGATGGCAGATGTCCATGCGGCGAATGACAACAGCACGAAGAACAGCGTCGCGAAAACTGCGCCACCCGTCATCTGACCAAATGCCAGTGGCAGCGTATCGAACACCAGTCCCGGRCCTTCGGCCGGRTCCAGSCCRTTGGCRAARACCARCGGGAAAATTACCAGGCCGGCAAGTATCGCAATYASTGTATCTGCCGTAAYGACRGCTGCGGTGGMACCGGTTATCGACGTCTCCTGYGGCAARTAGGCGCYGTARGCCATGATGGCGCCCATGCCGATACTCAAGGAAAAAAATGCCTGYCCCATGGCAGCCAGCACGCTGTCCCAGGTYAGCTTGTCGAAGTCAGGCGTRAACATGAACGCCAGGCCTTCGCCGAAATGCCCGGAGTTCATCGAATAACCGAGAAGCGTCAGCATSAGTAGCAGAAGCGCRGGCACCATGAACTTGACAGCCTGCTCGAGCCCGCGCTCCACACCGCGGGCAACAACGAAGAYCGTCAGGCCCATGAACAAGGTATGACACACTGCGACGAGCCGCCAGTCRCCCACRAAGCCGCCGAATTGAGCGCTGACCTCGGCCGCYGTYGCACCCGCGAAGACCCCCGTAATGCTYTTRTACACRTAYGCCAGYGTCCARCCSGCGATCACACTGTAATACGACAGTATGAGAATCCCGGMCAGTACTCCCACCARKCCAACCAGCCRCCAATGCCGGRWACTGCCTTCCTCTKCTCCAAGCAAAGCCATAGTGGCTATGGGATTACGCCTGCCCCGTCTGCCRATCAGGATCTCCGACATCATGACAGGCATGCCGATCAGGACGACRCAAATGAGATARACGAGRACRAAYGCACCGCCACCGTTCTGGCCCGCTATGTAAGGAAAYTTCCAGATATTGCCCAGGCCGACCGCCGATCCTGTCACGGCCAGAAYGAAGGCCATGYGGGARGACCARTGRCCGTGCAGAGATGYGCGTGATRCCTTGCCGGTTGCTTGTTCGTTCAGCATTCTTRTKCTCGSTGCGGCRGTARAGGCCGCGATGTGCGCCAGCCAAGGCCGCGATTCTGGATGAATTTKARAKCCCTTACAACAAAWTGAARWAYGCGCGRCGWCCCTGGGTCGGCCGTATCTGCCGTATAATCCGGGCCCCTCCTATCAGACAGATGCCTGTTTGCCCGCAAAATGAACAAATCGAAGCACATGAATGCGGCGCCAGCCCGGATTGCTGTCAACAAGAAGGCACGGCACGACTACTTCATCGAGGACACTTTCGAGGCCGGCCTCGCCCTTGAAGGCTGGGAGGTGAAAAGCCTCAGGGCCGGTCGGGCCCAGCTCACTGAAAGCTATGTTCACGTTCGGAACGGCGAGGCCTGGCTGCTCGGCGCGCATATCTCGCCGCTGAATACGGCGTCGACTCATATCAAGCCGGACCCCACCAGAACGCGGAAACTTCTGCTGCACCGTCCCGAACTGGACCGTTTGCTCGGCGCGGTGGAGCGCAAGGGCTATACACTGGTCCCACTCAACCTCCACTGGACTCGCGGACGCGCAAAACTCGATATCGGGCTCGCCAAGGGCAAGAAGCAGCACGACAAGCGGGCAAGCGAGAAGGACAGGGACTGGCAAAGGCAGAAGGCGCGAATTCTCAAGTCTTCGAACAAATGAAAACAAAAGCTTATTCTAATTACTTCATCTAAATACTTACCAAAAATCCTGTTATTTCAGGTGACTCTCGGCCCATTCGGCCAGCGGCGCCATTATCCTGAATAGTTGCTCCCCGGCCGCTGTAAGGCGGTAGCCGAGACCCGGAATCTGCTCTATGAGCCCCAGATCCCTCAATTGGTGAAGCCTGGCCTGCATCACAGCCGGTGAAATACCGGCACACGCGACCCGCAACGCCCTGAAATTCAGCGCCTCAGACCGCAATTCCCAGATTACGCGCAAAGCCCAGCGGCGGCCGAAATGATCGAGTGCCTGCGCCAGGCTGGTGCTCGTCTGTGTCTCCCTTATGGTTTGTATCCCTTTAGCCATAAGGCCTCCACAACTCGCTTCGTTATTAATAGCAGCATCAGATTTTTGCTACGTATTTTGTAGCACTTGCCAAAGACTCGGGCAACTTTCTTGCGGAAGGCTTGGCACATGGATCACAAATATTTTCGTTGGGAAGACAGAATTTTCTGCCTGATCGATTGAATTTCGGCCCCCTGCCCCTACACTAGTCGGGCAGGACTTTGTCCTGACACCGGGGGCGACATGGCTTCGACGTGGGTCGCGAAACTCTGGGTGCATGCCGAGGAACAGATCACCTCGTAAATCCAGCTGTAACACTTATAGTTGCCAACGACGACAACTACGCACTAGCTGCTTAAAAACCAGCCTAGCGCCCTCTGCCCGGATCGTGCTTGTGCGTCCGGATCCCAGGGGTCACCGACACAAGACCGCGGCACGAGCTTGTTCAGTGTTCAAACCGTTAAATTCTTACTGGACTGGTTGCAGGTTTTCCCTGCCCGTCGGGTAGCCTGTGATGAGATTAAAGACGGAATAAGCATGTAGACCTCAGGGCAGAGGGCTTGCGGACGCGGGTTCGATTCCCGCCGCCTCCACCAATTCCAAGATCCCAGCAACGGCTGTTGGGGTCTTTCCCTKTCGCGTYGKTYTCAACARGTTCGCTGTCTKGTTYGNTTGSTCGAAWWAGCGYTATRTCSRAASRCTACTGTTGCAARCAAWNAGGAATAAGCTGAGYAATCTCATSCAAAATACCGAATYTTGWTTSATAGMCWAATCGACAAAATGAGCAATTCWGATTCAAGCGCAAAGTTGCGYCCGGYYTCGMGAATWACATCCGGCGTGCCTGCGACRGAYGGCGCAGGTGTSCGCATGACYCGTCTCATCGGCACRTCTSAATTGGASCATATCGATCCRTTTTTATTACTGGACGTTTTTCAAACAGACAATCCSGAYGACTACATCGCYGGTTTCCCGTCACATCCACATCGGGGATTCGAGACGGTRACTTAYATGTTTGCCGGGCAAATGCGGCATAAGGACAACGCTGGYCATGAAGGAGTAATCGGGCCCGGTGGCATACAGTGGATGACYGCCGGCAGAGGAATYGTGCACTCCGAGATGCCGGAGCAGGAAGACGGCCTCATGTGGGGCACGCAATTGTGGGTCAACCTGCCGAGTTCAGAGAAGATGACGGCTCCCGCTTACCGCGAATTTTCTGCCGGGCAATTACCAAAAGAGAAGAGAGACGAAGATATCGAAGTAACTGTCATCGCCGGCGTGACGTCGCAAGGTACCGTCGGAGCTGTGACCGACCGCCCTACCCGTCCTCTTTATCTGGACGTGCGATTACCAGAGGCCGCCCGTTTCAGGGAAACWGTGGCBCCGACSCATGCYGCDTTBATHTATGTCGTTGCBGGGTCGMTATGCGTGGCATCGAACCAGCCGGGTGCGTCAAGCGTTGTTGATGCAGGAAGTTTGGCGATCCTGGGGGAAGGAGGTGCCGTTGAAGTAAGCGGCAAAGGAACAGCTAACCGCTTTCTGTTGATCGCAGGCCACGCGATCGACGAACCCGTYGCGCGTGGCGGCCCGTTTGTCATGAATACGGATGACGAGCTGCGACAGGCGTTTTCGGACTATCRGTCAGGCAAGTTCTAGCTAYRTTGGAGCAAGTCCGATGGTACTGGCTTTGTCAGATTCGGTCGGACCCCAAAGACAGCTTTTCGCCCATTTGCAGTCACTCCATTTTTTTCATCYAAGATAAAGTGTTRCGYCTATCGGTGGAGATCGCCWCYCAAAGCCGACATGAATTTGGTTGCCCCATCCTCGTTAAACTAAAGCGCAARTRRCCCTGTACTATACTGAGTTGASMSGATAAACACGCATGGATTRCAGACAGACGAGGAACAAATAATGACMARCAAGAATCTKTTTCAATTAKTGSTTGGTTTCTTCACRGTGGTGSTGCTGGTGGCYAGCTGCACGTCGGAGGACGGACCCAACACRGAGGCTGACACGGCCGCGATAAACGCCATCTGGTCCACCTATGTGTCCAGTCTTGAGGCTGGCGATATCGATGCGTGGTTATCGTTGTGGACGGAAGATGGTGTGCAAATGCCTCCGAACGAGGCTCCGGTTATCGGAAAGGATAAGTTGCGGCAAAGGAACGGAGCRGCCTTGRACCTGTTCACTGTGRCAATCGACATCACGAATCAGGAAGTCGAAGTGGCRGRGAAATGGGCRTTTTCTCGAGGTGTTTAYWCCGCGACATTTACGCCGAAAGACGGCAGTCARCCGATCCCTGTCGATGGCAAATTCATGACCATCCTCAGTAGACAAACTGATGGCGGATGGAAGATTCATCGCGACATCTTTAATTCGAGCGTGGCACCTGGCGGAGAATAAAGCAGACAGTCTTAATCTTCTGCCAGTCTCGACTTGACAGTGTCTTCGAGGCTGGTCATGCCAGCTGATTTGCCGAATGCCAAAGCCTCTTCGTCGTCGGCCCCGTTCATTTTTTCACGCAATGCGAGTAATGCACCAACACGATTGCTGCTGCCGCAATGTACAAGCACTGGCTGATCATACTTGGCAAGAATCTGGTCGAGCTTTGCCGCGTTTTCGAAACTGATGGCACCCCGCCCCTCGATGGGTAAGGAGACGTAATCCATGCCGAGGCTCTCGACAACAGCTTGTTCATCCAGTCCGCGATCTTCTCCTTCGGTACGAAGATCGATAACGGCTGCGTAGCCGCTATCCGCCAGCTCCCTGAGTCCATTCTCGTTCGGCTGTCCGGCGGCGGTGATTCCGTCAGCAGGCTCGAAGCGGTAATTCCATGTTGTCTCGTCGGCGATTGCTGACGTCGCCAACGCGAACAAACATGCCGCCACTATGGGCCAGTGATGGCGGCTTGTGCCCATATCAAATTTCACGTTGCCCTTCTCCCTCTGCAGAATTTCCAGGTCAGTCAGATAGTACGATCGTAGACGGAAATTCTATGCCACGCTCAGTAAACTTTATCTCGATTGTCATACGGGAAAACATGGTGCCAACCACGCCCATCATCTCGCTAATCGCCGCCTTGAGCTCCGGCGGTGTTGGGTCTTCCTCGTCATCTTCGAGTGCCACGGCCTGAGCGATGAAATCGTAATAACGGGCTGCATCCATCTCCATACTCATGAACGGAGTCGGCTCGCTGATGGCGGCCGTTAACATGTCACCCAGCCGCGCTTCGGTGCCGGCCCCTATCGAGAGTGCCAGCGCATCTTCCGTCATCGCCACATAGGCTACATCCACCATGCCAGCGAACTGTGGCGATTCAAATCGAACTGGCACGCCGTCAGGCTGAAGGTCGAGTGCAGCAATCTCGGGGCTGAACATCGCGCCCATTGCAAGCAGCCCCTCGGCATTGTTGGTTGCTATAAGAAAACGAAGGTCGGCTGAAGTCGGGGGCTGCTTTTTTGCGAGATCCATCCCCTGTAYGTCCTCTATCACCGCAAGGAATCCCCTGAATCCGTAAACCATGGGAGGGATGGRCTGGTTCAAYAYCTCCCTGCCCTTTACAACCCCTTCCTGCAATTCGGCAAACAAYTCACACTGGTACGGTTCGGCCTCCATTGCATCGAGCTGCGAWGAATAGAACTCGCGCGCCGCAAGCGGGTCGAGGCTCATGCCGAACGAAAACAAAGCGCCYTGCTCGCTKCCSAGYCCGGGAACCGGCGCCGACAGCGTGCTAAGSCCCGCGGCTATGTCACTGCGCAGTTCGACGATCGTATTGGACGTGAACTTCTCGACGCTCATCTCTGTGTAGCCTGTGACGATCCGCGGTGCGACGGACGCTATGGACCGAATTTCCGACTTGCAGACATCACTCAAGACCGAGCCGTCATATTCCATGAGTGTCAGGAGCTCTGCATTGACGCCGGACTGGTCATCTAGGAAAGTGGCGACGATGCGCTCAACGTCGATCAAGCCAACCGAATGTGATTGAAAGCCGTTGTCGTCGATAATCTTCTGCAGTTCACCGCTGTCGGCGATGCTTGACGAAGGAAGTGTCAGGCCCAAAACTGATTTGAGCAAATCTTCCGGCAGATTCGCCGGCACAATACTCATCACGAATTCATCGTCGATGACCGCGACGACGAMTCNKYSCCTNCNCKMMTCKCYTSCGNAKCKATAKGMCTGRCCATCGATYRTCGCWGTCGACATGCTTTGMTTCGCTTTTTTCTCCATGCGRGCAATGSTTGCCTCGAGCAGRTCGCCRTCGGAAAGYGTCATKCGCATSACCGGGAGCAGRCCGRMCCCATAYARCACCATCGTCGAGTCACGSTCGATGCCGGCACTGCGAARTCCCTCTATGCTCAARAGYCCRGCCAACTCTTCCAGMAGTGCGGCRGCTTCATCGGGAAWMCCATKRCCMTCTTCAGCATCGGATTYATCTGTCGCTYYGKTTYGTAYARTTGCCCGCAGCACTKCCTGATAGGTCKTCAGCATYGCATCGAGCTTCGGCTCAAACTTGTCRGCCACCTCGTCGGGSAGCGGATCTATCATCGCGAAGACATACGGCGTATCCGCCGGRACATACCTGAGCAGGCCCTGCTCCGATGTCATKGGGGRGGCAGTCKTGCTGTCGTCGGGSGMGCCSTTRCAKCCWGCTGCGGTRATCGAMACGAWGCWCAGGGCAAGRATCAGCTTGARGGKATTTGCTTTGAACATGAARAAAMWTCCGTKGTGAAAAYKGTGTGAACGGTAATCGGGCATTTTCCGTTAGTCGYTGYYAAAAGTCACACMRGGGATAATCGACAGGAMCARCGAGTGTTTYSRCCTGGCCYCGYCCCGGTCATCGRKTGCGCCGGCCAGTAACATTGTAATGGCGCATATCCGGTCKCAAGGTTCGCGCCCAATAGCTGAAGGAAGGCCGCGGCCAGATCGAAGAGTTCTTGCCGTCCTCGGTCTGGTACCAGCTCTTACAACCCGATTGCCATACAGACTTCGCAAGAATCCGCTGMAGATTGCGATTGAATYGCTCCTGACTRTYGGCCTTCACATCAACAGCCTGGWKGYCTTSCTCGGACATCTTCCTGAGYATCTTGATCGTGTAGCGKACCTGGGACTCGATCATGAAKATCATYGAATTGTGYCCGAGACCGGTGTTCGGACCCACCAACAGGAAWAAGTTCGGGTACCCGGCCACATTGATCCCCAGAAACGCCTCCGGCCCGTTYYGCCAGTCATGGGACAGCTCCCGKCCACCRATACCGAAGATTCGTGTCGGAGATATCGGATCGGTCGCTCGAAACCCGGTGCCGAGAACTATGGCGTCGATCTTGTGTTCGTGACCATCGTCATCAACGATACTATCTGCAGTAATTTCCCGGATGCCGGTCATTATCAGGCTGAGATTGTCTCTTTGCAGCGCCGGGTAGTAGTCACACGAAATCAGGATTCGCTTGCACCCTATCGTGTAATCAGGGGTCAGATTGTTGCGAAGTTGCTCGTCGGCGACCTGTTTTTCCAGGTGCTCGAGGGCGATTTTATTCGCGTGGCCCATTAGCCTCGGATCGATTGTGAATCCAATGCCCCTGACCTCTTGTCTCCAGTAAATGAAATTTCGAAACAAGAATCGGGCCAACGGAACATAACGGTATAACCATCTCTCCCAGCTACGAATCGGGCGATCGAGCTTCGGCACGATCCATGGCGGCGTGCGCTGAAACAGGAGCAGGCTTTTGACGTCGTCAACAATCTGCGGTACGAACTGTATGGCGCTCGCACCGGTGCCGATMACYGCGACCGTYTTGYCGTGRAATTYGAAACYATGGTCCCAGCGCGCCGAGTGAAAACAGCTTCCCTYAAAMYGTRATAGTCCCGGAATGTCCGGRTACGCAGGGCGACTCARCCCTCCCATRCCWGAYACAAGCGYCCTGCCCGYAAAAGAGCGGCCRTCGTCCGTCGTSASCTTCCAGTCAAGCGCGTCTTCGTCAAACACGGCTTKGTCGACRTTGCTGTTYAAACTCAGGTRCGRGSTCAATCCRTATTTGTCGACACAGTRTTKCAGGTAAGYCCATATCTCATCCTGYGCGGGAAACATGCGGCTCCAGTCCGGGGATGGTTCRAATGAGAAAGAGTAGAGGTGYGATGGGATATCACACGCACAGCCCGGGTAATCGTTGTCGCGCCAGGTACCGCCRATCGAGTCSGCRCYCTCKAGAATCARAAAATTGTCTATGCCCGCTTCTTTCAGTTTGATGCCCATGCCGATGCCGGAGAAKCCGGCGCCGATAATGATYACATCGTRTTTTTCAGGGTGGTTCTGGTAAGTCATCTCGCTGCAACAGCGTCCTGACAGGGCTTGATAGAGAGCACGATAACACCTGAGGCCATGGATCGTGCCAGCGAACCGCATTGGCGCATTGGCGTAATCCCGAATAACATGCGCGAGACGGGCACAAAGCAAGAAGGGTCGGATGGACGCGCATAACAAGCAGAATCACCGCCAGTACGACGTGACTGTGTGGGGCGCATCGGGTTTCACCGGCAGGCTCGTCACGGAATACCTGCTTGGCAAATACGGTACCGGCGACAAGCTGCGCTGGGCGATCGCCGGGCGAAACCAGCAGAAACTGGAAAAGATCTGTGCCGAACTGGGGGTCCGGTCCGGCAGCCTGCCCATTATTATTGCCGACTGCTACGACAGCAAGTCCATGCAGCAGCTCGCGGCCAACACCAGGGTTGTCCTCACCACGGTGGGCCCCTATGCGAAATATGGCTCGGATCTTGTGGCGGCCTGCGTCGCAAACGGCACGCACTATTGTGACCTTGCCGGTGAAGTCCAGTGGATGCGGGCAATGATCGACCGGTTCCAGCCGGATGCCGAGAAGAGCGGCGCCCGAATGGTGCATAGCTGTGGATTTGACTCGATTCCTTCGGATATCGGCGTCTGGTTCTTGCAGCGGGAGGCAAGACAAGGTCATGGCGAGACCTGTGTGGAGATCAAGCTGCTGGTCAAGGCACTGAAAGGTGGCGCCAGCGGCGGGACCTTCGCCAGTATGATGAACGCGATACAAGAAAGCCGGCGTGATCGCAGTATTGCGGAGATTCTCGTGGATCCATACGCCCTGAACCCGGTGGGCGAACGCAGCGGGCCCGATGGCAGGGACCAGATGGGCATCGAGTTCAATGAGCAAAGCGGCGCCTGGACGGCACCGTTCGTCATGGCCTCTGTGAACACCAGGGTCGTGCGCCGGACAAATGCTCTCCTCAATTATCCGTACGGCCACGACTTCAAATACAGTGAAGCAACGCTGGTTGGCACAGGCCCGTCCGGGTGGATGAAGTCCGCAGGTATTAGCGCCGGGCTGGGTGGATTCATGCTGGCAAGTTCCTTTGGTCCGAGCCGTTCTTTTCTCGTCAAGCGGGTATTGCCCAAGCCCGGCGAAGGACCCAGCAAGGAGCAACGACAAGCGGGCTTCTTCAAGCTGTTGCTTGTCGGCAAACTTGCGGATGGCTCGATAATGCGAGCACGCGTCACAGGGGATCGCGACCCTGGCTATGGTTCGACCAGCAAAATGCTCAGCGAGAGTGCCGTCTGCCTCGCCACCGACGACCTGCCGTCGAGTGGCGGCTTCCTGACGCCGGCCTCGGCCATGGGCGACGCGTTGCTAAGGCGGCTCGTGGATAACGCCGGCCTTGCTTTCGAGCTGATGTGAATTGTGTTGCAAGCCTTACTGACAGGCTCAGTGTGCGCTTCCTGGCGCCTGTATCGGGGAATCAAACTGCTCGCCAGCCAGTATTTTCGTTTTCAAGCGGTTTTGCGGCGAGGCAACCGGGCAAGTTGCAAATTCATTGTATGCACAGGGCGGATTGTAGGCCTTGTTGAAATCGAGCATGGTCAGTCCGGATTCATCCGGCATTGACGCATAGAGGAATCGACCGGCCGGATAGGTCCCGCGACTGTTGGTGAGGTCACCGAAAACCATAAACAGCTCGTCGCCCGAGTCGTAGGCCTCCAACTCGTATGACTCACCGGCAATTTCGAACTTCAGCTTTCCGGGCGATTGCGGTCTCCAGTCAAGACCTGTAATCACCGTGTCGACTCTCAGCTGCCTTGGCTCGTCGAACCTTTGCAAGATGGCGGGCACACGAAATGACCTGTCCACGGGAAAGTACTTGATTGGCTTGAACGCCTCAATGGCGGGATTATCGAAGTCCCTGACCCGCACCGCCAATCTCTCGTCCCGTCGAATGACTGTCCAGGCCAGGCTGCCATGCGTCAGAACGACCGGCTGGTCCGATTGGTCGTCGTCCATCACTATTGCTCTGATCAGTGTTTCATCGTGAAACACCTCGATACCTTTCTCAACCGTCATTACAAGCTGCCCATTCTCCCGGTGGAAGGAATCAACTGTCGGCGCAGCCTGGCGTGGAAGAACAAAATCGCTGTCGGGGGACGAGCCGAAAGTGCTGACGTCCTGCCGCAACCAGAACAGTCCGACAAGATTCAGAAAGCCGGTGGGCCCTTTGAGGCTTGCCACACGCTCAGCCTTCCATGCCGCAAGCTCCGCGAGATACGCGTTTTGGTCCTGAACCACGGCAGAACCGGTCGGGTCACCGCTGCACCCGAGCAATGAAGCGGCCAGCACAGCGAATGCACACAGGCGGACATATCCCAATAGTCGTCTCGTCATAAACGCTTGTTGCCAGACACCGGACCGGAAAGATACTTTCAGGCCGCGAAGTCTATGACATTTGTACCTTGTATTGCGTAGCTGCAGTTATTTTTTTGCCGGTTTCTCTAACAGCCAACCATCAACTGCATACCATTTTCATCG
>LKGT01001992.1_pt1 | contig 12416 bp, 10 predicted proteins | sample 503861 | NCBI WGS metagenome assembly LKGT01 (sample SAMN04113194, study PRJNA297058) | marine sediment metagenome | biome: marine benthic biome; feature: marine benthic feature; material: marine sediment; isolation source: sediment sample collected at the water-sediment interface from the South......
TCGTAAATCTGCGGCCAATCATCCTTCTCCCATCCTTGCTCGGTCATGTCGGGATAGACCCCGGTGGCGATGTCGTAATCGATGGACCGCAGAGGCTCCACGGAAACACCGTTCTTTTCCATAATCGCCTGAGAGATCCGGATTAGACCGTCGGTGTGCGAAAGTTCCGGCGATCGCTTCAGGGTGCAGTTAAGGAACAAAGCCTTCAGGTCGGAAAAGTCCCAGGTACTTTCCGAGCACCATTTTTCTTGCAGTTCATTTAGCATGAGTCCGTCCTCCTCCATTTCTATGGTCTACTTTGCAGTCTCGGATATGAGCCTCTTATTGTTCGGGCACCTCAGGCCGGCGCCGAGGATCGAACCATACCGGCACGGGTCGGCATTTCGCTGACCGGCTTGTTCTCCTCGCATTGGCCCATGCGCCGTGCCATCTCTCCATACCGCTGAGCTGCCGGGGCGGCAGTTATCCCATGAGCCAGTATGCTTAGCGCCACTGTTACGATTGTCACGGTAAGAATCAGATCGGTTGCGGGGACTTCAGCTTCCTCCAGAACGAATAGAGCAAACAGGATCGAAGCAAGGCCGCGTGGTCCAAACCAGCCGAGGAACGCGACCGTGGGAGCCCGCACGCCCGAACCAATAAGAGAAATTGCAACCGGGATAAATCTGATAACCGTTAGGCTCAATATGGCATAGAGCGCATTGCTCCAGCTGATATGCCCGAATGCCTCCGGCAAGATCACGGCGCCGAAGATTAGGAACGTCAGCAACGTCAGAAGCTGACCTTCCGCCTCGGCAAACTCGAACACAGAGCTGCACCGATCGCGTACGAGATTTCCATAGACCAGGCCCGCGACAAAGGCGGCAATAAATCCGTTGCCTCCGATGATCTCCGCCCCCGCATACGCAAGGAGGGCGACGCCGAGAATCGCAGGTCCCTCGAAGCTCTCGCCCATCCATCCATTGACGACCGCCCGGTCCATCAGCCACGCGCCGAGCCCACCAATGATGAGCCCGGCCAATGGTCCCAAGGTGATCTGCTTGGCACCAAACAAGATCCAGTTCTGGGACCCTTCGCCCGCGTGCGCGGCGCCCGCCAGCGCGGCAAAGAGCAGGACTAGTGGTAGGGCGATCCCGTCGTTCAATCCACTCTCGACATTTAGAGCCTGGCGGATTCGCGTGGGAACGAAAGGGCTGGAAACCACCGATTGGCCCAATGCCGCGTCCGTCGGCGCGAGAATTGCTGCGAGCAATGCCGCCTCCCAAATGCCCAGGCCCAGCGGCAAGGCGAGCGCGACGAGCGTCCCTACAACGATCGTCAAGGGCATGCCGATCAACAGCATGCGGACGGGAAGATTGTGGTCCCGGCGCAGTTGCCTCAGGTCAATCCGCGCCGCATCGGAGAACAGCACCAGTATCAGCGTGACTTCGGCAAGGCCGTGGATGAACCCGTGTCCGAAATCGAGGTCGGCCAGCCCGAAAACGGCCTCACCAATCAGCAGGCCGAAGGCGGCGAAAACCATCGGTGCTGTAATGATCGTGCCCTCAAATTTCCTGGAGACGAGGCCAAACAGGATGACGCCCGCCGCAATTAGGGCAAAGCCATGTGTGTCCATTATGGCGTATACCAGATTGAGGAGGTGTAGGCGCGCGCCTGGTGCACCATCGGGATGTCCTTCGGCATGTCGATGTTGAAGCGGACGGCGTCGTACGCTATCCATTCCGATGCCGTCGCCGGCGCTGAATGCAGTACCGAGACAAATACGATCGACGCAAATAGCTTCCTCATCATTCGGCTCGCCTTCTCCAGCTCCGCAAACTAGATCACAACTATATTTAGGGGCTTACCCCATTTTGCCTCGGGCTCATCTCGGTTCCCTTCCTTTAACTCGGGAAAAGCAAGGTGAAACCCAAACGAGCCCATAGACAAGTAGTTCTTCCCCTAACGGCCAATCGCTTCGTCAAACGCCTTGAGCGAAGCATGCAGACTTGCAAAGCTCTTCTCACCGGTTATTAGCCGGCTCCACTCGTCTTTAGTTAATGTAATAGTTTGGCCTTGATTAGGCTGACCGGTGATCGCCACAACACCATTGCGCAGTGCAATGGCATAGCTGACTTTCTCATTGCTGAAGTTGACGTTGAATTCAGCGCGCTTTCCTTCGGCCAGTCGTGGATCAACCATAAAGCGTAGGTACTGCACATTATCCTTGAGTGGCGAAGCCGCCAGTTTTTTCGGTGTCACCGCACCCAGTGCCTGGCTCAGTTGTTGATAGTGGCTAACGGCGTGCTCACCAAAACGAAGCTTGCCTTCGTGTAGGAGTGCCTCGGAGATATAGAAGCCGCGAGCGTTTGCTGAGGTCGTGCGCTGGCCGAGGGCACGGGCTGCTTGAGCGCGCACCGCTTTGGCCTCAGCGTTGGCGCCATCCAGCTGCAGCAGATGTGACGTCAGGTATAGCGACCACTGCCARCCCTCCAGGGTTTYGCTRGCGTTGGCGGCTTTGGCGYTCTTCAGCACYTCGTCRGCRCCGCCCATGGYCTTGACCACCCGGCTACTGAAGGTGGCTTTWYTCAGGGGGTTGATATCGTAGACATCCCASCCCATCCAGCCGATRCGMGCRKWRTAMACGCGCTTAACGTGGCTTTCSACCTGGCCRTAGRYTTCCTTGTCTTTGCGAAYRGCYKCRGGCAAGTAGATCRTCTCGGCRGCGCCCTGCGCRTCCATGCCCMKSGCAATCGCGCGAAARGTYTGGTCATGGATGATYTGCATCTGGTCGCGGGTTTCCTGGATRCCWGCGAYGACCTTGTYYTTGCCGAYRACRGCCGCGCCGTGAATATCCACGTGATACTCGATGTCGCGAGTCAGYGCCAGGTCRGCAGCYTCGACGAAAACYRTCGGGTCGCGGTACCARTCGCCRCGCAARGTATAGAGGTTRAAGATGGTACCCGCYGCCAGYGCATTGGASRCMAGCAATTTCTKRTCGGGAAAATAAWAGGCMACRCTGTCGCTGACATCGGTYTTGCTGGGCAACACYTCCACYCGCAAACCKGCAATSTYRTGYTYCTCGACRACMCCGTCCTTGAAGGTGATGTCRGGYGGCACAAAGGCCTTGGTGCCGGTCARTTTCTCCGCACCGAASCCCATATGGTTGGGGAACGCATCGGGACCTTCTGGAGGGTGCAGTATACCGAATTGGATCGCCGCCCGAGCACCGAAGTTACCCGCCAACACGCCGACGCCAGTATCGGCATTCAGGTGGGGCACCAACAATTCGTGGCCGTAGAATTTCGTCCCCTCATCCCGCCAGGCCTTCGCTCCCATAACGTAGTGGGAGTGGGTGTAGAGCACGGCCGCGACCTTGATCTTGCCGACCTTGTCTTCCAGGGCGCGGCGCTGTTCCTGGGCCACTTCAAGGTAATCGCCAGCATCCACGATCACCCAACCCTTTGGCGCCTCGACGGCGATGGTGTTAGAAATTCCCCAACCGCCAATGCGGTAGATGCCGTCTGCAATTTTCAGAACACTTTTTTCGTCAATCTGACCCAGTTTATTGACGGCTGCCGCCTGGGGTGAGGTCAATGAGCCTTTAGGGCCAGTTACCACTTTTTCTTGCAGCGACATATTGTATTGGCTGGTCGACCCAGCCTGCACATTGACGGCAGCCGGCACGACCCCGAGCATTACTCCCAGTAGCAAGTGACGCAAGTTTTTCATCTCGGATACCCCTTTCGACTGAAGAACGAATGAGTTGGAATTGATGGTTACATGCCCGGCCATACGATTGATCCGCTTTATTGCAGATGCCGCAACAAGAACGTCCTCAGTTCTCCAAAGACCTGTTGCGACTCCGGCGAATCCACGACGAACGCGTATTCCCCGTGGGAGACGCCTTCATAGACGTTGAGGTCAGCCACCACGCCTGCAACGCGCATCTTCCTGTGTACGCGGACCGTGTCGCTCAAGAACAGGTCGCGCGTGCCGGTGACCAGATAGGTGGGCGGGAAGCCCTCGAAATCGCCGTAGACAGGTGAGATCAGCGGCGTCTTCAGATCGCGGCCATCGGCGTAGAGCTTCGCCGCGCCCTCCAGCAGGCCATCATAAGTCACCAGAATCCAGTCGATGCCTTCATTCGTGAAGTGGCTGTCGCCCGTCTTGGTGAGGTCGGTCCACGGTGTACCGGCCCAGATCGCGCCGGGCGTTTCGAGGCCGAGCTGCTTAAACCGGAGGGTCGATGCCAGGGTGAGCCCGCCGCCCGCAGACGTGCCGCCGAGCGCCATCGACTTCGCAGGCCGGTCGCGTAGAAGGCTCTTCCAAACAGCGACCACGTCGTCGACGGCGGCCGGAAACGGATGCTCCGGCGGCATGCGGTAGTCGATCGACATCACCGGGATCTCCGCCCGATGGGCGATGAGGATCGCCTCGGGCAGGCCTGCCCTCCCGGCGTTTAGCACATAGGCGCCGCCATGCGTGTGGACGAACAGCCGATCCTTATTTGCCGGATCAATGTCCACCGGCGTCACGGTGCGGACGGTCACACCTGCGATTTTTTCTTCCTTAATCGTGACCTTCCAACGCTCGGTCAGGGCCTTGATTATCGGTGTCTTGCTGGCGTCTACCGCCCGGATAAACTTGACCCATTCCTCCTTCGCCTTAAAGGTGGTATTTCGGATGTGTTTCGCCACATTAGGTTGCGGCGTGTTCGCGATGGCCGCTCTGAGGGCATCGCTCGCACCAGCGGGCGCTGGAAGCGTTCGGCTAGTGATGGTCCAGTCACTGTCCTGCGCCAACGCCAGGGGCGAAAGCAAGGCAAAGGACAGCGCAGGCATGAGTAGTCTCTTCATTCGCCAAATTCCGAAAAAGTGTGTCTCGGTTTCCAGCTGTCTAACTCTCTTGGTCGGCCAGCCCGAAAACGGCCTCACCAATCAGCAGGCCGAAGGCGGCGAAAACCATCGGTGCTGTAATGATCGTGCCCTCGAATTTCCTGGAGACGAGGCCAAACAGGATGACGCCCGCCGCAATAAGGGCAAAGCCATGTGTGTCCATGAGCCTCCCGAAGATCTTCGCCTGCTTTTAACGGAGATTCTGGTTATTCAAAACTTCCATGAGATCCCGAGCGTGCGCTGGCACGGTCACTCGGTCCAGCGCTTGATACCGTTCCTTACGGCAATTGGCGCAGCAGTGAATCCGGCCTCGCGTCTGGAAGGCATCAACAAGATTCATGAGACCGAAATTCTCAAACCCGACAACATTTCCAAACGTATTGCCGATCAGGTGTCCACGATGATTAGCGGCCGATACTATTGCACCGAGTAATTGCGCCCTCCCATGCAAGCGGCATAGGCGCCGTTATAGGCACCGAGTTGTTGCTGAAACTGCGCCTGTTGCCCCGCCTGCTGCTGCTGAACCTGCGTCTGCATCTGTTGCGACTGGGCCTGCGCGTCTCTCTGTGCCGAGCGCCGGCGCATGGCGCCGCCGAGCGCGCCGACACCAGCGCCGATCTTGGCGCCCCTGCCGGCATTACCCCCAATTGCGCCCGCGACGGCCCCCAACGCCGCACCGCGCCCGGCGCCGCGCAGTGCACCCCCCTGGCCGCTTGCGGCCGCCTGCTGTTGCTGCTGTGCCTGAGCCACGTGTTGCTGTTGCGTCTGTTGCTGGCGCAGCATGTTGACTTCGGCCTGCTGCGGATTGAAATTGGTCTGCTGCTGTGCCCACGCTTGGCACTCCTGGCTGTCCTTCATGGTCTGCTGCTGGTTCTGCCCCGCTTTTGGGTAGGCGAACGGCAGCTGGCTTTGTGCGGTCGCGTCGGTGATGCCACAAACCGTTGCGATTGACGCCAGCACGACAACGCTGGCGGCATGTTTCAAAGTGATATGCAAGATCCTCTCCTGTTCCAGTCGTTCACCGGCTCCCTGCCTGTCAATCTGCCAGCCGTTTCTGTAGAAATCTGGCCATTTCGCGCCACTTCATTCCGGCGCTTCGCGAAGCCTGTTGGTCGATTCACCCGCCGGGTCCGCCATGTCAGCCTCCCCGAAAGCCCAGTAACACTCTGATATTCAATGGTGAATCGGCGCCTTGAGGCGTCCAACACAGAAGTCACTTGGGGACTGCGGGGTGAAGCGATTCTTTAACCCGCGGGCGGCGCGCCAGATTGGCCCTGCCTTGCCCGCAAACGGCGATAAGCTTTTGGCTGCATCCCGCTCCAGCGCGCGAAGCTGCGACTGAAGCTGCTCGGATCCCCATAGCCCACCGCGGCGGCAACATCGGTGATGCTTGTGCGGGGGGCATCGAGCAAACGGCAGGCTAATTTGAAACGGATTTCGTCSACGAGTTTGGTGTARCTGGTCCCGCCCTCTTGGAGCCTACGTTGCAACGTGCGGGCAGAGACATTCAGACGCTGCGCTACCCGTTTGATYATCGGGCCGTCACCCRACARTGACACCGCRATTGCTGATTTGAYAGCATCTTCAGAAATAGAGCYCAASSTGACGACCTTGCAAADTRCCCTTCCGATCCYGCRGTGACCGGGSCAGGGCGCCCACGGGCGGACGGAATTTTCAGAAAGTHTTGAADCTCGGAGAATTTTGAAGCAACGAGACACTGTTWGTCCGGCCCTTTCGCGCCACGGCGATCAAAGACCATGCCGATGACCGGATCCAAATGCTTAGTTAGAGAATCTGGGCGTCTGGGTCCTTGCAAGAAGGGGGTAACCAGATGCCCAAGAAGCGATTTTCCGTCGAGCAGATCATCAACCATCTGCGCGAGGCCGAGGTATTGCTCGCCCGAGGACAGACCGTATGACGAGAAAATTGACCGAATCGCCTTCCAAGCGCGGGCCGATCTCCAAAATAAGGCCATCGGATGGCTGCGGAAGGGACGCAGTTCTCTTGGCGGTCGAACGGTGGTACGATTTCCCTGAATTTGGGGGTTATCTGGGAAATGTCGGTTAATCAAGTCGTGGAGGGTGGTCCCCACAAGACCAGGGAGGAGGAGCTGATCGCGGAACTGGAATCACTCCGTCAGCGCCTGGGCGATTTGGAACAAATGGTGGAGGGGCGAGAGAATGAGGATGTTCCTAGTGAGCCATTTGGCGACCTGAATCGCATTTACAGAGAGGCGCCGATTGGCCTCTGTTGTCTCGACACTGACCTCCGATTCCTGCAAATCAACGACTGGATGGCCGCGATCAATGGATTATCGGTCGAGGACCACYWSGSYGAATTGTTCGAGGAGGCGCCCGCGCTCTCGCCCGGCGGCAACCTGGTGTTCACCGGCGGCGAGCCGGAGCCGGGCACGCTCGCRACGCTTCAAGCGCTCGGCTTCCGCGANGGSGASNAAGGTCTTYMACCTGGTGCGCGCCTGGCACCACGGCMGGCACCGGGCGACCCGCYCGACGCGSRSCCGCGAGCTCYTGACCGAGCTCATGCCGASSCTSYTGGAGGCGCTCGGCAAGACCACSCAGCCCGATCTCGCGCTCGCCAAGTTCGACGARTTCCTGGCCGGCCTGCCGGCCGGSGTGCAGCTGTTCTCCATGCTCTACGCCAASCCGCGGCTGCTCGACATGYTGGCYGAGATCATGGGCGGCGCSCCGGCSCTGGCSGAGCGCCTGAGCCGCAACCCGGCGCTCTTGGACGCSGTSCTSTCSSYCGGYTTCTTCGAYCCSATCCCCGGSCGCGCSRCKCTSGGMSRSGAGCTSGASRCSGCGCTCGCCCAGGCGCGCGACTTCCAGGACGTGCTCGACYTGGCGCGCCGCTGGGCCAAYGACCGGCGCTTCCAGGCCGGCGTCCACATCCTGCGCCAYRMSAGCGACATGGACGAGGCCGGSCGGGCSCTGAGCGACATCGCGGMCACGGTSCTSGCCGGKYTCTATSSGCCGGTKCTCGASGARCTSGYCCRSGYCCACGGGCGCATCNCCGGGNCCGGGCCTGGYSGTGCTCGCCATGGGCAAGCTGGGYGCGCGCGAGATGACCTTCGCCTCCGATCTSGACCTCATCTTCATCTACGAKRCSGCCGAGGRTRCCGAGCGGTCCGACGGYGCCAAGCCKYTGCCCACGAGCCAGTATTTCGCGCGCTTCGCTCAGCGCTACATCAACGCGCTGACCGCGCTCACCCCCGAGGGCCGGCTCTACGACATCGACACGCGCCTCAGGCCCTCGGGCAACTCCGGGCCGATCGCGACCACGCTGGCCGGCTGGCGCCGCTACTACGAGCGGGAGTCCTGGACCTGGGAGCACATGGCGCTCAGCCGCGCCCGCGTGGTCGCCGGCGACCCGGACTTGGGCGCGCGCATCGAGGCCGCCATCGGCGCGGTGCTGACCGCCGCGCGCGACCCGGACAAGCTCCTGATCGCCGTGGCCGAGATGCGCGCCCGCATCGAGCGCGAGCGCCCGGCCAAGACGATCTGGAGCGTCAAGTTCCTGCGCGGCGGCCTGACCGACCTCGAGTTCCTGGCCCAGTACCTGTTGCTGCGCCACGCCCACGACCACCCGGAGATCATCGACGCCTCGACCCAGGCGGTCTTCGCCAAGCTGGCCGAGGCCGGGCTCCTTGGCCCCTCGCTGGCCCGGCGCCTGATCGCGGCGACGCGCCTCATCCGCCAGGTCCAGGGCATGCTGCGCCTGACCGCCGCCCCCGCCTTCGACGCCGACAGCGGCACCGAGGGCCTCAAGGCCTCGCTCGCCCGCGCCGCCGGCATGGCGGACTTCGCGAGCCTGCGCGAGACCCTGATCGCGACCGCGGCCGAGGTCCACGAGGTCTTCATCGACCGCATCGAGGCGCCGGCGCGGGCCTTGGGCGCGGAGCTGGGGTCGCTCGAGGAAAAGCGCGGGGCCGGCGCCTCCGGGAAGCTCTCTTAAGACGATGACATATATGGGAAAAGTCAGAATTAAAGTAGAATGCCCCTTTTTCGCGCGGCCCGGTTCTAGAACTTCCGGTAGGCCTTGTTGAGCTGGATCAGGGGGTGGCGCTCGGACATCTGGAACTTGATCAGCAGCTCGCGCGCGATCATGTCGCGGTCCTGCTGGTTGCCGGGTAGTTCCATGCCCTCGGGCACGCTCACCCAGCCGTTGATGTTGCGGTCGAAGACCGCCGGCTGGCCCTCCTCGTAGCCCATGTGCACGTCCTCGAGCCAATTGAGGTCGTCCCAGCCCATGAACTCCATGTACCTCTCGAGGAACGGCGTCAGGCGCGCGTAGTCGGGCACCAGGTTGACGTCGTAGCGGTAGCCGATGTGCTGGCCGATCTCCTTCTCGCGCTCGCTGTCGAGGCCGTCGGTCTTTAGAAAACGATCGATGTCGCCCTGCTTTTGGTCGCTCATGATCGGGTCCTAATAGCGCGTCATGCCGGGCTGGCCGACGGTGTGTTGCGTACCGGCCAGCGGCACCATGGCCAAGGCCGAGGCCTCCATGGTCAGCGCCGCCAGGTCTTCGGGCTCGAGCGAATGCACGTTGGTCTTGCCGCAGGCGCGCGCCAGCATCTGGCACTCGATGGTCAGGGTGTGCAGGAAGTTGTAGACCCGCTCGGCGGCGCTGTCCGGGTCCAGGCGCTTGCGCAGCTCGGGGTCCTGGGTCGCCACGCCGACCGGGCAGCGCCCGGTATGGCAGTGATAGCAGTAGCCGGCCTCGACGCCGATCTCGGCCTCGAAGTCGGCCTCGGGGATGTCCTTGTTGCAGTTGAGCGCCATCAACACCGAATGGCCGATGGCGACCGCGTCGGCGCCGAGCGCGAGCGCCTTGGCGACGTCGCCGCCGTTGCGGATGCCGCCGGCGTAGACCAGCGAGATCTCGCCGGTCTTGCCGACGTCGTCGAGCGCCTTGCGCGCCTGGCGGATSGCGGCGATGCCGGGCACGCCGGTCTCCTCGGTGGCCAGGTGCGGGCCGGCGCCGGTGCCGCCCTCCATGCCGTCCATGTAGATGCTGTCGGGGTTGGTCTTGGCCGCCATGCGCACGTCGTCGTAGACCCGCGCCGCGCCCAGCTTGAGCTGGACCGGGATCTCGCCGTTGGTCGCCTCGCGGATCTCCTCTATCTTGAGCGCCAGATCGTCGGGGCCGAGCCAGTCCGGGTGGCGTGCCGGCGAGCGCTGGTCGATGCCGGCCGGCAGCGAGCGCATCTCGGCGACCTGGTCGGTGACCTTCTGGCCCATCAGGTGGCCGCCGAGGCCGACCTTGCAGCCCTGGCCGATGAAGAACTCGCAGGCATCGGCGAGCCGCAGGTGGTGCGGGTTGAAGCCGTAGCGCGACTGGATGCACTGGTACATCCACTTGGAGGAATAGCGCCGTTCGTCCGGGATCATGCCGCCCTCGCCCGAGCAGGTCGCAGTGCCGGCCATGGTGGCGCCGCGGGCGAGCGCGATCTTGGCCTCGTAGCTGAGCGCACCGAAGCTCATGCCGGTCACGTAGATCGGGATGTCAAGCTCGAGCGGCCGCTTGGCGTTGGGACCGATCACGGTCTTGGTCTCGCACTTCTCCCGGTAGCCCTCGATCACGAAGCGGGTGAGCGTACCGGGCAGGAAGGTCAAATCGTCCCAGGTCGGGATTTTCTTGAACAGCGAGAAGCCACGCATGCGGTAGCGGCCGAGCTCGGCCTTGATGTGGATGTCGTCGATCACCTCGGGCGGGAACATGAAGCTCTGGCCCAGGAGGTGCTTGTTGCGCTTGGGATTGCGGGCCTCGGGCACGGCATCCTCTCGCGATTCGGCGCGTTCGGCGGTCATGGCTGCGTTACCTTTWKKYCKSWWAATSCNCTAGAGCACCAKCTTYTTTTCGYTGGGCTCGAGGTTGTCGTARTTCCAGAGCTKCTTGCCGGACACGATCTTGGTCATGTTCCCGGCGCCGTTGGGCGYYTCCAGRCCGTAGATCGCGAGCTTGCGTTCGAGCCAYYGGRCRTCGARMTCGGTSATCTCGCCCTCGACCGCATCGACRCCMAGSYCGGCGAYCTTGCCGCCSACGTAGATCGTGCCGTCGTACATGGAATCGCCCARAYTCKTGCCGGCGTCGCCCAGGATCACCATGCGGCCGCGYTGCATCATGAARCCYGAGAAGGCCCCGGTGCGGCCGCCGACGATGATGSTSCCGCCCTTCATGTCGATGCCGGTGCGCGAGCCGACGTCGCCCTTGCACACCARRTCGCCGCCRCGGATCGCGGCGCCGAAGGTCGAGCCGGCGTTCTTCTCGATCACSAYSGTGCCCGASAKCATGTTCTCGGCGCAGGACCAGCCGACCCGGCCSGAGATGCGGAYRTTCGGCCCRTCGATCARSCCGCASCCGAARTAGCCCAGGCTGCCYTCGAAGTAGAGCTGCAGCCGGTTCAGGATGCCGACGCCGAGGGARTGYTTGGCGCCCGGRTTCCGCRCCACGATGGTGCCGTAGCCCTGGGACATCAACTCGCGGATCTTCAGGTTGATCTGCTGCTGGGTCATCTCGGTAACGTCGAATTCGCTGCGCTTGTTGAAGTCGACATCGAAGGCGTCCGGCGAGGCGAAGTTTTCCGCCTCTTCCGGTGCGAAGAATATCTGCTGGGTGTGACCGGCGAGCTGCTCGGTGTGCCCATACCCGGACCTCTCCCTCGTACGGGTCGAAGGTGTCGATCTCGTGCGGGAACACACTGCGGATCGCCACCTCCTCCGACGCCAGCGCGATGATCTCGTCGCTCTCGTAGAGCACCATCGGCTTGGCCGCCATCACGTCCTTGGCCATGCCCAGGCTGTCGGAGGTCGCGACCAGGTAGGTGAACACCCCGTCGAGCTCAWGSATCGAGCGCTTCATCCAAAAGGACTATCCGTTCGCCGCTAGGCAAAAAGTCATCAAAGACGCGATCGGCTATAGCGCCGCCCATTGGCAAACGTTCGCCGAACTCGGATGGCTTGGCATGCCGTTCCCGGAGGACGACGGGGGCTTCGGTGGACGGTCCATCGAGAGCATGATCATGTGGGAACAGTTCGGCAGGGGGTTGGTCGTCGAGCCGTTCCTCGCGACGGTCGTGCTCGCCGGTGGTGCCATCAAGATCGGTGGCACCGAACAACAGAAGGCCGCGCACTTGCCCGGCATCATTGACGGCTCTACTCAAGCGGCGCTTGCCTACGCCGAACCGCAAGGACGCTTCAACTTGGCGGATTTGACGACGACAGCGGTAAAAGACGGTGACGATTACGTTTTGAACGGCTATAAGGCCGTCGTGCTAAACGGTCCGGCCGCTGATTTGCTGGTCGTTTCGGCCCGCACGTCCGGGGCACAACGAGATCAAGACGGGGTCTCGCTGTTTATCGTGGCGACCGATACACAAGGGTTGACGCGCCGCGACTATCCGACCGTCGATGCGTTTCGGGCATCCGAGGTGACGCTCAAAGACGTCAAGGTCAGAAATGCGTCCTTGCTTGGCGAGGCCGGCGCGGGTCTTCCCGTTCTACAGCAGGCTATCGACGAAGG
>LKGT01001994.1_pt1 | contig 12406 bp, 9 predicted proteins | sample 503861 | NCBI WGS metagenome assembly LKGT01 (sample SAMN04113194, study PRJNA297058) | marine sediment metagenome | biome: marine benthic biome; feature: marine benthic feature; material: marine sediment; isolation source: sediment sample collected at the water-sediment interface from the South... ...
TCGGGTAACGGCTTTTGCCGCTCAGCACCATGTAGACGTAGATTACTGAAATCACCAACGTTGTAACTCGAATCACTTGTAACAGCGTTTCGCTACGAAGCTGATAAAGGTCAACCAGATTGGTTTCGGCGAGCAGTTCAGGATAATGAACCAGCGATCCGATGCTTGCTCGCGAACTCATCCACATCGCACCGTAAAGGAATCCAAATGATCCGATGAGGAAGAGGATGGTTGAAAGTTTTTCGCCGGCTGGTTTGAGCATCTGCGCGATGTGCCACATTCCGACGAAGTACAACGACACACCAACCACGGCAAAGAAGTGGCCCGCCGTCAGTCGCGCATCGGAAATATCGGCCATGAAATCATAGCCAGAGAACCGTGCAAGCGGATCAAAATGCAGAAGGAATTCACCGGTGCCAGTTATGATGGCTCCGACCAGTCCGATGATTCCTGTAAGTTTCAGGTTGTTCATTTTTGTATCACCTTACTCCCGAAGGCGTCGCGTAGCTGGCGTTTCAATGTTTGGGCCAAGTACGCCAACTGAAGAAAGACGTGAAAGTGTCCGAAGCCGTCGCGCGTCTCTGGCGTGCGTGGGCCATCGACCATTTATTCTTTTTTACGCCCTCCTTCAATGTCAGGCAAGAAAATAATGTATTCGGTTTCATTTAGAGGTCTTCCCGTGAGCCTGATCGATGCCTTTCTTCAGGTCTTTAGCCCAATTTTCCATCACGGCTTGTGCATGGCCAAACCATTTCACACCAGCCACAAGGCTCAATCGGGACCCCTTCTGATGGTCAATGAAAGCGGCAATGGTTTGACCGGTTACCGAATCAACCAATTCCCCTTCCATTCCCGCACCGCCTAATCCCGCGCCAGTCAACTTGGTTCCTGGATGGATATTTAACAGGGGGTTGGTCTTCTCCACATCGGTGATAGCGACACGGAWCCGCATCACATCCGSTYCTGGTAGCGTGACTTCGTTGGTAAGTTCGCTTGCACCCTTAAATCCTTTCTCCAACCGCATTGAATTGAGTGCATAAGAGCCAAAGTTATCGATCCCATGGTTACGGCCTGCTTCCCATACCGCATCGTAGACGGTTGGCATGTGTGCCATGGGCATGTGCAACTCCCAGCCGAGTTCACCGACATAAGATATTCTTAGGGCGCGTACGGGAGCGCCGGCTACGTCGATAGTTCGAATACGTAACCACGGAAACGATGCATTATCGAGTGCAGCCACCGTAATCGACTGCAGCACGTCACGTGTTTTCGGTCCCGACAACACGAGACAACCGAAATCTTCGGAAACGTTATCAATCGCAACGTTTTCGTTGGAATTACGGTGTTGATTAAACCAATCGAGGACGCGTTGTTCGGAGAAGGCGGCAAAGGCGAGGTAGAATCGTTGTTCGGTCAGCCGGGCTACCGTTATTTCCGCTTCGATGGTGCCCCGATCGTTGAGTATGTGTGTCAACACGATGCCGCCGACTTTTCGTGGCAAGCGGTTGGCAACTACCCGGCTTAAAAAGGACTCCGCATCAGGACCGCTGACATCGAGCTTACCGAAGGCGGAAAGATCCATAATGGCGACCCGTTCACGTATGGCACGACATTCGGCTGCCACCGCATCGAACCAAGGAGTGCGACGAAAACTGTGGATGTCTTTTTGTGGCAATCCATCGCGCGCGAACCAACGCGGTCGTTCCCAACCGTAGATTTCCTCATAAATCGCGCTGGCGTCTTTCAGACGTTCATACAGTGTACTGGTCTTAACCGGCCGACCGGCGGTTCGGTTAAGACCAGGAAACGGAATCTCGTGGCGCAGCAGATAATCTTCTCTTCCTTTTGTAAGCTGATAGTCGCGGTCGGCGAAACGGCCGTACCGGCGTGGGTCAAAATCGCGCATATTGATCTCAGCCGTACCGTGTACCATCCACTGGGCCAGGTATTTTCCAGCGCCAGGACCCCAGGCAATTCCTACCTGTGCGCCGCAGCAACACCAGAAATTTTGTAGCCCCGGGGCAGGGCCTAACAACATGTTGCCGTCAGGGGGTTGTGTGATGGCACCATGCACCACACGTTTGATACCAAGGTCAGCCAAGACCGGCATACGTGTGAAGGCATTCTGTAGCCATGGCATGATGCGGTCGTAGTCGGGATCGAAGAGTTCGTGCTCCGCTTCCCAAGGCGTACCGTCGTCCCAGACTGTATTGGGATTGGCCTTTTCATAGATGCCGATGAGACCGGACTTTTGTTCCATGCGTATATAGCCGCTAACGACGCTATCGTCGCGAACCACTGGTAGCTCTTTTTCGAGTTCCAGAAACTCGGGTACGGTGTCGGTGACCAGATAGTGATGGGTTAAATTGGCAATTGGCAGATCCAGTCCCACCCATTGGCCGACTTGGCGCGCATAAGTGCCGGCAGCGTTGACGATATGCTCGCAGATGATATCGCCGTTCTCGGTACTGACCTGCCACTCACCGCTGCGCTGGCGCGCGATATTGGTGACGCGATTGTGACGTATCACTTCAGCGCCCAGCTGACGCGCACCCTTGGCGAGTGCAAAGCACGCCCCCGCAGGATCCACATGACCGTCGGTTGGTGTATGCAAGGCGGCACGTAGGCCATCCAAGTTGTAGAATGGATGTAGCTGTCGAATTTCTTGGGGTCCGATGATCTCCATCTCGAAGCCGAGACCGCGGCCGATACTAAGGGTGTAGCGCAACCAGTCGAACTCATCCTCGTTGTAGGCCAGACGCAGACTACCGCAGCCATGCCATGTCACAGATTGTCCGGTCTCGGCCTCGAGGGTGGGATAGAGGTCTATGGCGTAGCCATTGATGATGCCCAGGCCATAATGCGACACGGAATGGGTCACCTGGCCGGCCGCATGCCAACTGGAACCGGAGGTCAGCTCGGCCTTCTCGACTAGTACGCAGTCGGACCAGCCGAGCTTCGCCAAGTGGTAGAGTAAGCTGGTGCCCATAATGCCGCCGCCGACGACGACAACGCGCGCGTGACTTCTCATGGTGCCCCCATACATCCTCCGATTCGGTGACGGCGTGGCCCCCACGGCATGATTAAAGGGGATATTTGACAATAAAATTGTACCGCTTACAATGTATTTTGGTACATTTGTATCAATCGCCGATATGGGCACAGAGCAAATACTGAATCGGCTGGTGGACAGCTACGCTGACCTAAGCCCGGTGCTGCGCCGAGCCGCCCAGTACGTGCTCGACAATCCCAATCAAATCGGCATCGATTCCATGCGCCAGCTGGCGGCAGCCGCCGATGTGACGCCCAATACCCTGGTCCGCATGGCCAAGTCGTTGGGTTTCCAGGGGTACGAGGAGTTTCGCCAGCCGTTTCGTGACGTGCTGCGCAAGGGGGTGGAGAACTTTCCTGATCGCGCACGCTGGTTACAGTCACTGGCACAAGGCGGCAGCCACGGGCAGCTGTTCGGCAAAATGGCGGCGGCTAGTTTGTCCAATAGCGAGCAGCTCTTCTCCGACACCAGCGCCAAAGAAATCAAAGCTGCCGCTGATCTAATCGTAAGTTCCAAGACGGCCCATGTATTCGGTATGGGTAGTGCGCATGCGTTGGCACAAAACTTCTGGTATGTGGCGCGTATGGCCTTCGACAATATCGTCTTGGTGTCAAAGCAAGGCAATGCACCTATCGATGACATCGCCAAGATAGATGGCCACGACGCGCTCCTGACTATGACATTCAGCCCATACCGTACCGAAGTGGTAGAGGCGACGCGTTTCGCTAAGAGCAAAGGCGCGAGTATTATCGCCATTACAGACAGCCGCGCGTCGCCCGTGGCGCTGGAGGCGGATCACGTGTTTGTGGTGCCCACCGAGACGCCACAGTTCTTTATGTCGATTGTGGCAATCGCCGCCCTAATGGAGTCGCTATTGGCGTTTATGGTTGCTGGCGCCGGCCCAAGGGTGGTAGCGAATATCGACGCCTTCCACCAGGCACGCTATCAGACCGGTATCTACTGGAGCGAGAAGGGGTAGTAGGCCATGAACGTCAAGAGCGTGAGTTAGTTGGCTGGCAGGTCTTCCCCAGTCCTTGCCTTAGCGCCGCGTTATTACACAGACGCCGATATTTTTCTTCAGGAGAAAGAGAAGATCTTCTTTCGTACCTGGCAAATTGCGGGGCATGTGTCACAAGTAGGGAATCCCGGTGACTACTTTACGTTCCACATCTGCGATCAGAGCTTGTTCGTTATGCGCGGTATGGATAGCCAGCTACGGGCTTTTTATAACGTCTGCAAGCACCGCGCCCATGAGTTGCTGACGGATCAAGGTAATACCTCTCGTATTGTTTGTCCGTATCATGCGTGGACTTATGAGACCAATGGACGGTTGCAAAGGGCGCCCAATTCAGAGAACGTGCCTGGTTTCGATCCAAGCACCATCTGTCTTTCCGATGTCCGGCTTGAGGTTTTCTGTGGCTATATCTTTGTGAATCTCGATCCCGATGCCAAGCCGATGGGCGAACTTTTTCCGGGAGTCGAAGCAGAGATCCGAGAGTTTGTGCCCGCGATCGATGATCTCAAGTTGGCCCACGCGTATTCTGCGGAAGAAAAGGCGAATTGGAAAATCGCAGTAGAGAATTATAACGAGTGTTATCACTGTCGCGTGGTGCACAAGGCGTTTACCAGTGGCGTCGTTGCTGGTGAGTCTTTTGATATTGTGCCCGATGGTTACTGCCTACGACACACCGCTCGTGCTGCCCAAAAGTCGGCTTATGGCTACGATCAAGGGCAAGTCGATCATGCCCAAGACTATAAGTCTTGGTTCTTGTGGCCCACATTTTCTATCCAGGTTTATCCTGGCAGTATCGTCAACACATATCGGTGGTGGACGAATAGCGTCAGTCGCAGCGTGATATACCGCCAGTGGTGGCTACCGAACGGTGAGGTGACAGAAGAACAAATGAAAGTGATAGAGCTCGACCGTACGCAGACATTTGCAGAGGATCTGTCTATCATCAAGTCCGTACAATGTGGCTTGGCCAGCCGTGGTTACAATCCTGGGCCCTTGATAATCGATCCCGCGGGCGGCGTTAACAATGAGCTTTCCGTGTCGGCGCTTCACAATCTAGTAGTGGAGGCGTTGGGAGAAGAATAGGTATTTCGAAGAGGAACGAGTGATGACACAAATACACAGCCTCCCGTTAGAAAACGATGGTGTCACGGAAGATGGGCTCACGCATGATGACTACTATCGCATTGCTGAGAGTTGTTTACCGGGGGCGGGGCTGGGCGGTTACTCACTTCCCAAAGATGTCCGTTTCATTATCGCTAAAGGCGAGGGTTCAAGGATTCAAGATGTGCGTGGCCGATGGTACATAGACTACGTCGGTGGTGCCGGTGCCTTGGTGCTGGGACATTCACATCCCAACGTAATAAAAGCGGTACAGGCTCAACTGCCAAAAGGGTTGCATTACTTCGGTACCCTCAATGACGTGGCCATACGACTGGCGAAGGAATTGGTTGAAGCCATTCCTTGTGCTGAGCGACTTATTTTTACCACCACCGGTTCAGAGGCGACATTTTATGCCATGCGCATCGCGCGAGCCTTTACGGGGCGAAACAAAATCCTTAAGTTCGAAGGCGCTTATCATGGTAATCATGACTACTCTGCGTTCAGCATGTTCCCGTCGAAACCTTCCGACTATCCCAGTGGGCGCGCCGATACCGGTGGTATTCCAAATACGGTGCAACCCACGGTTTTGGTATCGCCCTATAACGATCTGGCAACGGTCGAGAAAATCGTGAAGGAGAACCGCGCTGATCTGGCGGCGGTGATTGTAGAGCCGGTGCAGCGCATCATCTTTCCGAGGCCGGATTTTCTAGCCGGCTTGCGGCGTATCTGCGATGACAACGATGTGTTACTGATGTTTGATGAAGTCGTTACCGGATTTCGACTCGCCTGGGGTGGGGCGCAGGAATATTTTGGTGTAATCCCCGATCTCGCTAGTTACGGAAAGATCGTCGGTGGCGGCGGGCCGCTGGGTTGTGTCGCAGGTAGGGCGGAGATCATCGATCTCGCCAATCCCAGGAACAGGGGTAAGCCCAACTATGCCTATATAAACGGTACGCTGCATGGCAACCCCATCGCTGCTGCTGCCGGTTTGGCGACGTTGGCGGAACTCAAACGACCAGGTTTCTACAAGGCACTGCATGAGAAAGCGGATGAATTCTGTAGGGCCTGTCAGGGGGTGCTAGATCGACATGGATTGACGGCGATAGCGGCCGGTGAGGCGTCTTTCTGGCAGATCCTATTCACCAAGACGGCACCGACTAGCTATGCGGACGTGATGGCGTCTGACGTGGCCGCAGCACGAGCGCTGGATCTCGCCTCACTCAAAGAAGGACTGTACGTCTTGCCCAACGTCAGGCGATTTGTGTCCGCGGTGCATACGAGTGATGACCTTGAAGATACAGTGCGGGCACTGGATAATGCTTGTCGAACGACAAACACCTAGTCTGTAATCAGGCGACAGGAGGTAGCCATGTCTACCGTTGCAGAATCAAATGTCGGGTTTATCGATTGCTGGAATACCATATTGGTACCGAAGTGGAATCGATTCCGCCATCTGTTGTCGGGTAATGGCGAGATTCACAGCAATATCGCCTATAAGGACTTTGGCATTCAAAAAGGTGACAAAGTTGTCGATGTGGGCTGTGGCTATGGAGAGACTTGTCTTGAGATCGGTCGTATGGTGGGTTCCGACGGGGAGGTCCTGGGACTGGATTGCACCGAGGCGTTCTTGGACATCGCTAATAAGGAACGTGACGCGGCCGGACTATCGCAGGTCCGTTTTGAGCTTGGCGATGTGCAGGAATACAGCCTGCCAGAAAACTATTACGATGTAGCGTTTTCGCGTTTCGGGGTGATGTTCTTTCAGTTTCCCGTTGTGGCGCTGAAAAACGTTTGCCGTGGACTCAAACCGGGCGGCAAGGTGTGTTTGATTGTCTGGCGCAGCATCGACGATAACCCCTGTTGGGGCGTGGCTAAACAGATTGCCCTTAAGCACCTTCCACCCGCGGGTGAAGATGCTGCGACCTGTGGCCCGGGACCCTTCTCTTGGGCCGGCGAAGAAACCGACCGCGCCATGCTTAAAGCAGCCGGATTTCCCGAGATCGAACTGTTCAAGAGAATCGATGCCGACGTGTGTATGGGAACGAATCTGGAAGAAGCCATCGACTTTCAGATCTTGGTCGGACCTTCGGGTGAGATCATCAGAGAGGCCGGCGATGAGGGCCAAGAAAAGCTACCGACCATACGCCAACAGATGAAGGACTTTCTGGGCCAGTATTTGCGCGATGACGGTGTCTACTTGCCTTCGAGTACATGGGCCATTATGGCCAGGAAACCTAAATAACTAACAGCTTACGCCTTGGTGCTCAGTAGCGTTTTCGAGTCGACGGGCGGGTTCTCGGCTATTCACCGATGCTTTCAGTAGAAGGTCTTTGGCGCCGTCCCGCATTGTGTGCATCGCTAGCTTCTCGCTATCGCGATCCGCCAGTAGAGTAGTTTATTCTCCATACGCGTGCCTCGAGTTAGCCGGTGCCGATCGAATCATGTTGTCGGCAGCCACTATTTAGAACAATAATCCCTTTCTTGCGGGTTTAGACAGAAAATCGATGACCTCGCTCGAAAGTCTGATCGATTTACGGGGGTTGACCATGTTTGGAGAAGTGGTTCATGCGGCCTGACGAATCTTTTGGAGAGCTGCGCTCGGCAATACGCCAGTTGTGCCAACGGTTCCCCGATGAGTATTGGCGTGGGTTGGACCAGAAACGCGAATACCCGGAAGCATTTGTACAAGCGCTGACCGAAGCGGGTTGGCTAGCGGCCTTGATCCCTGACGACTACGGTGGTTCTGGGCTTGGGGTTACGGAGGCATCGGTGATCCTGGAGGAAATCAATCGATGTGGTGGCAACGCCGGTGCCTGTCATGCGCAGATGTACATCATGGGTACGCTCCTGCGCCACGGCTCGGATGAACAAAAGCGCAAGTACTTGCCGCCGCTCGCGAAGGGTGAACTGCGACTCCAGGCCTTTGGGGTCACCGAGCCCGGCACCGGTTCGGACACCACCAAACTCAAGACCACTGCGGTACGCCAAGGCGATAGGTATATCGTGAACGGTCAAAAGGTATTCACATCTCGCGTGCAACACTCTGACATCATGTTGTTACTGGCGCGGACGACACCGATTGATCGGGTCAACAAGAAAACGGAGGGCCTGTCTGTATTCCTGGTAGACCTACGTAAAGTGGATGAGGATGCGCTTACGGTTAGGCCAATTGATACGATGATGAATCACGAGACCAATGAACTATTCTTCGACGGCTTAGAAATTCCGGCCGAGAATCTTATCGGCGAGGAGGGCAAGGGATTTCGTTACATTCTCGACGGTATGAACGCGGAACGAATACTAATCGCGGCTGAATGTGTTGGAGACGGCTACTGGTTTGTAGAGCGTGCGTGCGGTTATGCCAACGAACGGGTGGTGTTTGGGCGACCGATCGGTATGAACCAAGGCGTACAATTTCCACTAGCGCGCGCGTATATTAACGTAGAAGCGGCCAATCTCATGCGCTTTCGAGCGGCCGAGTTATTTGATGCTGGTCAAGCTTGTGGTGCAGAGGCGAACATGGCGAAGCTCTTGGCGGCAGACGCTTCTTGGGAGGCAGCCAATGCCACTATTCAGACGCACGGTGGTTTCGGTTTTGCTGTCGAGTACGATATTGAACGCAAGTTTCGCGAGACACGATTATATCAGGTGGCACCCATCTCTACGAACTTGATTCTTTCCTACATCGCTGAGCACGTGTTAGATTTGCCGAGATCTTATTAGGAACGAGACTGCCAGCGACTGCCACGTAAGCCAAAATCCGATGCCAAGGGATCGCGGCCAAGCAAATGCCGCCGGACCCAATCAAGCGCAACTTGTGAAGTCAGTATTTTGATCCAATCGCGGTTACCCCAGAGTTGATAGCTGCGTGCACGTACGTTGGTCGAGCCCAGCCCATCGGCGGCCAACGCAATGGTTACCGTACCCACTGGCTTTTCTTTGGTCCCGCCATCAGGGCCGGCGATGCCAGTGGTGGCGATGCCCAGACTAGCCTGGCTAAGGTTACGTACACCGAGTGCCATTTCGCACGCGGTCTCTTCGCTCACGGCACCGAAGCGGGAGAGTGTTTCGGGGCTTACTGATAACGTTTTCCGTTTTAGTTCATTGCTGTAGGCAATCACACCACCGAGGTAATACTCACTGCTCCCGGCCACGTTGGTTATGCGGTTTCCGATGAGCCCACCACTACACGATTCTGCCGTAGCTAGGGTTTGTTTGTGGCGCTTCAGCAACTCGCCAACAACTTGTTCCATGGTGACATCGCCCTCGGCAACCACTGCGTCGCCGAGACGCGCCCGTACAATCTCTGACAACGCTTCGAGTTTATGTTCGGCCTCACTCTGTTTGCCGATCACCGCGATACGCACAGAGACTTGGGGAAAGCTCGCACGGAACGAGAGGCGCGCCTCATCCGGATCGATAGCGCCCATCAGCGCTTCATCTAGCGCCGATTCACTCATCCCGAACGTCTGAAACGTGCGTGAAACAATGCTTCGATCGTCTTCTGACTGACTCAGAATCCACGGGATGACTTGCGTGTCGAGCATCGCCTTCATTTCACGCGGTACGCCGGGCAACACCACGGCAATGGGTCGACGCTGTCCCTGGGGCACCGCCAAACGGTAACCGGGCGCAGTGCCAAGTTCGTTAGGAATTATCTCTGCACCTACTGGAAACCTAGCTTGCTTTAAGTTGTTCTCGGGCATCGGGCGTTTAAGTACCTCGAAGAATCGTCTAATGCGTTGGGCTTGTTCCTCATCGAGGTAAAGTTCTGCGTCTGCCACATGAGCGAGTGTCTCGCTGGTGCGGTCATCGGCAGTTGGGCCAAGCCCACCAGTGGCGATGACAATATCTGCCCGTGCCAATGAGTGATGCCAGGCCCACTCAATCTGCTCGGGATAGTCGCCGACGGTAACGATGGACTGGGCTTCGATGCCTATGGCGCCCAGGCGATCAGCGATATAAGTGGCGTTGGTGTCGACGGTACGACCTTGTACCAATTCATCGCCGGTGGAAATGATTGCGACGCGGCGCTGGCGCTTGGCTTTCACGATAGGTCGTCCTAAATGACTTGTAGCGAGGCTGGTATTATCGCTGTTTCTGCCGGAGATCCACAGCACCAAGTGCCTACTTGATTGTGGATAGGCCGCTCAGTTCTTCCACGCTGACGATAAAGCGCCTATGCACCAGGGTAACCCGGTTCTCACCAATCACGGGGATGAATCGCGGGGCGACATTCAAATAGTCCAGCAGTCGACCGCGCTCCTCTGGCATCAGAAAACGGATCCATCCTGAAAGGGTGGCGCCGCCGATCAAGGCAATTTCTACTCGCTGCTCGCGGGCCACCTCGTTTTCGATTCCCTCTGCCCGTTCCTCGCCGGCCGCGAGCTCAACGCTGATAATGCAGGCCTTATTCAACAAGGTTTCGTAGCGACCGGCGAGTGGCAGGAACTCTTCAGTATCGTCGTTCAACCGATCGACGAGACGACCCGGGGTACCGTCAGCACGGGCGCCCGGCGCATAGAGTCCGCCCTCTAATTTTCGACCATCGTCAAGCAAAACACGCACCGGCACTACCCGTCGTGGTGTTCGAAACATTTTCATTGGTGATTTGGCGCATCCAATCCGGATTTGCTTAAACAGTCTAACACGCGGACAGGTTACGTTGAATCTGTCACCGGTTGGCCGGTGCTTAGTGATTGTGGAGTTTAGTCCCTACTGCATCTCGCAATTGCTGACAACAGCCTGGTGTTTGCCACGAAAGTTCCGATAGTGAATTTCCGCAAACCACAATCCCAGGAGCTGTTCTGTGGCGTGGGCAGCGGGTTTGGCTGACACGTCTGCGGACAGATTGGTAGATCGTCTGCAGGAGAGCCTTCCCAGACGCGTTATCGAGCTCGTCCGGATCGATTGTATGACCTTCTATCTCAAAGACAACACTTAGTTCGTCTTGGCCACAGGTGGCCGAAGCGGCTATCTCGGTGCGATCAAAAAATCTAACCCCTTCCGGTATATCATTATCGAGCGAGAAATCTAGCAAGCTGTCGTGAGTATCGAGAAACTCACTGACGTGATTGTGGCAGCTTTTGTCCCCAAGCTCTTCGGTAGGCATGGCTGCGTGCTGGAGTTGTTCAACGTGTTCTTCGATGGGTGCTTGGTAATGCGCAATCAACCGTGGGTCAGCGGCCTGCTTTTTGCTTTCGTCTTCCAAGAACCTAAGCATCTCTTGGCCAATTGCAAGTTTATCTTTGTTGTTGGCCGCCTGACGTAGGCTAGTTAGCATCTTATTCAGTTTAAAGCGCAGGGCATCGTTATGTAATGCAATCCGCATCTCCTCGAGGTGGGAGAGTTTGCACGGAAGTTCTGACTCGTCCAGATCTTTGGCGGCCTCAATCGCTCGTTGGACCTGAGATAATTTCACCCAGATATCGTCGTGCTCGTTGATGGCGCGAATGGCGTTGTTAAGTGTTTGTGTGCGATCACGGACATCTACTTGGGGTGCTGACGGACGTGAGGTTGCATAGTGCCAGGCCCGCGCTGCCACATATGTGGCCACGATGGCGATAAACAACACCATTAGGTCAGGCAATATATCCAAGTTTGCTCCTGTGCGTCTTTGGCGCTAACGAGCCCTGTTTTCCCTGCCAGGAGGGCTACCGACTGGTCGACGACCCGGTAGAAAAGGCACATTCCGTGCCAATCGGGTGCTTGAAAAAAATGCAGGTGTTTCAGCACCTTACGTAGTGCAGAATCTTAACGGGCTGACTCGGCGGGCAGAATTACGGCTATGTGTGCCCGGCATCGAACGAGGGCTGCGAAAACCAGTCTGGAATTGCCGGATTTCCTCTCGCGACTCGATCACTCACGTCGACCGCTCATCCGACGATTTTAGGCGATTGTCTGAAGCGCCTGTCAGATAGCCCAACCCCTATGTAGCTTTATAGATAGACCACTAGGGATGAGTTTCATGGAGGAATTCTAGTGCTATGTAGGGAAGTAGATGTCTACCGGCGTGGCAGATAGCTCCGATCCTCTCCCAGTTAGATTGGCAAAAATCATTTGTGGCGCAGGTAGCATGGACGAATCACTTTTAGGGGCGAACCTTGGGAATCTTTGATAAAGCGTGCCCGCAGTGTACGGCCGATAACGCTGCGGGTGCAGTTCGCTGTGCCTGTGGGTTTATCTTCGATACGGCCGACGCAAACGATTTGGGTCCTTCGCCGCAGGAGACAGCCGAA